>Ga0082207_1000104_pt1 | contig 50337 bp, 56 predicted proteins | sample LakMenEpi10Aug09_FD_71540 | JGI IMG/M metagenome (GOLD analysis project Ga0082207, IMG submission 71540) | reverse complement strand
AAACATTCTGAACGGTTGCAATATTGAAGTTCGTGCCGGAGAGTTCGTTGGCGTAATCGGTCCAAACGGTGCAGGTAAGTCAACTGTGCTCAAAGCAATACTTGGGCAGTGCGGTGTGCGCGGAGGGAACGTTCGGTTTCTGGGTAACGACATCACTGGAATGAAGGCACACGAATTAGTGGAGCGGGGTGTTGGTTACGTTCCGCAAACTCAGAACGTATTCCAAAGTTTGACTGTTTCCGAGAATTTGGAAATGGGATGCTTTATTAAGCCGAGCGTGTTTAACGAACGATTTGACTACGTCACGTCGTTGTTTCCAAAACTTCGCGAACGGGCGAACCAACGCGCTGGATCGTTATCGGGTGGTGAACGTCAAATGGTGGCAATGGGACGCGCGCTCATGATGGAACCCAAATTACTGTTGCTCGATGAACCAAGCGCAGGATTGTCCCCGGCATTGCAAGACGAAGTGTTTATTCAGTGCAAGCGCATTAACGCAGAGGGCATTGCCATCTTGATGGTGGAGCAGAATGCGCGTCGTTGCTTGCAGGTAACTGATCGTGGCTATGTTCTCGACCAGGGCAAGAATGCGTACACAGGTACAGGTCGCCAGTTGCTGGAAGACCCGAATGTGATCAAGTTGTACTTGGGCACGCTCGCCAAAATGACCGGTGGCTGATCGCATTTTGAGCAAATAAAAAGGCCCCCAACCTTTCGGCTGGGGGCCTTTCTTAATCTGACAGAGTCAGGGATTACTTACCCGAGTCGAAGTTTTCGCCGAGTGCGTTACCCATGTTGCCGTCACAGCCGTAAACCTTCTTATCCTTAGGTCCGATTCCTTGCTCCACCATGGTGCGCAAGATACGTGAACCTTCGTCGAATGTTACGAGCATGATTGCATCTGGGTTAGCAGTCTTGATTTCGCCAACTTCAGCATCGAATGTCGTTGCTTTTGGATCGTAGATCTTCTTGCCAACAACAGTTACACCTGCTGCGGTGAGGTTTGCTTCGATCGCGTCTGCAAGACCCGTACCGTAAGCATCGTCCAACGCCATGATGTACACAGTTGCTGCGCCGTCACCTGCGATGAGGTTTGCAAGCACTGCACCCTGAAGCTTGTCAGCTGGTGCAGTACGGAAGTACAGACCATTGTCAGCGTAGGTTGAGAGCTTGTCCGACGTGTTTGCAGGGCTGAACTGAATTACGCCAGCTGCTGTGATCTTGTCGATTACGGTCAATGTCACTGAAGACGAAGCTGCACCGATAATTGCGTCAACATTTTCTCCGAGGAGACGGTCAACGGTGGTGCTTGCTGTGTCAGTGCTGGTGTCACCCGAGTCACCCTGAACGTACTCAACTGGATTGCCAAGAACGCCACCAGCCGCATTGATGAGGCTGATTGCATACTCAACACCAGCGAATTCTGGTGGTCCGAGGAATGCGAGTGAACCGGTTTCTGGCAAGAGCGAACCGATCTTCAATACGCCGTCACCCTTACGCTCTACAGTTACTTCAGAAGCAGGAACGATGTCCGACTCTGGAGCGTCTGCAAGAACGTACGAAGCATCTTCGTACTTGAAGCGGTTGTCTGCACCAAAGGTAAGAACGCCGTACGAAGCATTAACTGGTTCGCCGTTTCCGTTCATGTCCTGTGGACCAGATGCACCTTCATAGTTGACGTCTCCGCCAGCTGCAATGATTGCTACGCATGCTGCGAAATCGCTGCATGCTTCGCCGCCTGCTGAAACTGCTTGGATCTGTGCGGCAAGTGCACTGCCGTCAGTCTTTGCTGCTTCTGCTGCAAGTGCAACGAGCATTACTGAGTCAAATGCTTCTGCAGCATATGAATAGTCTTCAAGCGCTGTGTTGCCTTCGGCAACCCAGAACGCGTTCATACCATCTTTGAACTCAGCTGAAAGGTTGACGAGTGGCATGGTGCCCTTCATTCCTTCCAACTCGCCACCTGCTGTGGCTGTTGAATCGCTATCGCTGCTTCCGCCGCAAGCCGCAGCCACAAGGCTGAGACCGACAACGAGAGCACCGAAACGGCGCTTTGTTGTTTTCTTCATGTATTTTTTCTCCCCCTAGGAGTCGGGTGACGGGTGCCACCCTGGGTTTGGACTATTCAGCCTAGAGGGATGAGGCCTTGCTCAGGCGGTCACGGATAGCCATTCCGAGGCCGGATTTGTTGGGGAGTACGGCGATGATTGTCGAAACTCCATCGAGATCGGCCTGGCGCATTTGTGTGTACAGCGAGGCTGCATACAGGGGAGAATTCGCCCAATGGTCAAGGATTCGGGCATTCACAAGAGAGGAGAGCGTAGTTTTTGCCTCATCGAAACTGTCCACTAATAGAACTTTGCAATGTGGGGCATAGTGAGAGGCGAGCATGCCAGAGGCACGCGACTCTCCAGTAGGCATGAGGATTTGTTCTCCGATGATGGATTCCAAATCCTCTGTGGGAAATCCGCCTGGGCGAAGCAATTGAGGGGATCGCGTTGTGAAGTCGACGATGGTCGATTCAACCCCAATGGTGCAATCTCCGTCATCGATAATCAGATCGACACTGTCGCCAAGATCGTTCTGAACATGTTGTGCGGTCGTTGGGCTGACATGTCCAAAAAGATTTGCAGATGGTGCTGCTACAGCGTGTCCGCATTGTTTGATGATCTTCCTCGCGATCTCATTTGCGGGAACACGAATTGCCACCGTTTCTCTACCACCGGTAACGAGATGTGAAACCGCATGTGATTTGTGAAGCAACAGCGTGAGGGGCCCTGGCCAACAATGTTGGGCGAGAGTTACAGCGGCAGTGGGAACATTGACGACGTAACGATCGAGTTCTGAAATGTCGGAGATATGCAAAATGAGAGGATGGCCGGTCGGTCGACCCTTTGCGCGGAAAATACTTGCCACTGCATCGTCTAGATCTGCGCGCGCTGCAAGTCCATAAACGGTTTCTGTTGGCAAGCCAACGAGACCGCCAGCATCCAACACGCTGACCGCCCGACCAAATGCATCAGGACTGTGGCTTGAGATGACCAAACTCATGTGAATACGAGGCTACAAATTCGGAGTAGCCTAAAGCGGTCGTAAAGCAAGGTTTAGTCACTAGGCCTAATCGCGCACAAGGGGAACCGTAATGAAGTTTTTGAATGGCACGCCGAGCTACGACCTCACCTATAACGACGTATTCATGGTTCCGAGTTTGTCGGATGTGCAATCGCGACAAGGTGTAGATCTCAGCACCACCGACGGTTTAGGAACAACCATCCCCGTTGTCGTGTCAAATATGACTGCTATTGCTGGTCGCCGAATGGCTGAAACAGTTTCGCGTCGAGGTGGTTTAGTTGTTTTGCCACAAGACATTCCTCTCGATGTTGTGGAGAATGTTGTTCGCTTCGTCAAATCGCGTCACACCATTTATGAAACACCGATCACTATGCCAGCCGATGGCACTGTTGGTGAAGCACTAAGCCTCATTTACAAACGGGCCCACGGTGCTGTTGTTGTTGTAGATGGGGAAGGTCGACCTTCTGGCATTTTTACCGAACATGACTCAGTTGGATTTGACCGATTTGCACAATTGCAGAATGTGATGAGTCGCGAGATCATTTCACTGAATTCGTCCATGAGCGCAGAAGCAATGTTCGATGAAATGACCGAGCGTCGCATTTCGTTTGCTCCCGTTGTTGACCACGATGGAAGACTTGTTGGGTGCATCACCCGGAAGGGTGCATTGCGCAGCACCATTTACAAACCAGCACTCGACAAAAACGGTCAACTGATGATCGGTGTGGCAGTTGGTATCAATGCTGACCCTGGTGCTCGCGCCTTGGCCCTTTCGAAAATGGGTGTCGATGTGTTGGTCGTCGACACTGCTCACGGACATCAAACAAGAATGTTGAAAGCAATCGAGCAGGTACGAGCCAATGTTGCGTCTTTGCCAGTTGTTGCAGGAAACGTTGTAACAGCTTCAGGAACTCGCGACCTCATCAACGCAGGTGCGGACATCATCAAGGTAGGCGTGGGCCCTGGTGCTATGTGTACCACACGCATGATGACCGGCGTCGGTCGTCCACAATTTTCAGCGGTGCTTGAATGCTCCGAGCAGGCTGCTCAACTCGGCAAGCATGTGTGGGCTGACGGTGGCGTTCGCCATCCGCGTGACGTCGCATTGGGACTCGCTGCTGGTGCCGCGAACATCATGTTTGGCTCTTGGCTGGCGGGAACGTATGAGTCAGCAGCAGACACTCTTCGCGATACCAATGGTCGTTTGTACAAAGAAAGTTTCGGCATGGCTTCCAACCGTGCGGTGCGCAACCGAACTCGAGATGAATCAGCTGTTGAAAGGGCTCGCAAGGAACTCTTTGAGGAAGGTATTTCCACGTCGCGTATGTATCTCGACCCAGAGCGTCCGAGTGTTGAGGACATTCTTGATCAAATCGTTGCAGGTGTTCGCTCATCGTGTACATATGCAGGCGCAAGCAACACTGTTGAGTTTCGCAAGAACGCCGTGATCGGAATTCAGAGCGCTTCTGGTTACGAAGAAGGTCGACCAAGGGACACAAGTTGGTAAGTGACGCACATCGGCGCGTCATCGCAATTGATGGCCCTGCTGGAGCGGGGAAGTCGACTATTGCTAAGGCACTTTCTGCCCGCCTCAGCATGAAGTATTTGGATACTGGTGCGATGTACCGTGCCGTAACTTACGAAGCCATGTTGCGTGATCTCGATTTGGACGATCAAGAAAACATCACGTTGATGGCTCAGGAATGTGACCTACACGTTGGAATCGATCGAGTGATCATCAATGGGCACGATGCAACCACTGCAATTCGCGGGCCAGAAGTCACGGGAAACGTCAGCAAAGTTGCTGCTAATTCAGGTGTCCGAACCGAAATGCGAATTCGTCAACAGGAGTGGGCAACAGCACATGGCGGTGGAGTCATCGAGGGTCGGGACATTGCAACTGTGGTATTCCCAGATGCAGTGCTGAAGGTGTTTCTCACTGCATCGCCAGAAGTTCGCGCGCAACGCCGAGTTGATCAACATGGCGGGAATGTTTCAGAAATCGCAGCTGCGATTGCCGAAAGAGATCTGCTCGACAGCACCCGCGCAGATAGCCCTCTTGCGTCTTCAAGTGATTCAGTAATTGTCGACACGAGCGATAGGGCAATTGACGACGTTGTTGATGAAATTGAGAAACTCTTTATCGAGAGGAACATGTAGTGGCCATTGTTGACTCTCGCATTGTTGGTCAATCGCGTTCAACCAAGATCTTCTACGCGATTGTTCGCGGACTCGTAGTTGGCTTGTGTCGATCCTTGCTCCGTTTGCGTGTCGTCGGTTTGGAAAATGTGCCAAAGACCGGTGCATTCGTTTTTGCACCCACTCACCGTTCAACCATTGATATCCCTGTTGTTTCTGCAGCCACACGTCGAAGAATGCGTTTTATGGGCAAGGATTCAATTTGGAAGTTCAAGTTGATTGGGAAGGCGATGACTGGTCTTGGCGCATTTCCAGTAACCCGCGGTTCAGCAGATCTTGAAGCGCTCAAGCGTTGTATTGCTGTGTTGCAAAGCGGTGAACCTTTGGTGATGTTTCCCGAAGGCACTCGTCATTACGGTCCAGAGGTTCAACCATTATTCGATGGCGCGGCATACGTAGCGCTGAAGACTGGTGTTCCAATTGTTCCAGCTGGTATTTCGGGCACAGAAGATGTGATGCGCTCTGGTTCGAAGGCCATTCGATTTAAGAAATGTCGAATGGTTATTGGAAAGCCCATTGCAGCAGAGGTTCCCGGTGGTGGCAGAGCGTCACGTGAACAGATTGCCCAGCTCACGGTGACTCTGCAGGTTGAAATGCAAAAGCTTCTCAACGAAGCGAACCAGTTGATTCGATAAACAAGTTTACGAACGCGAAAAGTACGCGCTGAGTAGTGCTACTAGGTCGACTGGGTCCTTTGTGCCGCACATTTCTCGAATGGAGTGCATTGATAGCTGCGGCACTCCGATATCAACAGTCTCAATGCCTATGCGAGTGGCGGTGATTGGTCCAATGGTTGACCCGCAAGCAATGTTGTTGCGTGAAGAAAATGTTTGCAGATTGACACCCGCTGTAGCCGCTGCGTGAACGATAGGAACAAGTGACTGCGGTGAAGTTGCATAACGCTGACTCACGTTGGTCTTGACGACCACTCCTTCGTTAATAAGAGGTGCATTGTTGAGTTCATGGCGATCAACATAATTTGGATGTACAGCATGCGCGTTGTCGGCCGACACACAATGACTTTTCTGGAGCGAAACCAAGTAGTCCGAGCGTGACGATCCTGCTGCGACAGAAAGCCGCTCGAGAACATGCTCGAGCATCGGTCCACCAGCACCTTGCGAACTCTGCGAACCAACTTCTTCATGATCGAACAAAGCGATCATCATCGGCTGATCGGAATCGACACCAAGCAACGCAGAAAGTGCAGCCCAACATGAAATTTGGTTGTCAATGCGCGACGAAGCGACGAATTCCGAATCTCTGCCAATGATTTGCGCCTTCTGCGTGTCGACCAGTTGTGCAGACCAAGACGCGATTTGAGAAGCTGAGACTGAAACCTGTTGAGCAAGCCAAGACTCAAATGGAACTGATAAGGCTGTAGTTGCCCAGATGGGCGAGAGATGCTGATGTCGATTAAGAATCAGGCCTTTATCGTTCACTTCACGATCAAGATGAATGGCAAGTTGTGGAATACGAGCTACTGGAAGCTGTGATGCGAACAACGACGTGCTGCCGTCTCGAAGCACTACGTGGCCGGCAATGCCAAGATCGCGATCCAGCCAGGAGTTGAGAAGGGGTCCGCCGTACACCTCAACCTGGAGTTGGTGCCAGTTGAGAGTTCGTGTATCGGGATTCGGTTTGATGTGTAATCCAGGCGAGTCTGTATGCGCGCCAACGATGCGAATTCCATTCCCAGCGATTGAATGCGCGTTTTTCCAGGCAATGATCGTTCCACCAGATGAAACGAAGCCACTTCGCAGATGTTCGGTAGTAAATCCTGAATCTAATGCGACTTGGTTTATTCCACTTTGGCGCAAAAATGAAGAGGCTCTGTCAACCACATGATGAGCGGTTGGACATGCATCAATGTGCTCGAGAAAGGTATTGATCACGGTTGCTGGCTAATTCCTGAAAGTGAAACACTCTGACCAAAGAACGTGCAGGTGGTTTCAAACGGTGTACCAGCTTGTGTTTGCTCGTTAGCAGTTGCGATACATGCATTCACTGCGTCGCGCTGCGTGAATGCCAGCACGCCAATTCCCACACACACGATGAGCAGAAGCAGTTTGGAAACAATAGATTTTGCAAACTTCAGAACAAGAAGCAATCCGATGAATGATCCACCCATGGCCATGAGGGAGTAATTCTTCACACTGTCTGCATCGAATGAAAGTGCAATCATGCATACATTCTGCCAGTAAAACCCGTGACGGAACCACATCTCGTATACGGTTAGCCCATGAGTTCATACGTAAATGTTTCAGGCACTGGCCCTCCGAATGTGGTTCTTCCTGAAGTAGACAACAGCACGCAGGCCGCATTAGATGCAGCCCTTGGTTCATCTGAGCGCGACAGACGAGACGCCGTTGCACGAGTTGTTGCGCAGCACCCGCGTTACCTTGCTGCTTGGGCGGCTCTGGGTGATGTGGCTAGGGATACGGTCGAAAGTTACATGGCTTATCGGGTCGGCTACCACCGCGGACTTGATGCTCTTCGGCAGAACGGTTGGAAGGGAAGTGGGTACGTTCGCTGGTCTGCTTCTTCGAACCATGGCTTTCTTAACTGTTTAGATGGACTCGCGCGTACCGCTGCATTGATTGGTGAGACCGATGAAGCAACAAGGTGTTCTCAGTTTCTCTTGCAATGCGATCCGAACGGCAAGCCATAAATAGTTCGATGAAGCAGTCAGTTTCGGGTTTTGTTTTCAGTGGCGGTCAAAGTTCTCGATTCGGTGCAAACAAAATGTTTCATCTCATCGATGGAAAACCAATGGGTTTGGTTGTGTACGACAACCTCAAGTCGGCGATTCAAGCTGACACGTTTTTTGTTGGGCCAGAGATTGACCATCCGGACTTTGCGCCTGCTCCGCGCGTGATTGGAAGACGCGAAGGACAGGGACCACTAGGGGCGATTTGCGATGTGCTGGAAACAGCAACCACCGATTTTGTGGTGTTTGCACCGTGCGATACACCGTATTTTCTGGTTGATCAGTTTCGATGTCTGACTGAGTCTTCAGGCGAACACAGTGTTGTCGTGTCCGCCGATATCGATAGCCCGCACCTACGACACTGGCTGTTGAGTTGCTGGAATGTTTCATCAACACGAGACCACATGGTCAGAGCCTACGAAGCAGGAGAACGGGCAATCCACAAGGCCGTTACAGGATTGCCAATTATTGACAAGCACTTTTCAGTTCTTCAACTGACGAATATCAATACACCGAGCGACGCGCAATAGGATGTAATCAATGATTGCTGAAATATCTATTGCAGAGTTTGAACCACATGTTGCCTCCGGCTCATTGGTAATCGATGTCCGAGAAACCGATGAGTTTGTTGCTGGTCACGTTCCCAATGCCATCTCCATTCCGTTGTCGACCCTTCCAGATCGTGTTGATGAATTTCGGCATGAGGGAACGGTGTACATCATTTGTCAAGCAGGTGGGCGCAGTATGCGTGCATGTCAGTATCTGGCAGATTTCGACATTGACAACCTTGTGAACATTGCAGGCGGAACATCAGGGTGGATCGCTTCTGGCAATTCCGTTGTCACCGGCGAATAGGCCAATACCTGCATGATGTGGATCGATGATGATGTGGCGTTGAGCGCCCTCATTGACCAGGCGGTTGAATCGGATCGATACGCCCTTGACACGGAGTTTCATCGAGAGAAGACGTACTACCCAAAGCTTGCATTACTACAGATTCGAGTTGGGGAAGTTACAGCGCTTGTCGATCCTTTGGCTATCAATACTCAGATGCTCGGACGTTTATTTGCGGCTGATTCTTTGTGCATCATTCACGCTGCACAACAAGATCTCGAAGTTCTTCAGCACGCATCTGGATCGGTCCCAAAGCGCATTTTTGACACTCAACTGTCGTCTGGTTTTATCGGAATGTCAACGCCGTCTTTAGCTTCTTTGGTGCAGAACGAGTTGAAGATTTCGCTGCCGAAAGGCGACCGACTCACTGATTGGTTGCGCAGACCGCTTACTGCAGATCAACAAAAGTACGCAGCCAGCGATGTTGACTACTTGTTCGTACTACACGACAGCATCATGGCGCGTTTGAATGAATTAGGTAGGGCATCGTGGGCAGCAGAAGCGTGTGAAGAATTGCGCTCCCGTCCAAGTGGCCCTCAAGATCCATCCGAAGCTTGGTTACGAATTAAAGAGGTGCGCACATTGAAGCCTGCGTCGCGCGGTGTTGCTCAGTCTGTTGCTGAGTGGAGAGAGCGAAAGGCCATGCACCACGACATGCCTCCTCGACGCGTGCTTTCCGATATCGCATTGCTTGGTATTGCTCATGCAATACCGATAACAGTTGCGGACCTATCATCCATTCGCGGACTTGAAAGTCGACAGATCGGTGGACAGGTCGGGCAAGAAATTGTCGACGCAGTTGCATGTGGTCGCGACGTTGAAGCAAAGATTCCGCATTCAGAACATGACGACGTAGATAAAGAGTTTCGACCTGCAATGAGCCTCATCGCTGCGTGGATTGGAGAGCTCGCCCGGGAGCATCACGTAGATGCAACATTGCTCGGCACTCGCCAGGACATCATGGATCTGTTGCGTAAGTCTGCACACTCACGGTTATCCACAGGGTGGCGATCAGAAATCGTCGGCAGGGATATTGAAAAGATTCTCACCGGCGAAGCAGGACTGAGTTTTGATGGGCGAGGACGCCTGCGTCTTTTACCAACAACCTTGCAATAATGCCCATTTTGAGCCATTTCAACGGCTAGAGTCATCTGCGATGTTTATTCAATAGGCGGCTACCGAAGCGGTAGTCGTCCGAGCACAGTTCGGAGCCCCTACCGTGAAGAAGGGTCGTCATCGTCGCTTTGAAGAAGCGCGCAGATTGAAGCAATCAGGGCCTACGGCCGAAGATTTAGGTTTTGGTGGTCGTTCACGTTCGCCGCAGACCGAAGAGGACGAGTACGCAGCCATAGCTGAACGCTATGGAGTGCGTTTCGATGAGGACGAAGAAGAAAGCGAAGAGGAAGAGATCTAGATCAGCCAATACCGGCTTTTTCACATCACCCCCAACAAATGACACAACAATCAAGCAATTTGCGCAATATCGCCCTCGTGGCGCACGTAGACCATGGCAAAACCACTCTTGTAGATGCGCTGTTGCGTAGTACGGGAACTTTCGCCGCACACTCCGCCGTAGTCGATCGAGTCATGGACAATGACGATCAAGAACGCGAACGCGGAATCACCATTTTGGCTAAGGCTGCTCAAATTGAGTGGAAGGGCACCAAGATCAACTTGGTAGACACGCCGGGCCACGCTGACTTCGGAGGCGAAGTTGAGCGTGCACTTGCATTGGTAGACGGCATCTTGCTGTTGGTAGACGCTGCAGAAGGTCCGCTTCCGCAGACGCGTTACGTGTTGTCGAAAGCCCTTGCATTGGATCTACCGGTCATCTTGGTCATTAACAAGGTCGACCGTCAAGATGAACGCAAAGAAGAAGTGCTCCTCGAAGTAGAGCAGTTGTTCCTCGATCTTGCACACTCCGATCACCACCTTTCATTCCCTGTCTATTCAGCCGTTGCACGCGAGAGTCGAGCAATGAAGGGCTTGGGTATGCCGCCGATGGATACCGACTTGAGTCCATTGCTCGATGCCATTGTTGAACACATTCCTGCACCAGCAAATGATGCAAGTGCGCCGCTGCAAGCAATGGTGACCAACTTGGATGCCTCCGACTATCTCGGACGTCTGGCAATTGGTCGCGTTATCTCCGGAGTGCTGCGCAAGGGTGAAAACGTAGCTGTGTGTCAGAAGCCAACCGAAGGCAACGCTGCTCCTGTTTTGAAGCGCAAACTCAGCAGCCTTTTTCAGTTCTCGGGTATTGACCGTTCAGATGCAACAGAGATCGTTGCTGGCGACTTGTTCATTCTGTCTGGCATCGAAGAAGTAGAAGTAGGCGACACCATTGCCTCGGTTGATAATCCTGTTGCTCTTCCGCGACTTGAAGTTGACGAGCCGGTGCTACGCATGAGTTTCGGAGTGAACACATCGCCCTATGCAGGACGCGATGGCAAGTACCTCACCAGTCGCCACCTACGCGATCGCTTGAACAAAGAGATTCTTGGAAACGTAAGTATCAAAATTTCAAACACAGAAGTTGCAGAAGTGATGGAAGTGGCCGGTCGAGGAGAGTTGCAGCTTGCAGTGCTCATCGAGAACATGCGCCGAGAAGGTTTTGAGTTGCAAGTAAGCCGTCCTGAAGTAATCACCAAAGAAGTTGACGGCAAGCGCCAAGAGCCACTTGAAGCGGGTACATGTGACGTTCCAGATGAATACGTTGGAGCCATCACTCAGGCTCTTGCTCCGCGAAAAGGCCGCATCACCGATCTTCGTCCCGGAGACCCTGGTCGCACCATTGTGAGTTTTGAAGCACCTTCACGTGGCCTCATCGGCTTCCGTTCATTGTTGCTCACTGTCACTCGAGGAACAGCGCTGTTACACCAAAGCCTCGCAGGCTGGATGCCTTGGTGTGGGGAGCTTCCTCACCGTTTGGGTGGCGCGATGATCGCTGACCGCATGGGCACCACAACTGCATATGCGCTCGACAACTTGCAGCTTCGTGGAACGCTCTTTGTATCACCTGGCGACGACACGTATGAAGGAATGGTTGTTGGCGAAAATGCGCGTGAAGACGAGATGGTCGTAAACGCAGTTCGCGCCAAAGAGAAGACCAACATTCGTACACACAGTCACGACGATGGTCCGAAACTGGCCACACCAGTTACTCATACATTGGAAACGGCTATTGAGTGGATTGGCGACGATGAGCTCGTAGAAGTTACGCCACGCTTCATTCGTATCCGCAAGCGTTATCTCACGCTTGAAGATCGCCGTAAGTACTCGAAAAAATCGGGTAACTAGCTCTTCGCTTTTTTCATCTTCGGGTGCGCAACTGCAACCGAATTGTCTCGCGACAGTGTTTCCACAATCATCTTGTATATGGCTGGTCCAACGAGTTCGGTTAGCTCATCTTTAAGGTATTCAAACACGGGATTCTTTCCGACGAACGCCTTTGAGTCATCGGTACACCACCAATGGAAATCGTGTCCACCCTCACCCCAGTCGCGACGTTTCCATTCGCGAACAAATGACACCACGTGGCCATCATCTTCTGTGAATTCTTCAAGTCGTAACGGAACCTGCCAGCACACATCTGGCTTCCAGTCCATTGGGCGCTCACCGGCTTCAAGTGCAGCAATGTGGAAGGCGCATCCCAGTCCACCTTCAAAATCTGCGTCGTTGTGAAAGATACACACGCCATTTACTTTGCGCGTTACGTCGGCTCCATCGCGTTCTTTGCCCAACCATTTACCGTTCTTGCCACGTTCCATGTTTTGCCAGTGCTCTGGCTTCAACCGAGCAACTGACTTCTTTACTGAGGCGAGGTCTTTTTTGTCGATGAAGTGTGCACCGTAACTGCAGCAACCGTGCTGCAACTTGGTCGCATCATCATCAAGTACACCCTTGCACCCTGAACCATAAATGCAGGTCCAGTTTGATTTTAGGTATGTGGCGTCAATCATCCAGGTCTGGTCCGAATTCGGATCAGAGAAGCTGACATATTCATGGAGGTCTTTAGGCTTTGGCACGAGCGATAACGATAGACGAAGTACAGTTTGTATGTGGCATCCGTTGAAGAAATCGTAAGCAACCTACAAAGTGTCTCTGAAGACCTCGCCGACAAGGCACTCGATGCCCTTAAAGAGGCTCATCGCGCCGGAGAGGCAAAGCGTCCTGAGCTTGAACGTCAACTCACACAGGCCCGCAGGGCAGTGGAGAAGGCCATTGGTGTGCTCAGCCGGCTTGATTGATTCGATTGATCAAATCGCGAAGACCACCTAGGTCATTGCGAACAAATTCAAACCTCAAGCGGGCTTTATCCAGATTGTCGTTGCTCTGAATCTCTTGTGATGTTGCATCACACACTTCAAACCCACCTTGTTTGCACAGATATCCAAATTCGGCGTTCAGGGCCTCGAGATCGGCACCACTGATCTGATGATTCATTCGAATGATGAGGTATTTGCCAACGAAACGAATGGAATGAAAGATCTTGTAGAAATTGGTGATCTCTTCCACTGCTTCGTGCGTGGTTTCACACACTCGGTAGAGCGATAGATCAGATGCCGAGATCAGACCACGGGGCAACAGTTGGGCCCGAATGAATTCGTCCATAGTTCGCCAAAAGTGGTCACCAGGAAGATCAAGCAAAACCGTTGGGGCTATTGCGCCACGGCCGGTTTGCATCAATGTGAGCAGTTCGAAGGTTTCATCCAAAGTTCCAAATCCACCTGGCATGCAAATAAAAGCCTGCGAGTCCTTCATGAGCATGAGCTTGCGGGTAAAGAAGTACCGCATTTCAACGAACTTTCCGTCGCCAGCGATGATTGGATTGGCGCTCGCCTCAAAAGGTAAACGAATAGAAACGCCGATGGATTGATCGCGACCAGCTCCGACCATTCCCGCTTCCATGATTCCCGGTCCTGCCCCCGTGACCACCATCCATCCCTGCGCTGCTAGTTCTGCAGCAACGTTCTGAGTGTGCAAATAAAGAGGATCGTCTTTCTTGGTTCGAGCTGAGCCGAAAATGGTTACCTTTTTGCGATTCGCGTACGGGTCAAACATCGCAAATGCTTCGCGCATTTCCTTCAGCGCCGAAGAAGCGATCTTGAGGTCGAGCGTCGAAGTGCTATCCGTGCCCAAACCAAGTGCCGTGATGATCATGTGGGTTACATAATCGGAGTCATGCTTGCCGCCGTATTCCTTGACGAGATCGGCAACTGCGTGTTCTAGATCTTGTCCTGCCACAGGATGTTTACTTCCTCTTGGCTTCTAGAACCGCAAGCAAATCGTTAAAGCTCTGCTGGAACGAAATCACTCCTTCGTTCTCTAGTTGATGAGCAACAGCCGACATATCGATGCCGAGACGACTCAATTCATCCAATACCTTGCGCGCTCCGTCGACGTTGTTCGTAATTGTCTCTGCTATTGATCCATGGTCACTGAATGCTTCCATCGTCGCATCGGGGAGTGTATTCACCGAATGCGGACCAATGAGTTCGTCAACATACATGGTGTCTGGGTAACTCGGGTTCTTCGTGCTGGTGGATGCCCACAGCGGTCGCTGAACCTGAGCGCCAAGTTTTGCAAGCGAAAGCCAAGCATCATCACTAAATGTTTTTTCAAACATGTGATATGCAAGCTTCGCTTGAGCGATAGCTGCCTTACCGCGTAGATCAAGAGCACCTGGCGCGCCGTGTGCATCCAAACGCTTGTCAACTTCTGAATCCACACGGGAGATAAAGAAGCTTGCAACAGATGCAACATCTTGCACTTTACTTGGGTCGGATTTGCTGAGTCTCTGTAAACCACGAATGTAGGCATCCATGACCTCTTGATATCGATCAAGCCCGAAGATGAGCGTGACGTTCACATTGATTCCACGACTGATGATCTCTTCGATCGCGGGAATACACGCTTTCGTTGCAGGCACTTTTATCATCACGTTGGGTCGAGCAATGCGATCGTGTAGTTCTTGGGCGGCTGCAACCGTTCCATCCATATCTTGGGCGAGACCAGGGGATACTTCAACGCTGACAAACCCGTCTAGACCCGACGACGAAACATACAACGGACCGAAAATGTCTAAGGCTCCGATGATGTCGGAAACAACTAGCTCCCAATACGTTTCTTCAGTTGTGAGCCCACGCTGTATGGAGTCGTGAAATTGATCGTCGTAGAGCGCTGAACCTTGGATCGCTTTCTGGAAGATGGTCGGGTTTGACGTCAATCCTCTGATTCCAGAAGCCAATACGCGAGCGAATTCACCGTTGATGATGTACTCACGCTTGAGATTGTCAAGCCACGGGCTTTGGCCAGCAACAGTGAACAAATCTGCGAGTCGATTTGCTGACATAGATCTATTTTGACTTACTCAACAGAGTGCGGGCTTGCTCCGCAACATTCTCTGCAGAAATTCCAAGGTTCTTCAACACTGTTGAACCAGGAGCGCTGGCGCCAAAGCGATCAATGCCCACGCTGACGTCCGCATATTGCGACCATCCGAATGTGACTCCAGCTTCAACCGAAACAACTGGAACATTCGGCGGAAAGACTGTTGCTCGATACTGCGCAGGCTGCTGTTCGAACCGATCCATGCTTGGCATAGAAACAACGTTGACTTTCGTACCAGACTCTGACAACAACTTTGCAGCACCGACGCAAACCGAAACTTCGCTACCTGTGCCAACCAAAATGAGATCCGGATTAGGTGTGGCACTAATTGTTTCAGCACCAAATCTCACGGCATCTCCATCTGTTGTCATTGGCAATGATTGACGACTGAGTACCAGCGCGGTTGGACCGTCGTACGTGAGCGCACATTCCCAAGCAACCTTGGTTTCATTTGAGTCGGCAGGACGAATTACCTGTAAACCTGGAATTATTCGCAAGCTTGCAAGATGCTCAATCGGTTGATGAGTTGGACCGTCTTCGCCAACACCGACCGAGTCATGAGTGAACACGAATATGACGCGAGCTTTACTGAGCGCTGCAAGTCGAATTGCAGGACGCATGTAGTCAGCAAAAACGAAGAATGTTCCGCCGACTGGAACGGTTCCTCCATGGAGCGCCATTCCTACCATTGCAGCACCCATTGCATGCTCCCGAATGCCGAAATACACCTGTTGACCTGTTGGAAGCTGTTTCGATTGCGCACCAACTGATTTCACTTTCACACCGGTGTTGCCAGTGAGGTCTGCTGAGCCGATGAGCAATCCTGGAAGCACAGAAGCACTGGCTTCAATGCACTGTTGAATTGCTTGCCTAGTTGCCAAAGTTGAATCTGCAGCAAATGCCGGCATTGAACTGGAGATTGCTTCACTGCTGGGTTCAGCCCAACACTGCTCAAAACCATGTTTGCCTTCCGCATGTGCGATAGCAGTGTCGTATGCGCTGAGCAACGCTGAACCTCTGTTCAACGCATGCGCACGATACTGAGCAACCACTTCAGACGGAGCCCAAAATGGCTCGTCTGGAATTCCCATAACTGCTTTTGTCTTCGACACATGTTCTGCAGTGAAGGGATTGCCATGGGCTTCATGCACATCAGTGAAATCTGGTGAAGGAAAGCCGATATGAGTTTTCAGGATGCATAACGTTGGTTTCCCAACGCTGCTGCGAGCCTCAATCAACATTTTTTCAAGGGCGCCGAGATCTTCTCCGATATCACCAGCGTGAATGACATTCCAGCCATAACTAGCGAAACGTTGCGCAACATCATCTGAACAGGTGAGCGTGGTGCTTCCATCAATCGTGATTCCGTTGTCGTCAAAAATGCAGACCAAGCGGTCTAAGCCAAGATGGCCAGCCAATGAAGCTGCCTCGTGGCTCACGCCTTCCATGAAACAACCATCGCCAGCAAGCACATACGTGTGGTGGTCCATCACATCTGCACCGAAGCGTTCGCGAAGATTTCTCTCAGCAATTGCCATGCCTACAGCGTTTGCAAAACCTTGACCCAAAGGACCTGTCGTTACTTCGACACCATTTGTATGTCCAACCTCAGGGTGACCAGGCGTTTGTGATTCCCATTGACGAAAAGCTTTGATGTCGTCAATTTCTAACCCGTAACCATTGAGGTACAACATGGCGTATTGCAAAATCGATGCGTGTCCATTTGACAAGATAAATCGATCGCGATTTTTCCAGCCAGAATTCTGTGGAGCATGTCTCAATACTCTGCTGTAGAGAACGTGGGCGAGAGGCGCCAGTGCCATTGCAGTGCCTTGATGGCCACTCTTTGCATACAACGGTGCATCCATTGCCAAACCGCGGATGAGAGCAATTGCTTTTCCGTCTATTTCGGGAGATAACGATGCAGAAGAAGTCACGGCGAGACTGTAGTTCTGATTACGCAACCGGCGGAAGCAATGTGAGCGGAACTATCGACCAAGGGCCAAGATCTACTCGGCAATGGGCAAATATCTGTCCAAGTTCAAGGAGTTCAATCTCACCCCGAACCAGTCGGTAGGTGAACTTGCCTGGTTCGACGGAAAACGGGCTGACGTTGCGGGCAAGTTGCTCAGAATTTTCTTCAATTCCTTTTCGAAAGACCACCTCGAACACGCCGTTTCCTGCGTGGCCAACTGGACAGAAGATCAATGCCATGAGGTGTGGATCAATGGTGACAGGCGGCAACGTGGGGGCTGCGAGAGAAAAATAGATTCCAGTGATGTCAATCCGCGAGGAAGGCCCAGGAGCCTGTCTCATTTCAAAAGAATCGATGAACACTGTCGACACGATGTGCACGCGACAAGGGTAGTGCCTGCCCACGGGTCAACTATTGTTTAATTCTGTGGCACTTCCGACAATGCTCTCTGAAGCCGCATCCAAACAGTTGCTCCTGCCGTTTGGAGTGCCTTTCGCTCAGGAGCACGTTTGTTCCACAGCGGAACAGGCTGTGGAGGCCGCTGGAGTAATTGGCTTCCCGGTGGTCATCAAACTTTCGGGCGACAACATTGCCCACAAGACGGAACGTGGCCTTCTTCGTCTGAATATCGCAGATTCAGAAAGCGCCAAACGGGCATGTAGCGATTTACTTGGACTAATCACCGATGCAGATGGCGAAGTTTCCTTTCTCATTGCCGAAATGGTGAAGGGAGACAGGGAGTTGATCGTTGGTGTGATCAACGACCCTCAGTTCGGTTACATGGTTGCGCTGGGTATTGGCGGTGTATTCGCTGAGGCGATTGATGATGTGGTGCTTCGCCCACTTCCTCTCACTGTTGACCAAGCAATGCAGATGATTGACGATGTGGATCACCAGTCAATACTTGGACCTTTTCGTGGCACTCAACCAATTGATCGAACACAGTTGGCAAAGGTGTTGGCGAGCATGAGTGATGTGTGTGCCGCGCACCCTGAGATCGATTCGCTGGACATCAATCCGCTCATTGCCCGGAAAGATGGATCTCTTGTGGCGGTGGACGCATTAGTCGGAGTTGGCCGAGTATCAGACCACGATGCGCATGGATCGATGACCTCCTTCGTGCCCAATTCCAAACATTTCGCCGCGTTATTCAACCCGCGTGCAATTGTGGTGATTGGAGCTTCGAGCCATCCGGGAAAGTTTGGTTTCGTTTCTTTGCACAATGCTCTGGCAAATCAATTTGCGGGTGGCGTCTATGCAACAAATTTGCAGCGAGAGAACATTCTTGGAATCCAAACAGTTTCCGATCTGTCGGAGTTGCCAGCCGGAGAAATTGATCTTGCCTTCTTTTGCACACCAGCAAGTTCGAACGAGCAACTGTTAAAGCAGTGTGCTCAACTCGGAATTTCTAGTGCGTTCATAGCCAGTGCTGGGTATCGCGAATCTGGAGAATCAGGCGAAGTTGCAGAAGCATCGCTGCTTGCGCTTGCGAATTCGCTCGGAATGCTTATTGCTGGTCCTAATGGTCAGGGAGTTGTCAGCACACCTGCATCGTTATGTCTGCAGATCGTGGCGCCGTACCCGCCTCAAGGAGGCATCTCCGTTGCTTCGCAAAGTGGCAATTTTGTTTCCAGCTTTCTGAATTACTCGCGACAAAGCGGTGTCGGAATTGCGCGTGCTATTTCTGCGGGCAATGCAACGCAGATCAGCGTCGAGAATTTCCTCGATTTTTTTGCAAGCGATGTTGAAACCAAGGTTGCTCTTACATACATCGAGAACGTCGGTGATGGACAGTCTCTGTTGAAGTCAATGAAAAACATCACAGCAGTGAAACCACTTGTTGTATTGAAAGGCGGGGCAACAGCTGCAGGTTCAAAAGCTGCACAAAGCCACACTGGCGCCATGGCTAGCAACGACAGAGTGTTTTTTGGTGCCACACGCTCTTGCGGTGCGATCAAGGTTTCCTCTGTTGAGGAAGCTTTCGACACTGCAGCAACATTTGCGACACAGCCTCTGCCTCGGGGGAAACGAGTTGCCGTTCTCACAACCGTTGGAGGTTGGGGAGTGGTGACTGCTGATGCAATCGCGCGAGACGGTGTGCTCGACCTTGTTGATTTGTCCGACGACCTGATGTCGAAGCTTTCGGCACTCTTGCCACCGCGTTGGAGTCGCAATAACCCAATCGACTGTGCTGGCGGAGAAACTCGGGACACCGTCACCGAGATTATGGACATTGTTGCAGCGCACGATTCCATCGACGCCGTCATTTTCTTAGGCATTGGCATTCAAAGCAACCAGGCAAAGATGATGAGATTTGGTGGTTTTTACCCAGACCACGGGCTGGAGCGAATCGTTTCGTATCACGAGAAACAAGATGAGCGCTATGCGTTAACCGCACGAGAGGTTGCGAGTAAATACGGTAAGCCGATTCTTATCGCAACCGAACTTGCTGTGGCTGACCCACAGAATGCAGGTCCTGCTGCCGTGCGCGAATCTGGGGCCTACTGCTATCCAACAGGAGCACGCGCTGCAACAAGCCTTGCTCATCTTTATGAATATGCGAAGTATCGAGGAATCGCGCAATGAATCAACACGACGATTCAAACAGCATTCAACGTGCACGCAAGAAGGTAAAAGTTGGTTCTGCTCGCGTTGTTAGTTCACTGCTGGCTTCTGTAACTTTTGTCGGTGCCGTATCTCTTGGTGTGTCATGGAAGTTGGTTGATGGCGTCGCACAGTCAGTGACTCCAATCGCAAGTAGTTCTGAACTGAAATCCCTTTCCGCACCGATCATTAATGCCCGTCGCAATCCGCAAACGCTTTCTCAAGATGTTCGATTTCGAACGTTGAATTCCCAGTTGGCAACATTGGGACAACGACTACCGACCGACTCTTGTCTCGTCATTGACATCGAAGGCAAGCGCCTCATCAGCATCAATGCCGATGTGCCGCTGCTACCTGCAAGCAACATGAAGATTGTTGTAGCAATGGTTGCTCTCGATGTGCTCACTCCCGAGTTTGTCTTTAGCACCTCTTTAGTTGGACGAGTCAATGGAAATGTTGTTGAAGGTGACGCGTATCTCATTGGTGGAGGAGATCCACTTTTGGTTACCAGTAATTATCCTGCAACAGAGCCGTATCCAACTTTCAATTACACGCGTCTAGAAAATCTCTTTGACGCACTAAGTTCGCAAGGTATTACACAGATTCAAGGCTCGGTTATTGGAGACGAATCACGCTATGACGCGGAACGATTTACTCCTTCTTTGGGGCTGGGTATCAAAGGCACAGAAGTAGGTCCACTTGGTGCACTCATGGTTAACGATGGCGTGATCACAGGCAACCCCATCAAACCTGATAATCCTGCTTTAGGTGCAGCGACTGAATTTTCGAACACTTTGCAAAACAATGGCATTTCAGTTTCGGGAGTTCCAAGGGTTGGAATAGCCCCACAGGAACTAACAGTGATTGCCAAGATTGATTCGTTGCCACTGTCGGACATCGTTGCTGAAATGCTGACGAACAGTGACAACAACACAGCAGAACTTCTAGTAAAGGAACTTGGATTCGCGTCAACCGGAGTTGGAACTCGTGAGGCAGGTTTGGAAGTGATGAAAGCCAAACTCGTTGAATGGGGTATTCCATTAGATGCACTATCTTTCGTTGATGGATCAGGTCTAGATCGTGGCAACCGACTCACGTGCAGCGCGCTGAGTGCACTGCTTGCCAAAGACGGAGGGTTCGGTCCAGCCGGACTCGGACTGGCAATCGCGGGACAAACGGGAACACTGCGCGATGTTCTCGCTGATTCACTTGGTGCAGGAAAACTACGCGGCAAGACGGGAACCTTGACTGGGGCCAAATCGTTATCTGGCTTCGTTCCCTATGCAGCCGACAAAGCATCATCTTTCTCGCTCATCATCAATGGCGCCAATGCCTCAAATCAAACCACGTATAGGCCTATTTGGAATGCCCTTTCCGATGCTCTTGGCGGGTTTTCTGGAAGCCCGTCTGCCAGCGAGCTAGCACCAAAATAGGCCTCGTGCTGGTTGAATGAATGGGTGCTTTCGTTCACACCTGGTTCGTCACTCACTGAGTTGGTTGATCTTGTTCGCGCATACGCGAAACAAGAGACCATCGGCGAGCTTCGTGGCACTGGACGCTGGTTGGCCTGGGGTGCTGTCGGTGGTGTTTCCATACTGCTCGGACTCCTGTTCACGTTGGTCGGTGTGCTCCGTCTTTTGCAGTCAACAGTTTTCGATGGTTCAACTGCATTCAGCTGGGTTCCATATTTCATCGTCCTTGGATTGACGATTGCTCTGATTGCCTTTTCGCAGTCACGAATTCGCAAACCATTCCTCAACAGTGGTGAGCGCTGAGCATGACGGAGCCGCAGCCAAAGATCACACGCGACGACCTTGAACAAAAGTTCAAATCGCTACAAGATGACATTCAAGGTGCCACTGATCGCAACAAAACTTCCATTGCTACATATGCGGCAATCGCTGGTGGGGTAGTCGTGATTATCGCGTACGCACTCGGACGGAGAAGCGGTAGAAAGCGTCGCAGTGTCCTCGAAATCCGACGATAAGCAACAAGCCACACAACGTAATACCCACTCTGTTCGGGAATCGTTGTGGTGGATTCCCGTTATTTGGCGAGCACTCAAATGGTTCAGAAAACACAATCGCAAACGAAACGTCACAACCGTTCGCCTACGCAAGGATGAAGAAGTAATCATCCGCAAGAAAGATTCACCACTATGAGTATCCGAACCTTTCAGTTTGGGGAACGTGTCCTCATCATCGACAGCAAGAAGCGTCGTTACCTCGCAACTCTTTCCGAAAAGGGCGAGTTCCACAGTCACTCTGGCGTCATTACGCACGCACAGATTGTTGGCCTTGAAGAGGGTGCCCTCATTGCGAACTCGAAAGGATCTAGTTATTCAATCCTGCGACCAACTTTGGAAGACTTCGTTCTGGAAATGCCGCGTGGGGCACAGGTGATTTATCCGAAGGATCTTGCACCAATATGCATGATCGCCGACATCGGACCGGGAATGCGTGTTTTCGAAACTGGTGTAGGTAGCGGTGCATTATCCATGACCATGCTGCGATACGGAGCTCACATCACGGGTTACGAATTGAGAGAGGATTTCGCCAATCGTGCGCAGTCAAATGTTCGCTCGTTCTTAGGCGAAGCAGCTCTTGAGCGTTACGACGTTCAGATCCGAGATGCATACGAGGGCATTGATGGCCAGGACTTCGATCGAGTGGTACTCGACTTGCCTGAACCATGGAATGTGGTTCCACATGCCGAGAAGGTTCTTCGAAAGGGCGGTCTGCTCGTTGCGTACACGCCGAGTATCACGCAGGCTGTTCAGGTGAGGCAGTGCTTTGGCAACTACTGGATTGAAGCACGCACCATGGAAGTACTACACCGCACATGGCACATTGAAGGAATGGCGGTGAGACCAGACCACAGAATGGTTGCCCACACTGCGTTTCTTACTGTTGCTCGCTATATCGGCGATAACGCCGTGTCAATGGAGCAAACGAGCGATTAAGGCTCGATGAAGATGCATTCGCCGGGGCATTCCTCGGCGGATTCAATAACAGCGTCCATCAACTTGTCTTCAAAGTTTGCCATGCCTTCTGCGCCTTGAGCGTTGCCCTTGGCTGTTGCGAAGATCTTGTCCTTTTCGCGAACATAAGCGAGTCCGTCATCGAGCAACGTGAACACATCTGGTGCAATTTCCTCGCACAGTCCGTCTCCGGTGCAGAGATCTTGATCAATCCAGACCTTCATGTCATGTACTCCTTCAGCAATTATTTGATGACTAATTCAGAGCACAGACTACATTCTCCCGATCGTGGCGGGCGAACTTTTGCCTTGTGAATTTGAACATCCCTAAGTGTTCCGAGGGTCAGAATGGCTAGGTTTACAAGTGCATTGATCGGAATGGGGTAATTCTTGGCAGATAACCAACCAAACGAGTCCGCACTAGTCGGGGACGCGCTTGCCCAAAAACTCAGCGCTGAGGTGGAGAAGAACCATCGGCTGGAATATGCGCTCCGTGAACTTCGTGAGGAAGTGGTGCAGCTCGGTGAGCGAGTGGAGAAGCTCACGCGTCCACCCAGCCCGTACGGGATCGTGGTGGGCCGGAATCTTGATGACCAGTTTGATGTGTTGGTGAACGGCCGAAAACTTCGCGTCTCAGTAGGAGGCAACATTGACTGTGACACCATCGAACTCGGATCAGAGGTGTTACTCAATGATTCGATGAGCATTGTTGAAGCGCGTCACCCAGAACACGCTGGCGACGTTGTCACACTGACCAAGGTTCTTGAAGATGGGATTCGCGCCATCGTGTCGTTCCGCGGCGATGACGAACGAGTGTGCGAGCTATCTGATTCGTTGCGCGGAGCCAACTTGCGTTCGGGCGATTTACTGCGACTTGACTCACGATCAAATCTGCTTCTCGAAAGATTGCTGCAACCTGAAGTGGAACATCTCTTACTTGAACATGTTCCAAATGTCACCTTCGCAGACATCGGAGGTCTTGACGATCAGATTGAAAAGATTCGCGATGCCGTTGAACTTCCGTTCCTCCATGCCGATCTTTTCGCCGAGTATCAACTTCCAGCACCAAAAGGAATCCTGTTGTACGGCCCGCCTGGTTGCGGGAAGACCCTCATCGCAAAAGCTGTTGCGAACAGCCTTGCCCAACGAGTTGCAGCAAAAACTGGTGATGATAAAGGTCGTTCGTATTTCATCAATATCAAAGGTCCCGAACTACTGAACAAGTATGTAGGCGAAACCGAGCGTCAGATTCGATTGGTATTTCAAAGAGCCCGTGAGAAAAGCGAAGAAGGTTGGCCGGTCATCATCTTCTTCGATGAAATGGATTCAATGTTCCGAACTCGTGGAACGGGTGTCTCTTCGGACATGGAGTCAACCATCGTTCCGCAATTACTTGCTGAAATCGACGGTGCAGACAAACTGCAGAATGTCATCATCATTGGCGCAACTAATCGAGAAGACTTAATCGACCCAGCCATTCTTCGCCCGGGTCGATTGGATGTGAAGATTCGAGTTGATCGCCCAAATCGCAATGCGGCTCAACAGATTCTTCTGCGTTATCTCTCCAACGATCTTCCATTCGGAGAGGAGTGCCAGATTGCTGACATTGTTGAATTGACTATTGACCGTATTTTTGCCGAAACGGCCGAGAATCGTTTTCTTGAAATTACGTATCAGAATGGCGAAAAAGAGGAACTCTTGTACAAAGACTTCCTCTCGGGAGCGATGCTTGAAAACATCGTTCGGCGAGCGAAGAAGAAGGCGATCAAGCGTCGTATAGATGGTGGCGACGGCGGCATCATCACGTCAGATTTGATCAGTTCAGTTGCTGATGAGTTTCTAGAGCATGAGGATTTGCCAAATACCACCAACCCTGATGATTGGGCAAAGATTTCAGGGCGCAAAGGTGAACGCATCGTGTACATCCGAACGATCACGACTCACGGAGACGGTGGGGACGAATTAGTCGGCGGCAAAGAAATTGAGCGCGCTGCGACGGGGCAGTACCTATAAGTGGCAACTCCGAAGGTCTGTGGAATTGAAACTGAGTACGGAATCTTGCTCAGTGGAGCAGAAGTAGACCCAATCACGGCCTCTTCACTTATTGTGAGCGCATACAAGGACTCGTCCTGGGCTTTTGCTTCATTTGATGCAAGTCATGAAAGCCCATCTCGAGATGCGCGGGGCGTCAATCTTGATGATTATCTCGATCCAGTGATTGATTCGAAGATGATCAACACCGTGTTGTCAAACGGAGCGCGTTACTACGTTGATCATGCACACCCCGAATACTCCAGCCCGGAGTGCGCGACAATTCGCGATGCCGTGCTGTTTGACGTTGCTGGTGAATTCATTCTTCGCGAAAGCATGAACAAGGCAAACGAGCGACTTCCACAGGGTGTTCGCATAGACCTGTACAAGAACAACTCTGACGGCAAAGGCAACAGCTACGGGTGTCACGAGAACTACTTGATTGATCGTCATCTGCCGTTTGCGAAACTTGCTGCTTTCATCACCACACACTTTGTTACTCGTCAGGTCTTTTGTGGCTCCGGGAAAGTTGGTCACGAAACCCCAACGGGTGTTACTGATCAGTCTGGTTTCCAGATCAGTCAACGCGCTGACTTTTTTGAAGAGTTAGTTGGTTTGGAAACCACCATGAAGCGACCAATAGTTAACACGCGAGACGAACCGCATTGCGATCCGCAAAAGTATCGAAGGTTGCACGTGATTGTTGGTGATGCGAATATGAGCCAATTCGCCACGTACCTCAAACTCGGGTCCACCGCACTAGTGCTATCAATGATTGAGGATGGCATGTTTCCTCAACATTTGCTCATTGCTCATCCTGTGCACGCAATTAAGCAAATTAGTCGAGACATTTCGATGACTGAACAAGTTCTGATGGCAGATGGATCGCGTATGACAGCACTGGCAATTCAGGGCGAACTATGCGCTGCTGCGAGAGCGTACGTTGAGAAGAGTGCTTATTGTGGTATCAGCCACGATGAGGCGCAGCAAATCTTGCTTGATTGGGAACAGACATTGCACCTCTTGGTCGCTCAACCAATTTCTCTTGTCAAAAAGATTGACTGGATCGCAAAGCTTCAATTGGTGAACGGCACCAGGAAGCGACATTCCTTACCTGATTCTGACTCACGTCTGAAGGCCATCGATTTGATGTATCACTCACTTAACCCGGAAGTGTGCCTCGCAACAAAACTGAGTTTGCATGAACTGTTCGACCATAAGTCAATTGCTCAGGCCGCTCAGCAACCCCCTGACACGACGAGAGCTTTCTTTCGCGGACGAGTAGTTGATAAATGGTTTAAGCACATTGTCAATGCCAACTGGGACAGCATCGTGTTTGACGTGGCAAACCGCCCACTGCAAAAGGTGTACATGAACGAACCGCTCAAAGGCACTCGCGTACTCACCGAAACAATCATCAACTCGAGTACCACCGTCGAGGAATTGCTTGCCCTGCTTGGTCAACAGGATTTACCGAGTAGTACTCTGTAGCCATGGGTGAGCGAGTTTTCAAACAGCACGATCAGGATCGCCGAGCAACGGAGAACGCTGAAGTTGAGTCAAAGAACAAAGCGCACGATCCAATTCAGTCAGATCTTGATTCGATTCTGGATCAAATAGATGAAGTCCTAGAAGAGAACGCTGAAGAGTTTGTGAAGAGCTATGTTCAAAAGGGCGGGCAATAGGCTTAGCCTGAGACCATCATGAAGTTTCCAGTTTTCTCGCTTGATCAAGACCCTGGCTCCAATTTTGGCGAGTTACTAAAGCGCGTAGGGCTCTCTCCGTTTGCCGACTATGCAAACGTTTCCCAACTTGATATTCCCCATGCAACCACGTGTGTAGCAGTTCGTTGTGCGGGTGGCGTGGTGATGGCAGGGGATCGCAGAGCGACTTCTGGAAATCTCATCAGTCATCGATCCATGGAGAAGGTAGTGCAGGCAGATGATTTCAGTGGCGTAGCCATTGCCGGTGCAGCGGGACCCGCAATGGAAATGGTCAAACTTTTCCAATTGCAGATCGAACATTACGAAAAGGTTGAAGGACAGCCACTTTCTCTAGAGGGTAAAGCCAACCAGTTGTCTATGTTCGTGAGAAATAACTTGCCTGCAGCAATGCAGGGTCTCATGGTCGTTCCTATTTTTGCTGGATACGACGCACATATCGAGCAAGGTCGTCTCTGGGATTACGACGCAACTGGTGGCCGTTACGAGGAGTTTGATTTTGTTGCTACTGGATCAGGCCAGTTACATGCGTCAACCGTGTTGCGTGTTTCGTGGCGTCGCGACATCAGTGTTCAAGAAGCCATTGAATTGGTTTCGCGGGCACTATGGGAGGCATCTGATGCAGATTCCGCAACGGGTGGACCCGATGTGCTGAGAGGCATCTATCCCGTAGTTGCTTCCATTACCAAGGATGGTTTCAGTCGCGTGCCTGACTCCGAATTGGCTTCTATTTACTCGACGATCACAACGGGAGTACAACAGCGATGAGCATGCCGTACTACGTAGCTCCAGAACAAATGATGAAGGATCGCGCTGACTTTGCACGTAAAGGAATCGCCAGGGGAAAATCGCTAGTTGCTTTGCAATACAACGAGGGCATAGCGATTATTGCGGAGAACCCTTCAAACACCCTTCGCAAATCGAGCGAGATTTACGATCGCATTGCCTTTGCAGGTGTTGGCAAATATAACGAATTCGATTCGCTACGAGTACTCGGAGTGAGATCTGCAGACCTAAAGGGTTACCAGTTCTCACGCGAAGATGTTGATGCTCGAAGTCTTGCTAATCAATACGCGCAGATCATTGGGCAAACGTTCACTCATGAAGTAAAGCCACTTGAGGTAGAGATTCTCGTTGCAGAGCTCGGTATTACATCTGCCGGAGATCAACTGTTTCACATCATGTATGACGGAACCGTCATTGATGAAAAACCGTTCATCGTCATCGGTGGAGATACCGACACGATAAAGAACAAAGTGGCAGCCGCCTTCAAGCCTGATTTAACGATGAAGGATGCTTGCAATCTTGCCCGCACCGCTCTTTCATCTGATGATCGAAAATTGCAAGCAAGCGACCTTGAAGTAACCCAGTTACAGCGCAACAGCAGTCGACGATGTTTCAAGCGTCTTTCCGAAGAAGCACTTGCAACGCTGCTTGACTAACACTCATGGATCGGCGCATATTCGGGATTGAAACCGAGTACGGCGCAACGTGCACGTTGCGGGGTCAGCGTCGATTGAGCCCCGATGAGATTTCTCGCTATTTATTTCGCAACGTGGTGGCCTGGGGACGCAGTTCAAACGTCTTCATGGAGAATGGTTCGCGTTTGTATCTCGACGTTGGCAGCCATCCCGAATACGCAACTGCTGAATGTGATTCGATTTACGAGGTTGTCGCCCAAGATAAGGCAGGCGAGCTAATCATGCAGGATCTGCAGTTTGGCGCAGAGGAACGCCTTCGCGAAGAAGGAATCCGCGGCACGGTGTATCTATTCAAGAACAATCTCGACTTCGCCGGAAACAGTTACGGGTGCCACGAAAATTTCCTCACGCGTCGCAGTAGTGATCTAGTCGACTACAACATGCAGTTCATACCTTTCCTCATCTCTCGACAGATTTTTTGCGGCGCTGGGCATATTCTGCAGACCGCACGTGGCCCCATTTTTTCAATTGCCCAAAGGGCTGAACACATTTGGGACGGAGTGAGTTCTGCAACAACACGCAGTAGACCAATCATCAATACCCGCGATGAGCCACATGCTGATTCCGATCTTTACCGTCGACTGCACGTGATTGTTGGTGATTCAAATATGAGTGAGTACACCACCTTCGTAAAAATTGGATCAGCGATGTGCGTGCTGAGGATGTTGGAAGACAGCGAATTCAACCTTAAAGACCTGACCCTTGACAATCCGGCACGTGCAATTCGCGATATCAGCCATGACATTACCTGTCGCAAGAAAGTGAAGTTGGCGAGCGGCAAAGAGTGGTCAGCCCTCGAGATACAGCAAGAACTCCTGCAGAAGGCAATTTCGTTCTCTGAAACTCGAGGATTTAACAACGAGGAACAGCGTGCTCTAGAGATGTGGAAGCACTGCATCACGACAATCGCAGATGATCCATTGAAGCTCAATCGAGAAGTTGATTGGGTGATTAAGTACCACCTAGTCGAAGGGTTCAGATCCCGGCACCAACTTCCACTTGATGATGCCAGGACACAAATGCTTGATATCCAATATCACGACATCAAGCGGGACAGAGGAGTGTTCTATGGCCTTCAACAGCATGGTTCGGTTGAAACTATTTGTCTTCCGAGTGATATTGAAAACGCCAAGACCCACCCACCTCAAACAACTCGCGCAAAGTTGCGCGGCGATTTCATCAGACAGGCGAAACTGACTAAGCGCGACTTCACAGTTGATTGGGTTCATTTGAAATTGAACGATGAGACACCTAAAACTGTGGTCTGCAAGGACCCGTTTCAATCGGTTGACGACAGAGTGCAACGGCTTATTGACTCGCTGTAACTTCAGTCTGGCTTGCTAGGTTGGTAATTCATGTCGGACGTTGTTGAATCCAACTCAAAACCTGGACTGGCTGCAATCCGGGAATGGATCACCGTTATCGGTGTGGCATTACTGATTGCTTTTGTCGTACGCGGTTTTGTGTTGCAGCAGTTCTACATCAGTGGACCGAGCATGGAATCAACGATGTTCCAAGATAACCGTGTGCTCGTAAACAAGCTTTCCTATCGCTTGCAAGATATTCGTCGTGGAGATGTTGTTGTGTTTGATCGGGTGACAACCGATGGAGTGGAGGTGCAACACGATGATCTGATCAAGCGCGTCATCGGTGTAGCGGGCGACACCGTTTCCATTTCAAAGTGTGTGGTTTCGGTTAATGGCAGCGTTGTTGCAGAGCCATATCTCAACGATTATGACCTCGCACAGTCGAATCTGGATGATCGTTGTCGTGTTCCTGAAATGGCGTCAACCATTGTCGAGCCAGGACACTTGTTCGTCATGGGTGACAATCGTCCGCAGTCATTTGACAGCAGGATGTTTGGAACTATCGAGGAAGACCTAGTTGTTGGACGAGCCTTTGTCATTATTTGGCCGCTCGGCTCTTTTCACTGGCTGTAAGTTCAGCCGTCAAGTCTGTTCATTGCATCAGATGCCCTGTCGGGCCAATCACTGAAGATTCCGTCCAAACCCATGCGCAATCCCGTCGTGAGCACTTCGGGATACTGCAGATTCCAACCAAAGCACAAAATGTTGAAGCGATGAAACAGCGCAACAAGACCACCATTCCAATCGGGAAATGGCATGTTGACAGTTGAAATCCCCATGTCTCGCAGAGTTGCGGCATGTCGTTCCGGTCCCTTGAGCATTGCTTTAAGTCGCGTTGAGTGCACAAGATTCGCACCCGCAACACGTCCAACCCATTGTTCTAAGAACGCCAAATCGGGATGACACAACCAAGTCTTTTCCGGGTTGCCTGATTCAACCATCGTGCGCACAACTGCACCCATGCTGTTGATGTCCTTGATGTCCAAACTGAGGTGCACTTCAGAGCCACAGCGCTGATACAAATCGGCAAGCGATGGTATCCAGACGGGCAATTCACTGCGGTTAAACATGCCAATCGGTTTGTTACGGACTTTTCCTTTCACCACACCATCGTGATCCAACACGGCAATTCCATCTCGACTCAGCCATGTGTCGGATTCGAGACCAGTAGCACCCAACCGAATTGCAAGTTCAAATGCATCAATAGTGTTTTCAGGAAGATGGGCCCGAGCCCCACGGTGGGCGAAGGTGATTTGCCTATCAATAAGGGGCGAAATGCGCTCTTGCACAACGCCATGCTACGCACTGTCAGATAGATCAAGGTTTAGACTGACGAGGTGTTTAATTTCTCTGGAAGCGAGATCTTCTTCCTGATGATCTTGGGTCTCGTGATTTTGGGACCTGAAAAACTTCCAGGTGTCATTCGCAAAGCGGGAAAGCTCTATGGCGAATTCAAGCGGATTACCACCGACGCACAATCTGAGTTCAAGGGCGCATTTGGTGACACCATCGGCGATCTAAAGGAAACTGCGCAGGGTTACAAGACGATGTTCGATTCTGCAAGCCAACAGGTGAACAGCACTCTCCGTGACGCCACCAAGTTTGACCATGATGCGCCTAATCTTCCAACAGAAGAACCTGACACAGAGTTCGAACCTAAATTCATTCCTTTTGAAATTGGTCTTCCTGAATCGACTCCGGAGTCTGAGAAATAATGGTCAGCCTGCGGAGACAACAGCCGTCCAACCCAGCTGGCGGTCTGACCATTTTCGGTCATCTTGCCGAACTGCGAATGCGACTGGTGCGCATGATGCTTGCTGTCGCCACCGGTTCAATAGTGATTTTGGTTTTCTATGATCAGTTCCTTCGTTTTCTCACTCAGCCGTATCGCAATATTTGTTCAACACGGCCTGACTTCAATTGCGACGGAACGTTGTTCACATTGGGACCAATCGAAGGCTTATCTGCGCGTATGCGTATTGCTGGGTATGGCGGCCTCATCATCGCGCTTCCCGTCATCATGTGGCAGTTGTGGAAGTTCATAGTTCCTGCGTTGAATAAGCAGGAAAAGAAGTACTCCATTCCGTTCATTGTTACTTCAGTGATTCTCTTCCTCACTGGAGCGTGGCTTGCGTATTGGACACTAGATAAGGCTCTTGAATTTCTCATCGCATGGTCTGGCGCAGGCGTTGAACAGACGTATCAGATCTCAAAATACATAAGTCTTGTAGCGATGATGGTGCTCGCGTTCGGGGCTGGTTTTCTCGTGCCCGTACTTGTGGTTTTTTTGCAACTAGTAGGTGTGGTTACTCCGCAAACCTTGATTAAGCAGTGGCGCTATTCATTTATGGGCACGTTCTTGATTGCTGCAGTTGTCACGCCCAGTGGAGACCCAATTTCAATGATGGCGCTTGCCATTCCCATGACGCTGTTGTTTCTCGTTGCTGTTCTCATTGGATTCATTGCGCAGCGACGAAAGAAGAAGCGTTCACCCGATGGCGAATAGTTCGCTGTGACATCTCCTCATCGCACATCACTGACGAGTGCTTACACATTTGAACTTGATACCTTTCAGATTCAAGCATTTGACTGCATAGATGCCGGGGAAAGCGTGCTGGTAGCAGCCCCAACTGGCTCCGGGAAGACGGTTGTTGCCGAATACGCAATTGGCCTAGCAAGGAAGCATGGCAAGCGTGCTTTTTACACCGCGCCAATTAAAGCTCTGTCTAACCAGAAGTTCCATGAACTCGTGAAGCTGTACGGAAGCAACGAAGTCGGATTACTAACAGGGGACAACAGCATTAATGCTCAGGCTCCTATCGTCGTAATGACCACCGAAGTTCTGCGCAACATGATTTATGCGCGATCATCAAATGTTGACAATCTTGGTGTTGTCGTTTTAGATGAAGTCCACTTTCTTCAGGATGCATATCGGGGGCCAGTCTGGGAAGAAGTGATTATTCATCTCGACCCAACTGTTCAACTGGTGTGCCTTTCAGCAACAGTGAGCAATGCCGACGAGTTATGCGAATGGTTGACCACTGTGCGCGGACCCACGAAACCAATTGTTGAAAGCAAGCGTCCTGTAGAACTCACAAATCACTACGTTGTTGGCGACAAGACCACTAATCAGTTACGGGTGTTTGACACCATTGTGGGCGGGAAACCCAACGAGCAAGTGTCCAAGATTGAGGCGATGTCCGCGCCGCGCTCAAAGAAACAACATCCCTACGGATCTCGAGGCAGACAATCTGGCCCACCAAGTCGCTTCTTCACACCTAATCGACCTGACGTATTGATGCAACTGCAGGAAGATGATTTGCTTCCCGCGATTTATTTCATTTTCAGCAGAAATCAATGCGATGAGGCTGCACACTCCTGTTTGAAACTAGGAATTTCCTTTACTACCAAACAGGAGCGAGAAGTTATTGCGAGCATTCTGGAGAGTCACGTCGAAGCGTTTACCGACGATGATCTGGCCGCGTTGAATTACACGCGGTTCCTACGTCAGTTAGAAGCAGGTATTGGCGTCCATCATGCGGGGCTTGTTCCAAGTTTCAAAGAGGCTGTGGAGGAGTGCTTTGCGCAAGGTTTGGTGAAAGTGGTGTTCGCAACAGAAACCCTTGCTGTTGGAATCAACATGCCAGCACGTGCTGTGGTGCTCGACAAGATCACCAAGTACAACGGTGAAACGCACCAAATCCTTAAACCATCGGATTTCTCGCAGCTCACAGGGCGTGCTGGTAGACGTGGCCTCGACACGGTTGGACATGCCTTGACCCTGTGGAATCCTTTTGTCACCTTTGAACAAGTGGCTGCTCTTGTGTCATGCCGTTCGTTCGTTCTCAATTCTGCATTTCGCCCCACATACAACATGGCGGCCAACTTGATTCGCACCACAAGTCGTGTTCAGGCGCGACACTTGCTGAACCTGTCCTTTGCACAGTTCCAATCAGGTCGCGAAATCGTAGAGATTCAAGCTCGCATCGCCCGTCGTGGGAAAGAGGAACAACGATTGCGCGAGCAATCAATTAGCGATTATGGCGATATCGAGAGTTATCGCAAAGGAAACCAAAAGAACAAGATTGCACCCGATGTGGAAGCCCAGTTTGCTCGGCTACGTCCAGGTGATGTCGTCCTCATTGGAGAAGCAAAGGGGAGCGACCGGCTCGTCGTGATCTCCACTGCTAGTCGTGGCACGGGCGGCAAACTTTCCTTGCTGTCGATCAACAGAGGAGTGCGAGCGGTCACTTCACGGGATGTCACGGAGATCATCTACACAATCGGCCATATTGACTTGCCGATCCCATTTCAGCCAACAAACTCGCGTTTCCTTAAAGAGACTTCACAGAAACTTGCGAAGTTCAAGGTCAATGATCGAGTTCTCTCGCGAAGTGGCAAAAAAGACGCGCGAAGTAATCCTGATCATCCGTTCCTGCGCGACCCAGATGCGAAGTTCAAACTAAACGCAGCGGAATCGGCGGACAGGATTCATAAGGAACTGAATCAGCTCGAGAAGCGTGTATCAAATTCTGCACAGTCTGTGAGTAAGAAGTTTGACGATCTCACATTGTTGCTAGAAGAGTGGGGATATGTAGATGACTGGTCTCTCACTTCTAAAGGTGTGATGCTTGGTCGGATCTTCCACGAATCAGATTTGTTGATTGCAGAATGCCTCTCTTCTGGTGTTTTCTCGGGATTGACATCGCACGAACTCGCCAGCCTTGCATCAGTATTCGTTTACGAAGATCGTCGACGCGATGAAAGCGCAAAACCGCATTTTCCAAATGCTGAATTGAAAAAACGATGGGCAGATATTGAAAGCATCAGTAGACGAATTACCTCAAGCGAGATCCGCGCAGGTCTGTTGCCTCATCGTGCTCCAGACCCAGGTTTCATGGCGACAGCATTTGATTGGTCTCACGGGACATCGCTATTCGACATTTTGGACGAAGACGATGTGACTGCTGGCGATTTTGTTCGCACCATGAAGCAGCTCATCGATATCCTTCGACAGTTCACCACACTCGACGATCAATCTGTTTCAACTTCCACAAGTGCGGAAGCTGCCAAGTCACTATTTACCGGTGTGATCGCCGCATCAAGTCAGATAGGGAAGATGTAGCAATGCCGATTACTCCAGGATCACCATGGGGCTCTACCGCGCCGTTACCTGATCGACCTTTGAACATGACGTCAGATCGGGAACTTGGCATTTTTCTTCGAGATCATTCTGCAAAGCAGATTCATGAACAATCCATATTTATGAAGTCTGGTGACATTCCCCGCGTACTCGGTGTTCTTGATCGACCACGCGACACGGATTGCCTTCGTGTTGTTATTGATGCAATAGTTGTTTCCTATACAGACGCTGCGGGCATAGAACACTCCGACGTGTGTATTGCATCTATGAGCATCGCGCGAAGATTCTTCCGTGGAGCAATCTCTGTTGTTACCAATAGCGGATATTGGAGGAAGCACGAAGTTGCACCCCGTGCGCATCTCAATGACGGAAAACTTGACATTTTTGAGGTGTCAGGAGCCATGCGCTGGAGCCAGCGAAGAATGATGTGGCAAAAGGCTGAGGTTGGGTCCCACCTCCCGCATCCGCTTTTGTCCTACAGCCAGGGGGACTTCTTCCATTGGAAGGGGAGCCCTCAGCGTCTCGTCATTGACGGCCAATTTGTGGGAATGGTGACCAATGTTTCATGCAGGGTGCAAAGCGATTGCGCTCAGGTGTACGCCTAACAGGCATACCCGATTACACCGGGCGGGACTTCTAAGATTGCCCCTCGTGACGGTCTACATTCCTGAGGTTTTCCAGAATGATGAGGCGGAAATACTCAAAAGGTATTTCACCAACCTAGACCTCCCAGTTTTTGCTCTTGTCAACCTGCCAGAGGTGGTCAAAGGTGCTTTGTTCGCGCGTTACAGTCGCAGCCCAAAGAGCCTGCGTCGTTTGTTCCTTGATGAGTTTGTTAATGACCTAGACCTAACTGGCGACATTGGCGTAGATGCCACGATCGGCATCGATAAGGCTGAAGCCCTATACGAAAAAGTGTTTGTTGAATACGGGGACGACTCGGTAGCTCAGCTTGGCGGAGTGCATCTGGCTTGTGAACAAGCGTCCAATTTGTTGACAAAAATTCTTGAGTGGGGAAGATTGATGAGTTATCTCGAACAAAGCACGAGATACATCAACTATGACGCGCGTCTGGGTGGAAGGTACCGCTATTACCGCGATCCTGAAATTTTAAGTGGACCATACGGAACGCGATATGTCGGCGACATGGATCGCATGTTCGATAGTTACAGCTCACTGGTTCAATCTGTAACTGAGCATGTGCGCAAGTCAATCCCGCGTGGAATCAATGACTCCGATTTCGTGTATCGCCAGGCCACGCGAGCCAAAGGTCTTGATGCCGTTCGTGGAATTTTGCCAGCTAGTGCATTGTCAAACGTTGGAATTTTCGGAACAGGGCAAGCGTATGAATCGATGCTGTTGAGGATGCGCGCGCACGCGCTTCCAGAGTCGCGCCAATACGCCGACATGATGCTTACTGAGTTGCGCAAAGTGATTCCGAGCTTCTTGCGACGCGTCGATTTGCCTGAACGCGGAGGAAAGTGGAGTAGTTACCTCGCCACCAATTCCGAACAAACAGCATTTCTCGTTGACGATATGTTTGGGGCGCTTGAACCAGACCCGGTAAACGAAGTTGAACTCATTGACTTCGATCCGGATGGAGAAAACAAGTTGCTTGCTGCAATTTGCTATGCGCATTCGCACCTGCCCGAGTCACAGTTACTCAATAGAGTTTCTCAATTGAGTCATGACGAAAAGGTTCGTCTTATCGCTGCCTACGTTGGAAATCGTGAAAACCGGAGGCATAAGCCAGGGCGTGCCTTCGAAAGAATTGACTATCGCTTTGACGTTCTTGGTGACTACGGAGCATTTAGAGATCTGCAACGACATCGTCTGCTGACCATCGAGTGGCAGAGGCTGACTCCGGATCACGGTTATGTGATGCCAGAACTCGTAGCTGAGGCTGGTGTAGCGGATGAGTTTGAAGAGTCGATGACCCGTTCAGCGACCCTGTATGAGGCATTGCGACCGGATTACCCAGAACAAGCCGCCTATGCGATCTCCATGGCTTACCGCATGCGTTACAGCATGCAGTTCAATGCTCGCGAGGCGATCCACCTCCTTGAGCTGCGATCCGCACCACAGGGACATCCCGCGTATCGACGAGTCGTGATTGAGATGCACCGCCTGATTGCTGAGAAGGCCGGCCACCTAGCCGTTGCTGACGCCATGACCCATATGACCTTTGAAGCACCAGCACTTGAACGCCTGGACTCAGAGCGAAAGGCCGAAAATCGCCGCAATACGTGATTTTAGGTAAATCAGTGAAATTCGCATACTTGACCCCTTTATGGAGTACTCTCTCGCCGTTCGCAGTTGAAAGGAATAATTAATGTCAGACGACGATGTCATCGGTCCAGATGATCTAGATAGTGAGATTCTTTCTGCCCCCGAGTTAGACGGTGACGAACTCGATGTAGACGCCTTAGAGATTGACGGCCTTGAAGAAGACGGCTTTGTTGTCGAAGAGGGTGTCGATGTTGCTGACGACCCAGATGAAATTCCGCTGGAATCGGTCACCAAAAAGGCTGCAGAGGACGATGACGACGACGACGACATGCGCACTGAGGACGACGTTGAGGCTGATCTCGATGCCATTCTGCGCGAGAAACTGACCGCCGCAGACGACTCTCCACCTGAAGAAGATGAAGAAGATGTTGTTGTTGACGATAAGACGGATGGCATGGAGCGACTACAGCCACGTCGTCCTGATGAAAATCAGTGCACTCAGTGTTTCCTTCTTGTCCGTAACAGTGCCCCTGGTTGTCCCGTAGAGGACGATGCATGCCCTCTTTTCAAATAACAGAACGCATTAAACAAGACGTGCGTAACGCACGTGTGATTGGTGAGTTCACTGTGAGAATCGGTGCGCAAAAGCTTCCGGGATTCATATGGAGCGTCGTCTCGAAAGTACGCGACTCGGTATACCCAGAATCGGTTGAGCGCATTCGCCCTGACGAGACAGTGTCAGAGTATGTGACACCGGTTGTTCAGGTTGTACCTGTTTCACGCGCGGCCGAACCGTGCGATGGTTACGACTTGCTTACTGGAACACAGGTTGTTGATCTTCTTCAATCAGTCAGCGAGACAGAAGCACGTAACATTTTCGAATACGAATGCACTCACCGCAATCGGGCGGTGGTCATTGCAGCCGCACAGTCAGTAATCACACCACAGTGAACGCCACGTTGTTCACTGTTCGACAAGCGATAACCCAAGACGCGACGGCGCTTGCAGCATTAGAACAGATGTGTGTTCGCGAATCAGAGAGTTTTCGTGGAAGTACAGAATTGTTGTCTGAAGTTCCACCTATTGGTGATGAACTCATACGTTTTCAAGCCGAACCACACAATTTCGTGTTTGTCATTGAAACTCTAGATGAAATCTGTGGATTCGCTCAGATGGAAATTTTGAAATCGGTTGCCATGGTCCGACGCGTATACGTCAGCCCTAACGCTCGAGAGTTAGGCGCTGGAGCCACGCTGATCGACGAACTGCGAACACATGCAAAGTATCTCGGGTGCAACCGTATTGACGCATACACATTGCCAGGGGATCGACTGACGAAGAACCTGTTTGAGCGCGCGGGCATGAAGGCCCGGCTGCTCATTGCCTCAAGCGATCTCTAGCGACCCTTCCACTGTGGTGGACGCTTTTCAATAAACGCGGTAAGACCTTCTTTAGTGTCTTCAGAATTCAACACTGCACCGAACTCTGCATTCGTCATTTCGATGAGTTTTGTATCTGACTCATAGGCCGATGCCAAAACAATCTTGCGCGATGCCCACACAGCAAGCGGAGCAGAGAGTGCAATCTTGTTTGCTAGCTCAATTGCTGCCTCAACTGCCTTGCCTGGTTCTACCAAGTGATTCACTAAGCCCAACTCATATGCACGCTGTGCCGAAAGTGGATCACCAGTGAGAATCACTTCCATAGCCACGTTTTTGCCAATGGCGCGAGGAAGACGGAACAAACCGCCAGCACCTGCGATGAGATTGCGCTTTACTTCGGCAAGACCGAATGCAGATCGAGTGGTGGCGATCACCATGTCTGCAGCAAGGACGATTTCACATCCACCAGCTGTTGCCAAACCATCAACCGCAACGATGATTGGCTTCTTGCGATCGCGGTAGACAAAACCAGCGAATCCGCCGCGTTCGGTGAACAGATTGTTCTCTCCAGAGTTCAGGGCCTTCAGGTCTGCTCCTGCGCAAAACACCGGACGCTCTTGTCCTTCGGTATTCGCGCGAAGAATTCCCACCCAAACTTCAGGATCATTTTCCAACTGATCAAGTGCTGTCTCGAATGCTTGCGCGACTGCGCCATTCACAGCGTTACGCGCTTCGGGACGGTTCAGCGTGATGAAACCGATTTGACCTTGCTTTTCGAAAGTTACGACGTCAGACATGGTCCAAGACTATGTCGGCAAGTGTCCTATTCGGAAGTTGAAGGTGCCTCTGGCGTTGGAGGCGCCTCTGAAGTTGCAGGCGCTTCTGGCTTTGCAGGAGCCGTCGTTGCCTGTGGACCCTTTGCAGGAGCAGGCTTGCCTTTTGGACGTACTGGGCGTGTTGGGCGCAATGGGCGGGGGCTGTTGGCACCTGGCGCAACGGTAATGCCAAACATCGAAGCAATCTGTGGAACGAGTGGAGCAACACGCTTCACCGTCGACAACATTGCTTCATTGGTGGTTGGTGGAACGGCTGCAAGCTTTACTTGACCACGCACTGGTGAAAATGCGATTGCTTCGAGCACGGCACTGAATCGATCTGGTGCAGTTTCTGAAGACAATGATGCCGAAGCTGCTGCTGCCAGTTGTGCACCAAGTTCTGCAGGAAATGGCTGACCAGCCTTTGGAGGCTCGCTAGAAATCTTCAGCGCACGAATCACGCGAGAAACGGCAAGCGCCGACTTAATGTCTTCAAGCCAACGTGTTTGTTCAAACTCTTGACGCGTTTTCAGCGCCGCCTTCAATTCTGTCGCGAGCGCCCGTGTGGTCTCGTCACGAACAACCATCGGGTCATCGGCGCCAACTACTACTTGACGAAGATCGCGCAAGTCGAGCAATTCGATATCGGCTTTAGCAGCTTCTGCCTTGTCAAGCCATTCAGCAACGCGCAACTTTGGCAGCAACTCTTGCGCCATTGAAATAAGTCCTTCAGCAGGCACGAGCGGCTTGCCTTCTTTTTTCAATTGCTCGTTCTGTTCCTTCACTGCATCGCGAACAGCCTTGATGCCGCCCGTGAGTGCGCGTTCTGCAACTCCGCGTTGCTCAACTGGAAGCGTGTCTAGTACTGCAGCACGATGAACCCGCTTTGGCTTCAATCGTTTTGCAGCTGGACGCTTCGGCAATTCTGGTGGGGCAGTGAATGAAGGACGTCGTGGGCGACGGTCGCCAGACTTTTCGCCTTCAGCACCTTCGCGTGGCGGGCGCTTATCGCCGTCACGACGCGGCTTGCGGTCGCCATCACGTTTTGGTTTACGGTCTTTGCTCTTGTCAGCAAGCTTTTGAGTTACTGGTTGAAACTCTTTTTCAGAACCAATAATTTGCAACAGGTTTCCGCGAACTGCTTTTTCTTTTGTCTTTACCAACGAGAGAATCTCTACGCCGTCAAGATCGAATTCGGCTTCAACTTTTAAGGTGTCGCCTGTCTTTGCGCCGGCATCAAGAATTGATCCGTTGAGTGTTCCCTTAGGGGTCTTGGCGCCAGCTGCACGCCACGTCCACGTTCCATCTCCACGGTTACTGGTCAATTCGATATCAATGCGCTTAGACATGAGGCTCTACGGTACCTGCGAAAAGTGAGTTTCCCCAATACGCGCGCCATATTCGTGCGCACTACGGTAGGCGAATGGCGATTTATGCACTTGGCGACCAGGTTCCAAACATTCACGAAACTGCTTTCGTTCACCCCGATGCGGTGATTATTGGATCGGTTGAAATTGGAGCCGAATCTACGATCTGGCCAGGCGCCGTACTCCGCGGCGATGACGGTTACATCAAGATCGGTGCGCGAACCAGCATTCAAGACAACACCGTCATCCATACGACGCCGCAAGACCCAACCATTGTTGGCGATGATTGCGTGATTGGCCACATCGTGCATCTTGAGTGCTGCATTATCGAAAATGGCGCACAGGTTTCCTCGGGCGCGGTTGTATTGCATCGCGTGCGAGTTGGTACAGGGGCCATTGTTGCTGCGAACGCTGTTGTGTTAAACGATCAAATCGTGCCGCCAGGAGCGCTTGCAGTAGGAGCCCCTGCCGTCATCAAAGAAGGTCGTGCGCGCTCGTCGGATATCGAATTTGGTGCGAAGGTGTATGTCGAAAAAGGCAAGTGGTTTAAGAAGTCAATGCGAAAAATTGCCGATTAACCACTAGTCCAATACAGCGAGCAACGGAGAAGCATCAAAGTCGTCAAGCATTGGCAAATAGATGCGAGTTGCATCCTGACGAAACTTTACGCTGATGTCCTCTCGGAAGAATTTCGCCCCTTCGCGAATGACGTAATTGAGAATGAAGAATCGGTACGCCCATGGAAGGAATAACAGCTCTCGCTTGGAGAGCGGAAAAACCTCGTGGTACTGACGCAGAAACTTTAAGAAGCGTGGTTCCAGCAACGTATGCGGGGAGTAGGTAAAGGAAGTTCTATCGCCAGTCTCAGATGACACGCGAGAGAAAAAATAGAAATCCAGCATTCGTGTATCAATGCGAAACCAGTCGTAGTCCCAGCGACTGAATAACTGAAACTGAGAGGACTGATGTTGCACTGAAAAGTTGCCGAGGTTCCAATCAACAAGGACCGGAATTTTGTCCCACTCGTCAAATCGGATGTGTTCTAGATGAAGAAGAAACTCATGCGTTGACCGTTTGGCGATTTCTATATCGTCATGACGTAATCCAAAGTGTTCAGCGGCGAATTCGTGAGAGAGCTGATCAAGGAGATGGATTGCATCACCCTTCACCGAGTTTGAAGTAGGGGGCAGGCTGCCGGCGATCTGCGAGCACTCGCGATGAAATGCGGCAATTTCTCGAGCCAGGTTTTCAATTTGGTCATCACTCAGAATTGATGGCAATTGCATCGCCCGTTCCACATCGGTATAGAACGCAACCCAGTACGTTCCGTCGTACCACGTGTAGGCATGACCGTCGCGTGGTAACACTTCAGCCAGAAATCCTTCCCATCGTGTACCTCGCAATAGTTGTGCGCTGGTAAACAATCGATCATGATCTTCTGCAAAGAGAAAGTATGAGCCATACGAAGAAATCTTCGCCACGATGTGCGACGAGTCGTTAAACACCACCCTGAACACTCGATTAGTTGAAACGTGCGCACTGACCTCAACCACATGATCAATGGTGCGAATTGAGTCATACTCCGACCAGGCAGTGGCTACAAGTTGCTCAGCAAGTTCACGCGAAGGGAAGGCGGTCACACAGCGCCCAAAAGAACGTGACTAAGCGAAAGAGATTTAGCGCTGAGCAACGGCGCGAACGCCAATTGGAGCAATGAGCCGATATCCGGCTGCATGCCGTTCTTCTTCAGACTCTCCACCCCAAAAACCATACTCATGATTCTCACGTGCATAGGTACGACAAGTCTCTAAAACGGAACACTGCATACATACCGTTCGTGCCATTGCCTCACGACGTTCACGAGCTTGGGGACGCTCGGCGATTGGAGGGAAGAACACTTCGGTGAGTCCGCGACATTCAGCAACGTCCATCCACTCATCATCGGTTTGCACGCGCTTTGATGTGAACTCAAGTGATGCCATGATGCCCCCGCAACGTTGACCAACCCTGTGGTGACTCTAGGGGATAACTAACCGGTCAGTCAATTAGACCCAAATACTGACCTTTAGGCCAATAGAGCGCGCACACCAGCAACAAAAGCATCGATTTCGGGCTCGGTGACGTCCCATGCCGTCATCCATCGAACCTGGTCAATCGCGGTATCCCAGTCATAGAAGTGAGCCCATTCCTGCAGTTGCGTGCGCGGCGCTGAAGCGATGATGGGGAACATGCTGTTCGCTACTGGAGCAGATGTGAGTTTCAGCGATGCGATGTCTTTGGTTTTGTCGAACAACATCTGTGCAGCCTTGTTCGCTTGACCACCCAGTGTGATGAACAGATCATCTCGCAACATTGCCTCGTATTGCGCAGAGATGAATCTCATTTTGGAGTGCAGTTGCGTAACTTGCTTGCGAACGTACAGAGAACGCTTCGCAAACTCTGGATTGAAGAACACCACTGCTTCGCCAAATATCCCACCGGCTTTTGTGCAACCGAACGTCATTGCGTCGATACCTGCGTCACGAGTAAACGAACGCAATGTCTCACGCGTTCCACCAAGCGCAGCCGTTGCATTAGCAATTCGCGCTCCATCGAGATACACAAACATGCCCATGCTGTGAGCAGCTTCACTCAACGAGCGAATCTCTTCAATCGAATACAGCGCTCCCAATTCAGTCACTTGTGTGATGGCAACAATTCCAGGTTGGGGAGCATGTTGGTTGCCAAACATTGACTTTGCAAATTCCAAATCTTGTGGACGCAATTTGGCGTCTACGGTTGGCACGGTGATCAGCTTGGTTCCCAATGCGCGTTCAGGTGCACCAGTTTCATCGACATTGATGTGCGACTGAGCGGCACACACAATTGCATCGGCAGGTCGCAACATGCTGGCGAGTGCAAACACATTTGCACCGGTACCGCCATAAGCAAACTGCGTGACCACATCGTGATCAAACAATTCTTTGAATGCCTGTTCGGTGCGCACCGTAATTGGGTCGGCGCCATAAGCAGGGACGTGACCAACGTTTGCCCTCGAAATCGCCTCGAGAACCAGTGGGTGAGCGCCAGCAACATTGTCACTAGCAAATGATGACTTCGGCGGCGCAGGCAGTTTTGTCACAGATCCAGTATGGGGTGCTATCCACACATTGGAATGAGTCATGCCTTATCTTTTCGTCATGACTAAATCGCAAGATCTTGGAGTCATACGCCCGGGCGAGTTAGGGAGCACCCGAACAGAGCGTCCCATTGCCGATGTCGCCAAATGCGTCTGGTGCAGGACGCCATTGCCAGTGCAAACGGGGTCTGGACGTCCTCGCAGGTTCTGTACTCAGGCCTGCAAGCAATGGGACTGGGTGGCTCGTCAACGAGCCTCTGAGCTGGCTTTAAGCGAAGACGAGTTGGTGGTAACACGCAGCGAACTTGACGCATTGCGGGATCAAATCTTCATCTTGAAATGTGCAATCGACGATGTCGAACAAGATCTGGATCCATCTATTGATCCAACAACACGAGACTTCAAGGCAGCATTGACATGGCTGTTAGATGCAGCAAAACCCCTTGTGACAGACTCCATTACTGGGGTTTCCCAGCCTGGTTGAGTCCGGGATATAGCCCATAATCATAGTTATGTAAAGTTAGGACTGATCATGAAAACACTGCCAATAAAGGGAATCCCTGCCCCGCAGGTTTTTGATGACCTCGAGGCGCTGCGCCAAAACGATGTTGATTGGCGCAATGGACGCGTGTTTAGTTTGGCGTATTACGCAGGTCCTGAAGCCATTGCTGTAGCCGAAGATGCGTACCGTCGATTCAGTGGCGAAAACGCCCTGAGCACCGATGCGTTCCCAAGTCTGCGAATCATGCAATCCGACGTGCTGTCAATGGTCGGTCCATGGCTGGGTGCCGACAAGGACTCTGCCGGATTCATGACCTCAGGAGGCACCGAAAGCATCCTCATGGTCGTTAAGGCTGCTCGTGACCAGTTTGCTGCCACCAATAGATCGACTTCTCCAAACATCGTTCTGCCCACATCGGCGCATGCTGCGTTCGAAAAGGCTTGCCACTATTTCGGGGTTGAATCGCGTCGTTCCGAAGTTGGCCCAGATTGGCGGGCCGATGTTGAAGCTATGGAACGACTGATCGATAGCAACACCATTTTGTTGGTTGCCTCTGCCCCGCAGTACCCACAAGGCGTCATCGATGACGTCACCAGCATTGCTGCACTCGCCATGAAACATGGCGTGAACTGCCATGTTGATGCGTGCATGGGCGGCGTAACGCTCGCCTACCTCGAGAAACTTGGGCATGCAATTCAGCCTTGGAATCTGCTTGTTCCTGGCGTGACTTCCATTTCTGTAGACCTGCACAAGTATGGATATACATCTAAGGGTGCTTCTGTAGTGATGTACCGCAACAAACAACTGCGGTCGCATCAAGGATTCTTCACCGACAACTGGCTCGGCGGAATGTATGCATCATCTGGTGTTTTGGGCACAAAATCTGGAGGTGCAATTGCAAGCGCCTGGGCGGTGTTGTGTCATCTAGGCGATGATGGATACACCAGATTGACCGATCATGCGCGACAGGCAACAGAAAAGCTGGTCGATCACATCACTGCGCACGAACATCTCGTTCTCCGTGGATATCCGGATTCCACATTGATCAGTTTTGGTGCAACCGATCCATCAAAACTCAATGTGTTCGCTGTTGCAGACGAACTTCGTCGACGAGATTGGTATGTCGATCGGCAAACTCCGCCAGATTCACTTCACTGCACGGTGAGCGCTGTTCATCGCAACACCATGGACACATTCATCGTTGATCTCGATGCCAGCATCAACACAGTGTTGAGCACTCGCCTGTCAGGCGATGTAGGCGCTTACGGCAACCTAGAGTGATGTCATGAGCAGTAACGAGTCGAACAACCAAAGCACCGGCGCGTTTGGTCAACAACAAGTAAACGATCTTTTTGCACTGCTGTCCGATTTTAATCCAGTTACATCTGGCGCAAAGGCTGTAGACCAAGCTAAGCGGACTGTTGAATCACTTATTTCTGCGATGGAATTGTTTGTTCAATCCATGGACAACATGAATCAAGTTGCATCACGCGTCAATCGTTTGCTCGATGACATTGAAGGTCCGATGCGCCAGGTAATGCCGCACGTCAATGGCGCATTAGGAGCTGTCAACAAGCTCGCGGAAATGTCTGGCGCACTGACAGAGCTCAGCAAACGTTTAGGTCCTCTGATGGCGTTCATGCCACAAGCCTCTAAACCAAAAGAGTCCGCTACCCCAACAACTCCTGAAGCGAGTTAACGACTGCGCTTAGAGCGCAATGTCGAGTGGTGCAACTACGCGTGGCGCTGGTGCATTCGCCTTTTCCATGCGCACAATCTGTGAGTCAACTTGATCCTTGACTCCCGATAGTGGCAACACGTTCAGCACTCCCTGACCGTTGCGCATCACATCAACCAGTTGGTCTCCTTGACACAGCACAACTGACTGGCCACTAATCACAATGTGTGCTGCTGCAATCTCGGTATCAACGTGGCTGCGCAAGTAATTGAACACTTCACGCACTGACTCAAGCTTGATTCCAGCATCGAGCAGGCTCTTGATCACACGAAGTTCAAGGAGATCGCGATAGCTATACACACGACGCGAACCGCTACCAGTTGCGTCACATCCAGATGGTCGAACCAAGTTGGTTCGTGCCCAGTAGTCCAGTTGACGATACGAAATTCCAACAACTTCAGCCGCTTGAGTGCCGCTAAATCCCTGATGCATTAGGTCAGGCTACGGGCGCTTTTGGAATTTGACTAACCCTGGAAATCCTCAGGGTTTATTGAGTTAATGAACTCCCGAAAATCGTCAAGAATCTCTTCTTCATCAGATTCATCGGCAGTCACAGAAGTCTTTCCAACCTTGTCCATGAGGTCGGATTCAACAAAAACAGGTACCTCTGCACGCACGGCCAGAGCGATGGCATCCGAAGGACGCGCAGAGATGACGCGCTCTACACCTTCCACCGCAATGTGGATATTGGCGTAATAGGTATGTTCTTTCACATCGGTAACCACCACCATCACCACTTCCCCACCCATTTCCGAGATGGTATTCAGCATGAGGTCGTGCGTGAGTGGCCGATCTGGAACCACACCGCTTAAGGCAACGGAAATAGATGACGCTTCTGCCTCACCGATATAAATCGGGATCACTCTTCGTGAATCATCAATTTCACGAATCAACATGACAGGAATGTTGGATGGAACCTCAACACGAATGCCTTCAAGTTCAGCAGCAAGTCTTTTCGTCATGACGCAATCACCCTATTACCTACGACTGACGATTGCCACGGAATGACCGTGCAGCAACCTCCACAAGCGTGGACCTCAGTTGCTCGCCCAACTCGATCAAATCGTCGAGCATGTCTTCGGCCTGCGCCTTAGAAGTTGGATTCTTGCGCATGAGAATTGGTTGAATCTTGGTCTCGTAAATTGACACTTCTGATTCGGCTTGTCGTTTTAATGTTTTCAAGTTACGAACATCAATTCCAAGATCGGAAAACTTACGGATGATCTCCAGAATTTCTCGATCTAGCGGTGAATACATTTCCAATTCACCCATCTTGCGCGGCGACACCAAGCCTGCTGCAATGATTTCTTTCAACAACTTCTCGTCCATGTCAATTGCAAGCAATAGCTCGCCGCGGTCAATAGATAATGTGTCATCACGCATAGCGCGCGTCTTATGAGGCGCAGCTGGAGCCGATGACAATTTTTTTGCAGCTGCAGGATGAGAACCTTGATGAACGACTCCTCGCACACCGGTTGGATCGGTGTCGTCATATGGACGAATCATCCCATCACTTGTGTCGTTGTCTAGTCGTGTGCGAATCACCTTCAACGGCAAATAGTTTTCCCGTTGCTCTCGCAAAATGAATCGCAGGCGGTCAACTTCGGAGTTACTGAACTTGCGATATCCCGATGGTGTCCGCTCCGGCTCGATCAAGCCCTGGCTTTCGAGAAACCGAATCTTTGAAATGGTGACGTCGGGAAATTCGTCTAACAACAACCCGAGAACTTCGCCTATGGATTTGTAGTTCTTCTCATCCATTGAAGAACACCATGCGATACTTACCGATCTGCAATTCGTCACCTTGCTCAAGTGCCAATTCATCGATTCGCATCTGATTCACATACGTGCCGTTAAGGGATCCGAGATCACGAACGACGTAACGACCGTTTTCAAGCACAACTTCGGCATGGCGACGCGAGACGGTCACGTCGTCTAAACAGATTGCGCTCTCCGGATGACGCCCAATAGATGTGAGAGCTTCGACAACATACCGATTGCCGCTTTGAGATCCAGAACGAATGACGAGTAAGCCCTTACCTGAATGCAACTCTGCACTAGACAGTGAGACATTGTCCGCATCGCCCGGAGCATCCTGAAGTGGATCTACTTTTGCAAGAACGATTGTTCGCTCATCTGGCAGATCAAGCACTGAGCCGCAGGCCGAGCAGAATCCCGATTGCGGTGGGTTGCGATGACCGCAACTGTTGCAAAACACGTACGACATACCCCTACCGTAGCCCTTTGGCGGCTCTCCCCTTCTGAAGATTGGCCCGCACGATCGGCACATACGACACAGCCGTGTAATAGGACAGCGCCAAACCAGGTATTGCGCACAACCAACCAATCACAAGCGCAAGATCGGCCGTGACGTGCGTACTTCCCGCGAGCAACAAAAATGGGACTGCCATCATGAGCAAAAACGTGTACCACTTGCCGTTATTACTGACCGGAAAGCGCTCCATTCCCATCATCGTCGCCACCACCATCATCGCCCCGACGAGTACCTCACGTACCAAAATGGCGATGCACAACCACATAGGAACCGCACCATCAATCAGCACGCTGACCGCACTGACCACAAATAACACGCGATCGACAGCTGGGTCGAAGACGGATCCAAAGGCCGAAACCTGATTGAACTTTCGCGCAAACCAACCATCCACCCAATCGGTCATTCCCAGCACACCCAGCAAGAGCGCAGCGGCCGCACGCTCGTCTTTGGCGAAGAGTAAATACAGGAAAAGGGGCAGCACACACAGACGAGCCAGAGTGATGAAATTTGGGAAGCTCACCATCCCCGACCACATTGACTGCTGACTGTCTGGCACACAGCGACAATACAAGCATTCGCTGTACTGTTGTCGCGATGGCTTCAGTATTTACACGAATAATTGCAGGCGAACTACCAGGAACATTTGTGTACACCGACGAGGTCTGCGTCGCCTTCATGACCATTAACCCAATTGCGCGTGGTCACCTGCTTGTGGTTCCACGCGCTGAAGTGGATCAATGGACCGACCTTCCCGATGACATTTCTCAGCACTGTTTTGACGTGGCTAAAAGAATTGCTCGGGCACAAAAGGATGCGCTGCGATGCGACCGAGTCGCATTGATCATTGCTGGATTTGAAGTTCCTCACTGCCACCTGCACGTCATTCCCGCCACAACGATCGCTGATGTGTCTTTCGAAAACGCTGCCGCAAGCGTTGACTTTGACGACCTTGCTGCGGTTGCTGCAACTATTTCAGCAGCCATTTCCTAGAACAGCGTTTCAGGTCTTTCGTCAGCCACCGGTTCGGCATCGACTGTTATCGCCTCAAGTAATTGCGAACCATGGTTGCGTGCATTATTTACATCGGTTGATACCGGGTAATACGAAACAGCTTCATCGGGAATACGTTGCGCAAGATGTAGTGGAGCGGCCAAATCTGGTGAAAGCCACTGCGTAATGCCTTCCTGTGTGAGTAACACGGGCATCCTGTTGTGCACCTGCGACACGCGATCATTGGCTTCAGTCGTTAACGCCACACAGGTGTTGAGTTCTCGCCCATCAACATCTCGCCATGTCGACCATAACGACGCAACCGCAAAATGAGAATCGTGGTCATAACCAGTATCTTTCCCTGGAAAGAAAACAAAAGGTTGCTTTATCGGTTTTCCCGACGTCTTCATCGGCTTCCATTCGTAATAGGCGTTCATCGGCATCACACAGCGATGACGACTAATGAGATTACGAAACGAAGGCTTCTCGGCAACCGATTCTGATCTGGCGTTGATCAAACTTGCAGCCCGTGAAACATCTTTTGCCCACACCGGAACTAGGCCCCACGACATCACGTCGAGTAACACTTGCCCCTCAACGCTTCGTAGGACGTACACGTCACTAGTGGGAGAAATGTTGTAGTTCAGTGAAAGATCTGCGCTACTAGCAACTGCAGAAAACGCTTGAGCAACCTCTTGCGCGCCAGTTTTGCGCACATATCTTCCGCACATGTTTTGCTATCTCAGCAGTCCCGTATTGTCGGCGAAGAGTTGGACCAACAGTGGAGTCACGATCAAACCTGGAAGCAACGAGCCCAATCGAATCTTTTTGATGTCCAACAGATTCAACCCGATTGCCATGACCGCTATACCACCTGTTGCAAACAGTTCAATTCGCATTCGGTCATTGAGTAGAGAATCGAGTTGAGTGCCAAACAATGTCAATGTTCCCTGCACTACGAACACACTGACAGCGCTGAACAACACCCCGACACCGTGAATCGCTCCAAAGATGACACTCATGAAACCATCGAGCGTTCCCTTGATTATGTACAACTGCGGTGTTGCACCAGATGCGTCTTGTATCGCTCCAAGAATGGTGAGTGGTCCGATGCAAAACAACAGCGTTGCGGTAACAAAACCCGAAATGAATGGTCCCGGTTCTTGTCGTTTCGCAAAACGCTTCCGAATTACTTCTCCAATGCCTTCAAGTCGATCTTCAATACGCAGCACTTCACCAATGACTGCACCAATCACCATTCCAAGCAGCGGGAACACCATGTTGTGTGTTTTCAGCAAGTCGCTCAGCCCTAAACCAAGAGTGAGCATTCCGATCACTTGAACAACAATGATGCG
>Ga0082207_1000102_pt1 | contig 50533 bp, 47 predicted proteins | sample LakMenEpi10Aug09_FD_71540 | JGI IMG/M metagenome (GOLD analysis project Ga0082207, IMG submission 71540) | reverse complement strand
TGCAAAACGCTAACGTTAAGTTGGTATTGCAGTAACAATTTCTCTAGCACGTTCCCAAAGTGAAACGGGTTAACCTTCTAATAAGCGGTTAGCCCGCTTTTTTATGGAGTTTCGCGCCAGAGGGTAAAGAGTTCGGTCAGGGTGTAGTATACTATATACTGCATCAAAAACATTTTTGCAAAAGATTGGAGGATAAAAAATTGTCAACAGCCATAAGTTCAATAGTTGATATTTTTAATAGAATTAATATGATTTCCTATGATAAAAAATATATTTCCCAAGAAAAACTGGACTTAAAAAATAAAACTAGAACAAGTATTTTACCCTGGAGAGGTCAGTTTTCACCAGAGTTAGTAGAGTTATTTTTAAAGGTTTACAGTTATCCTGATAGTGTAGTTTTAGATCCATTTGCAGGTAGTGGAACAACTTTATTTGAAGCAGCACGTCAGGGTTTATCTTGTTATGGCACTGATATAAATCCTGCTGCTATAGAAATGGCTAAAACTGCTCATTTTGTAAATCTCAAAACTCTTGAACGGGAAAGGTTGATTAAGTTAGCAGAAAAAATTGTTGATGAAAACTTATTACCTTTTACAGGAGATTTATTTTTTTACTGTTTTGCTGAAGAACAAAAACATTTACAGCAGCATGAACTAGAAGAAAAATTTATTTTTCAAATATTACAACAAGCTGGTAGTGAAGAACTATTATACAATTTACTGATTAATGCCATTATTAACTATAGCCAGCAAAGACAACCAAGAAATTTACTTGATTTTAAAAAGTCATTAAAAAAACATATAAATATTATCAAATCTCTTCCTTATTCTCCACAGCTATGCCAGGTAATTCATCAGGATGCACGCTATATTCCTTTGACAGATAATAGTGTAGATATTGTGATCACATCTCCTCCTTATATTAATGTATTTAACTACCATCAAAATAATCGTATAGTAATGGAGATGTTAGGATGGGATTTATTGAAAATAGCTAAATCAGAAATAGGTGCAAATAGAAAACATCGTCAAAATAGGTTTTTAACTGTTGTTCAATACGCTCTAGATATGTTGGATGTTCTTAAAGAAATTCGTAGGTTAATTAGTAAACATGGTAAAGTAATTATTGTTATTGGGAGAGAATCTAGTGTACGTGGTGTGAGATTTGAAAATAGTAAATTAGTTGCGGCTTTGGCTATTGGTGGTGCTGGGTTTGAACTTGATTTACTGCAAGAAAGAAAATTTCAAAATAAATTTGGAGAAATAATTTTTGAAGATATTTTACATTTATTACCCATCAACAATTATGAAATAGCAGATGATAATTTTGCGATTGAAGTAGCAACAGAGGTTTTAACAGCAGTTTTACCAAATGCAGAAGGAGCTATTTATGAAGAAATAATTGATGCCAAAATACGTGCTAAATTGGTTCATAAATCACCTATATTAAAAATTGATAATTTCCATTAAATTGCACTTAAATTCTCATGAAAAAGTATCCTAACCCTCATATAGAAAAACTAAACGCATTACTTAATAATTCTAAACTTCCAGTTAATGATAAACCTAGAGTTGCTAAAACAATTGATATTTATTACCAATGGCTTAATAATTTAACAAAAACTGTAAAATCGTTACTTACAGCCGATGAAATGTTAAATGTTTTAGTAAAGTTGCTCATTGATTATAAAAACTATATAGATGTTGATTTTATTTTTGATAGCCCTAATGATTTTTTATATAGAAATAAAGGACAATTAAAATTAGATAATACTATAATTGAGGAATTTCTCCCTTATCTAATTAACCCCGTTATCGTACCAGAGATAGAAAACTTAGCAGTAGATATTGGACCAATTAAGACATTTTCATCTGTTTATTTTGAGTCCAGTTTAACTTTTCCAGCTTTAGGAGGTGGTTTAAGCGTCAGAAGTAAAAACCAAGATTTTGCAATTACTAGAAAACTATATTTAAAAGCATCTCATTTTCCTGATTTTACACAAGAAAAAAGTATAATTACTAATCTGTCCTATATTGCTGTAGAGTGTAAGACTAATCTTGATAAAACAATGTTTCAAGAAGGATGTGCAACTGCACATGATGTAAAAACCGCAGTTCCAGGAGCAAAATATTTTCTTTTATGTGAATGGTTAGATATGTCCCCTATCAGCACTGCTCCCACGGATATTGATGAGGTGATTCTTTTAAGAAAAGCCAAAAGGCTTAATTCTAATATTAGAGGAAATTTTGCTACTTATCAAGGCCGTCTCGATTATCGAGATTATTACATCGAATACTTGAAAAATAATCCATTTAGAGTCGAAGTTTTTCAGCACCTTATCAATAATATTCGTAAATTGTTAAAAAATGAAGGTTTAGATGAGAGTAATGTTTTAGAAGTAGGTTATTTTTGAAGGAAGGATTTTTTTTATTTTCGACCCAAGTAGCAAAAAACACGTAATAATAACCCAAGTTGCTTATTAATGTGTGTATATTATGCTCAACCGAGTTAATTATAGTTATTTAATTTTATGTTATTCTCAATAATAACAAATTATGAAAACATTCACTATTGGTCATTCCAATCATGCAATTGAAACATTTATAGAACCATATTATCCTCAACAATTCTACACCTGTTTTATTGATGAAGCTATAAATTTCTATAATGAGGAATTAAATGATATTGAAAATAATCAGCAAGAATTGAGGAATTTTGACCAGTCTAAACATGAGATATTAACTCAAATTGAGAATAAACGTCAGGAGAGAAAGCAGGAGATTAAACAATTGGTCAAGTAGTAAATCTGAAATACATCCTGTAAATCCTCAAATCCTGGATATCCTGATTCAGATAAATGTTTTTTGTAATAGAGTTTTCAGTAACCCGAATTTATGCTATAATTCTATCATTATCAAAAATTATTAAAGTAAAAAATATTAATTGTAATTAGGAGGTAAAAATTATGAACTCTCTTGAATTAAGACAAAAAATCGAACAAAATCTATTAACTATTTCACCAGAAAATTTAAAATTTATTGATGAATTTGTAGAATTTATTAAATATAAACAAGAAACAAGTTTATCAGAAAAAACTAACTATAGACCAGCTTCAGGACGTTCAATTTTACGTCATGCTGGTACGTGGGTAGGGGATGACTTGGAAGAATGTCTGAAGTTAGTCTCTGAAACTAGAGGTAAAGTGAAAATTAATAATCGTATTAATCCTTTTGAGTGATGTATCTTTTAGACACTAATCATTGTAGTTTAATTTTTCTGAAAAATCAGACGGTTCTGGATTATATACAGGAAGTTGGAGAAACCGATATAGCTACTACTATCATAACAGTAGGTGAGCTAACTTATATGGCAGAAAATTCTAGTTATAAGGAAGAAAATTTAACTCGTATTGAGCAATTTATCGCAGATATTAGAATTTATTATGTAGATGATGTAACTGCTAAAATTTATGGACAAATAAAAGCCGGATTAATTAACAAATTTGGACCAAAGCAAAAAACTAAACGTCAAATAACTAAAATCACTGAATTAGGTTTTGATGAAAATGACGTTTGGATAGCAGCAATAACATTTGAAAGTTCAACGGGCTTTAAATATTGAGATTAGAGAGGAAGTTATTTTTAAATAACCTTAACTTGATGAAAATTCATAGAGTTTTCACTAACTCTTCATAATTTTATGTAAATTTTATAAAACGGAAAAGGAAAATATATTCCTTTCCCTAGTTTCTAATTAGCAAAATTTAGATTTTACCAATACTGTGTAGTCCTAAAATAATACCTACTCCCAAAATATGCCCAAAGGAAGCAGTTGCTAGTACCGCAGGTAAACCAAAACCACCAAAAAGTTGAGGTGCTGGTAATTCTGGTTTAGAGTGAGGGCGCTCAATAGTAAATTTACCAACAGCAATAGCAAAAATATTGGCAATAATCATAATTATGCCCATATTAGAACTCCATTCTAGAGGTGCAGTCGCAGTAGCGAGTAAGCTTGAAATCAACATCTAATTTACTCCCATATTTTCAGACATTTATCAATATCATCTAAATATTGATCGACAACAGTTTGTATCATTGCTGACTTTGCAATAAATCTTAATATTTGTTTTCACTACATAATAGAAAAGAATGCTATTATTAATAATAATTTTTGATGTTTGCCGTCGTCTTAACGGTATCTAGAATGGCTGGTAATTGCTAAGATGAGAGTAATTATTTTCTGAATTGATCATGTCCTCAACCCTTGACTCCTTACCACCTGCACTCAATAAAATCGTCCAACGCTTTCAACGCTCCACAGAACCAAAACGACGCTATGAACAGTTAATCTGGTATGCTCAAAAGCTACAAGCCTTCCCTGAAAATGGTAAACTCCCAGAAAATAAAGTTCCAGGTTGTGTTTCTCAAGTTTATGTTACCGCATCATTAGAAGACGGTAAAGTAATATTTGAGGGTGATTCTGACTCCCAACTAACTAAGGGATTATTGGCACTCCTAATAGAGGGATTAAACGGATCAACACCCACAGAAATAGTCCAGCTTACTCCTGATTTTATTCAAGAGACTGGTTTAAATGTAAGTTTGACACCTTCCCGTGCTAATGGATTTTATAATATTTTCAAAACAATGCAGAAAAAAGCCTGGGAATGTAAACTAGTAGATTAAGGATTGGAAACTCGAAAAATCAACAGCGGGGGGTGGCAACCACAGAGAGTTGCCCCTATTTGGTGATGATAAATTATGCTCCTTCTGATCTATCAATTTTCTGACCAGGAGAAGATTCATAAAGAGCATCTAACTGTTCCCGCGCATCGTCAAGATTAATTGAACGCATTACCAACAGTGGTTCTTTAATCATATTACCTGCACTATCTAACAATTCAGGATGGGGGACATACTGCTTTCTAGCTGCATAATAACCAAAGCCACCTTGTGATGATTGATGATTTGGATAAGTCCTTTCCCTATCAAAACTGAACATGATCAGATTGCGAATTAAATTACCAACGGCCATGAATGCCAAAACAGTGAAGGCTAAAATATAAAGCAGGTGTAGCATGGAATTTTCCTCCAAAACAGCAAAGGTTAAAAATCTTATCTTGTAAATCTTAAAACTCCGTAAATAAATAATTTACGGTAAAAAAAGAATGTAAAATTCTTTACTTGTGAGCCTATGTTATATGATGCAATCCTTATATTAAAATTAAGGTAACATGAGGCACATTATTTTTTTATGAAAAAAATGTTAAGAATTGTCTAATATTTTCACAATTTCCGCTTGATTTAAATTTTGTCAAAGGGTTTATGATTCCTTTGACTGACCTAAGCGCATTCCCACACCCCAACATTCTGTAACTAATTGATGCCAAGGCATTACAGTTGCCATATCAATTCCTACCTGTTGGTCAGTTGCCGTAAATAACATTTTAAAGGCATTGAGTTGATCTTGTGCATTTTTAACTCGCTTAAGTAAGTTTAGTTGCTCTTGATCACTCATGAATTGGATTTTCTCATTTTCCAAGATTTGACGATATCGCTCAAACCAATATTGAAAATCCTCTAACAGGGGTTCTAAGACTGATTTCAGTAAATCAGAGCTTGGTAGATTTGAGTGTCCCATATATGAGAAGCATATTTCCTAATTCTTGTTTTATATTAACATTATTTACGATTCTTAACAATCAGTTCATAAGTTTCTATACAAAAATTAAAAAATCTGTGACTCCCCACCTGATACACAATTATATAAATTTGGCAAGAAACTTGTAAAGCTCTTGGGGAGTAATGTGGTATGTCTAAAGGAACAAATTATGGAGAAGTTGAGAAGAAAGAAAAATTAGGAAGTTTTTGACCTGTTTTCTACCAAGGGGCTGTAGTTGGGCTAAATTAGGAGAAACCATAGCCAGTGGACTATTATTTATTTTGTAAAGATATTTTTTGTCAAGTTTATTTTAACACTTCGCCAAAAGTTTAACAGCCGATGTCGCCAAATCAAGAAACCCAACCAGTCGAAAAAATCTATTTACCCCGTACCAGCGAGTCAGAAACATTAAAAAAGATTCGCCATACAGCTTCGCATATCATGGCAATGGCAGTACAAAAGCTGTTTCCCAAAGCGCAAGTCACAATTGGACCTTGGATTGAGAATGGGTTTTATTATGACTTTGATAGTCCAGAACCCTTTAGTGATAAGGATTTGAAAACCATTCAAAAAGAAATGGTGAAGATTATTAATCGTAAATTGCCGTTAATTCGGGAAGAAGTCAGCCGAGAAGAAGCACAACACCGCATAGAAGCTATTAAAGAACCCTATAAGTTAGAAATTCTGGGTGATATCAAACAAGAACCCATTACAATTTACCATTTAGGAGAGCAATGGTGGGATTTGTGCGCTGGTCCTCACGTCGAAAATACTAGCGAAATTAATCCCAAAGCTATAGAATTAGAAAGCGTTGCGGGTGCTTATTGGCGGGGAGATGAAAATAAGGCTCAGTTACAACGCATTTATGCTACGGCTTGGGAAACTCCCGAACAACTAGCTGAGTACAAACGCCGCAAAGAAGAAGCTTTACGCCGTGATCATCGTAAAATAGGTAAAGAACTGGGATTATTTATCTTTTCTGATTTAGTTGGACCTGGTTTACCCTTATGGACTCCTAAAGGGACCTTGTTAAGAACGATTTTAGAGGACTTTCTCAAAAAAGAACAATTAAAACGGGGTTATTTACCTGTAGTTACTCCCCATATTGCCAGAGTTGATTTATTTAAAACATCTGGACACTGGCAGAAATACAAAGAAGATATGTTTCCGTTAATGGCTGAAAATGAGGAAGCAAAAGCCATAGAACAGGGTTTTGTTCTCAAACCAATGAACTGCCCTTTCCATATTCAAATATACAAGAGTGAATTACGCTCCTATCGGGAATTACCGATGCGGTTGGCGGAATTTGGTACAGTTTACCGTTATGAACAGTCTGGGGAATTGGGTGGTTTAACCAGGGTGCGGGGTTTTACAGTTGATGATTCTCATTTATTTGTGACTCCCGAACAGCTAGACAGTGAATTTCTGAATGTTGTAGACTTGATTTTGAGCGTTTTCAAAAGTCTGCAATTAAAGAATTTTAAAGCTAGATTGAGTTTTCGTGACCCAGCCAGTGATAAATATATTGGTGGGGATGAAGTTTGGGATAAAGCAGAAGGAGCGATTCGTCGCGCTGTGCAACAATTGGGAATGGAGCATTTTGAAGGGATTGGGGAAGCGGCTTTTTATGGTCCCAAACTGGATTTTATTTTCAGTGATGCTTTAGAACGAGAATGGCAATTAGGAACAGTGCAGGTAGATTATAATTTACCGGAACGGTTTGATTTAGAATACGTGGCTGAGGATGGTTCGCGTAAGCGTCCGGTCATGATTCACCGCGCCCCCTTTGGTTCTCTGGAAAGGTTAATTGGGATTTTGATTGAAGAGTATGCGGGTGATTTTCCCTTGTGGTTAGCACCTGTGCAAATCAGGTTATTACCTGTAGGTGATCTTCAATTAGATTTTACCAAAGAGGTGGTAGCTAAGATGGTTGCGTTAGGTATTCGTGCAGAAGTGGATACCAGTGGCGATCGCTTGGGTAAATTGATTCGTAACGCAGAAAAGGATAAAATACCTGTCATGGCGGTGATTGGTGCGAAGGAAGTCGAAACTAACAGCTTGAGTATTCGTACCCGTGCTTCCGGGGAATTGGGAATCATCACCGTGAATGAAGTTATGGACAAAATCACCGAAGCAATTACTAACTTTAGCAACTTCTAGTTAAAGAGCGGGCTGGGACTTACCCAGCCTAAAAGTAGATTAACTCAAAATCATGTATGCTTAGAATGGATTGTCCAATCTATCTACAGAAACATTAACCGATAATGGTAGACGACCAGGATTTAAACGAGGTTCGGCCGCATAACCCACGGGTACTAAAACAGCAATACCGATATCTGGGTCATTTTCTGCCCCAATTATAACTTTGACCTGTTCTTCAATCCAACCATTCATAAAGCAAGTGGATAAACCCAGACTTTCCGCTGCTAATACTAAATTTGTAGCAGCTATCATGGCATCTTTAATGGCATATTCCCGGCGCTTATCCCCTAACTGTATTTGAAATTGAGGAATAGCAGTTTTAAAATAATTGACTGTTCGCTCATTCCAAGCTCCGGTAGTTGCACCTTGTTCTAAAATAGGTGTTAAATCTTTTTCTCCCGCAGCAGCGTCAGCAGCGAAAACAAAGGTAACAGGCGCTTGAATAATTTGATTTTGATTGTAAGCAGCCGCACATAATGCTTTTTTTTGGTTTTCGTCTTGAACTAACACTATTCTCCATGATTGGACATTAAAACTACTGGGTGCAGCTACGGTTAATTCTACCAGTTGTTTGAGCAGTTCTGGGGAAATAGGATCTGGTTTGAAGGTTTTGATGGAACGACGTTGTATGATGGCACTGGGTACGTCTAAGGCTTTGATTTCGGTGGAACTCACGCTATTCTCCTCTGTTTTGTTCTATGCGCTTAGGGTAACGCTTTTTGTATGCAGTTCAATTGACTGGTTGTTGATTATTTATTCATAGGATTACAGAGTATTTTTTGTCACACAGAGACGCAGAGGAGGTAAATACGGAGTTTTTATGGCTGATATCTCTGTTTTTGATTACTTATCTCCGGTAATATATTTTTCTAAGGTATCAGCTAAGGTAGCTTTAGCAACAGCACCAACAACTGTTTTGATCTGTCTTCCTCCTTTAAATATCATCAAAGTGGGAATAGTCCGAATCCCGTAATGACTAGCAACGGTGGGATTTTGATCTGTATTCAGTTTTACTACTTTTATTTGTTCTGCGTATTCTGTAGCTACTTCTTCTACTACGGGGGTTAGCATTTTACAAGGACCACACCAAGGAGCCCAAAAATCAACTAAAACAGGGGTTTGACTTTCTAATACTTCTTGTTTAAATGTAGCTTCAGTGACGTTAGTAATTGATGACATAAATAAATTGTCTCTCTAGACTTGAGTTATTAATTTGATAATATCTAATAAATAGGTCAAGAAACATGATGCTAAGTTTAATTTTACTAAGTTTCTTTTTGTGTATGTAAGTTGGGTTGCGACAGTGAAACCCAACATTTACAAATTATACCTTTTGGTTTTTAACTCTGTTCTAGATTACTAGAATTTTGATCTGCACCACAATGATAACAATAAGGTAATCCTCTATAAGTCAAATTATGGCAATTATGACATTCAATATATTGATCATAACCGCAATGAGGACAATGGCTATCTTGAGAACGAATTTTCTTAGCACACCGAATACAGCGTGATTGTTGAATCCTGTTAACTGCTTGAACTTGAGGATTAAATACGATGGTTTGGAAGAATTTAATTATGCCAAAACCAATGACGGGAATTAGCAAAATATAAAGATAATTAATTAGGAAAATTAGCCCACCAAATAGGAAGCTAATCAGATTAAACAATAATTGAAAGATTACACCAATTTGTAAAAATTCAAATACCTTCAAAATTAAGGGTATGAGAAATATAACTAACAAATGCCAGCTTATTAGACTGATTAATCCATATCTTCTGCGTTGACTGAAGCTATTAACTAATAATGCAATTGCAATCAAAGGCAATAGAAAAATAGATTGAAAAAACAATTGGATACTAGGATACCAAAATGATGCGTTTTCATAACCTTTTTTTATTTGCTCAAATTTAGTTTCATCTTTGATAAAAACCAGAAAATTAATACTTTCAGGTTTTGTCAGCAGTTGATTTTGCAGATTAGCAATTTCCTGTTTTAAGTTAGAAATTTTCTGATTATTTTGTGCTAATTCTTGTTTAGCTTTTTCGGCGCGAACCTGATTAATAGAATTACCTGAAGACTGACCAGCAATTTTTTCTAAAAGTGTAGAATCGTATTGCTGAAGAATGGTAGCATTTGCTTGTTCAAGACGACTAATTTTATCTTGCGTCTGATTTATCGTCGTGATAATTTTCTGATTTTCAGGATTATTCAGTTTATCTTTAGATTCAGCATAGTTCAAACAGATTTTGGAAACCTTACCTAAATGTCCATCTTCTGCATTTTGATATGTTTGTTGAATTTTTAGCTCAGAACTTCTCAAAAATTCATAATCTTTGTTTTTGCTAGTATTTGCTTTATAATCGTTCCATTCAAAATAACATGGATAAGATTGAGACGGGCTAAGATACCATTGACTAATATCATTTAAACCCGTAAAAACATTAATTAAAATGAAAATATCAACTAAAATAATGACAATCAAACTCACCTTATTTAGTGGTTCGTTGTTTACTGTCCGAGAATTATTGAAAAATCTACTTAAAAGGAGACGTATTCTGGTAAACATATAAACGAGATTTAGAATAGTTACAACTGAAATTAATTTACCATTTTCTGGTTACTTTGGTATTTTTTTTGTTAAGTTTTATATACTTATTAAGTAGTTAGTTGTATTTTTCGTGAGTAGGTTAAATATTTTTTTCTCACGCAGCGCCTCTGCGTGAGACAAATTCCTACTTTGATTCCCGCGCTTCCATAGGCTGGGTAATAGCTTGACAATATCTGATTAAAGTATCAAGACGTTCTTCAATAGTTTTTAATCTAGACTGTAATGTTGTTAATTGCTTTGCTCCTTGGAGAAACATTATATCCACTTCCAGGAGTCGCAACTGTTTACTTATTTCCGTTTTATAGGACTGTTCCTGGGAATTAGCGTCAACTAAAGGAATAATTTGCTGTAAAAAAAATGTCTGTAACTTAGTTAAATTTAACCGTAATTCCTCAGCATTGGGTTTATCTGTTGTTACATTAGTTCGTAACTCGTCTATAAATGTTGCCAATTCCTGATATTTATCACAATTTAAATACATTTGTTGCCAGTTAAGATAATATTATTGTCAAGAAAATTTTCTCATACAACCGAAATTTCTTTTGTTTATTATCAAAATCACAAGTCTCAAATCTTGAGTTGAGGCTTCGTTACCGTTAATAGATTTTTTATGATCTTAGCAGGCAACGATAATGACTACAAGCAATTAGGGCATTGTCTCTAAGTATTCAGGCAACAGTATCTCTTTTATAAGCATCCTGTCAATTTTGCTTATCTCTTGACCTATGCACAAATTAACTTTTTTATTTTATGAGTAGTGTAGCTATCAAACCCCCTAGTGATGTTGTTCTCCCGGACTGGCTGAACAAATGTTTAATCGCACCACCAGCGCCAATCTTGACAGAAGAAGAAGAACGAACGTATAACGGTAATGCCTTAATTTGTCGAGCATTTCAGTTTGCATATCAACTACATGAAGGTCAAATTCGGAAATCAGGAGAACCATATATTGCCCATCCTGTCGCTGTAGCCGAAATTCTCCGGGAATTAGGTGGTAGTCCTACTATGATAGCAGCCGGTTTACTTCATGATGTAGTTGAAGATACAGAAGTTACAAATGAAGATATAGAAGCACGTTTTGGACAAGAAGTACGGCGCTTGGTAGAAGGTGTTACCAAACTATCGAAAATAAATTTTACCAGCAAAACCGAAGGTCAAGCGGAAAACTTCCGACGAATGTTTTTGGCTATGGCCCAAGATATTCGCGTAATTGTCGTGAAACTGGCAGACCGTTTGCATAATATGCGGACTCTCCAATATATGTCAGAAGCTAGTCGTCAACGCAGCGCCCAGGAAACACGAGATATTTTTGCACCTTTGGCGAATCGTTTAGGAATTTGGCAGATTAAGTGGGAATTAGAAGATCTAGCATTTAAATATTTAGAACCGGAATCCTATCGAGAAACTCAGGAATGTGTGGCTGAAAAACGCACAGCCAGAGAAGAAAAGTTACTCAAAGCTACGGATACTCTGCACCGTCGGTTACTCAAAGCGGGTATTAATTGTTTGGAAATTAGCGGTCGTCCTAAACACCTTTATAGCATTTATCAAAAAATGCGGCGACAGCAAAAGGAATTTCATGAAATTTACGATTTAGCGGCGCTGCGAATTATTGTCGAAACTAATGAAGAATGCTATCGAGCTTTAGCTGTGGTTCATGATACTTTTCGTCCCATTCCTGGTAGATTTAAAGATTATATAGGTCTGCCTAAACCAAACAATTATCAATCTCTACATACTGGGGTAATTGGTTTGACAGGAAGACCCTTAGAAGTGCAAATTCGCACTCTGGAAATGCACCATATCGCGGAATACGGAATTGCTGCTCATTGGAAGTATAAAGAAACAGGTGGTTCTGAGAATACTAACTTAACAAGTTCTGATGAAAAATTTACTTGGTTACGCCAATTGCTAGATTGGCAAAGTGATTTAAAAGATGCTCAAGAATACTTAGATAGTGTTAAGGATAATCTATTTGAAGATGGCGTTTATGTCTTCACTCCCAAGGGAGATGTTATCCCTTTAAGTCCTGGTTCTACAAGTATAGATTTTGCCTATCGGATTCATACGGAAGTCGGAAATCACTGTGCAGGAGCGCGAGTTAATGGGCGGATTGTTCCCCTGTCAACGCGATTACATAATGGTGATATTGTTGACATTATTACTCAGAAAAATTGTCACCCCAGTTTAGATTGGTTAAATTTTGTCAGCACTTCGGTAGCTAAGTATCGCATTAAACAATGGTATAAGAGATCGCGTCGAGAAGAAAATATTGCCAGGGGACGGGATTTATTAGAAAAGGAATTGGGGAAAGCTGGTTTTGAGAATTTGCTCAAATCGGATGCCATGGAAACTGTGGCGGAAAAGTGTAATTATCATAGTGTGGAGGATTTACTGGCCAGTTTAGGTTATGGGGAAGTCACCTTAAATGTAGTGCTGAATCGTTGGCAGGAAGTCGTTAAAGCTAGACAACCTGTTAGTGATGTGATTCCATTTATCCCTAAGGAATCAACGTCAAGAGGCTCACGGGACGCTTTACCTACCTCCCGTGGTGGTGATTCCCCAATTGTTGGACTAGAGGGTTTAGTTCATCATATTGCTGGTTGTTGTACCCCCATTCCTGGTGAACCCATTGTAGGTGTGGTGACACGAGGACGTGGTATTTCTGTACACCGTCAAGGCTGTCATAATCTAGGTAATGTTGAATGTGAGCGTTTAGTACCAGTGCGTTGGAATTCAGTTATTGAAAACTGCAATCGACCACGTACCTATCCTATTAATTTACAAATTGAAGCCCTAGACAGAGTAGGAGTATTGAAAGATGTTCTATCTCGATTAAGTGATAAAGGTATTAATGTCCGTCATGCTCAAGTAAAAACTTGTCTGGGACAACCTGCTTTGATTGATTTGGGAATTGATGTGCGCGACTGTGTTCAGTTGGAAGGTCTATTTGTTCAAATTAAAAAGATGAGTGATATTCTCAATGTTCGTCGTGTTTGTGAGACTGAGGACTGCGGTTAATAGGATCTTACAGCTATTTTCAATTTTGTTTCGCGCAAAGGCAAAAAAGGGGTCAGCATAACATTTAAATCCTCGATTTCTGGGGAAAATGAAGAAGTCGAGGATTTTATTTATAGGGGTAAGTGGGTTAACACAATAAAATCAAATTGTGTAAACAAAAGAAACATAAAATAACTGAAAGTTTCTTTAATCTTTAATGTTATTTTTTCCCTTGCTACCCAATCTATTTGTATTGTAGTCTAAATATTTAATTTTGTTGTACAGGAAAAGCAACTTTGCTTAAAATTTCCATAGGTTTGATATTTTTAACTAATTCCATTTGTTGTTGATTTTTGACTAATAATGCACCAGCAAACCCCAAAGAGTTGATAGAAATTCCCTCAATTTCCTCTTGTTTACGTGGAACAATTAACATCCATTTTTGTGTAATTAAAAGATTATATGCTCCTGATTGTAGATTATTTTCTAGGGGTTTAATTCCCATTTTCTGGAGTAAAGTATGATATTTTTCTAAGGTTACTTTTGGACTTTCTCCCCTATTAAGATTAGTAAAAGCGTGTAAAAAGGGAAATTCTTGGATAGTTCCCATATCATTTTCTAATTTTGCTGTTTTTAAAAGCGGGGAAATAGGAATATCTGTTTCTGAAAAAGGGACAATTTGTAAATGTTTATGTCGTTGACTCGCACCAGCAAGTTTACCACCATTATAAAATACTAAACCTTCAAATTCCCCTAAACAAGTCCACATTGCTGTAAAGTCTTCTAGGGTAAGTAAGCTTTCTTGTTCTTCAAAAATGCGGGTAATAATTAATAGGTGAAAATCAACAACATTAAACTTATTTAAAATACAAACATGAGTATCAGAAATATCCGCTACAAATAAATCTTTTTCATAAGGTAAAAAAGGATTAAACTCTTTACCAGTCCTAGAGGTTTGTTGTTCTTGTTTTTCTTTATCAGCTTCTTTACGGTTGAGATTTGCCAAAATTCTGATAACAAACTTTATTCCTACTTGTTCAATAATTTCCAATTCTGTGGGAATAGATTTTAAAGCCCCAGATTGTAATGCTAATTCCGTTGTTTCCTGAATACTTTTCCATAAAGTACCTGGTTCAAGGAGGATTTTTAGCTGATTCATATTTTATATCATCAATTAATCAATTTATAAACCAAATCTGATTTCTCTATATTATAATTGAAATCAGCAAATTATCACCATTCTAGAGGTGAATCATGGTTCAAACATTAACCAAATTCGTAAGCTTTGAGGAATTTATCCAATTTTATCCAGAAACAGGATCACGTTATGAATTACATAATGGAGAAATTGTAGAAATGAACCCACCAGTAGGAGATCATGAATTTGTAATTGGTTTTTTAGTTCGTAAGATATCAGGAGAATTAGATAGACTTGATCTTTCTTACCTCATACCTAAAACAACATTCATCAAAGCAGCAAAATCTGAATCTGCCTATTTGCCTGATATTTTGTTACTAAATCCTGCTAACTTACTTAATGAACCTTTGTGGAAAAAAGAATCAACCGTTACTCAAGCTGCTTCAGTTCCTTTAGTGATAGAAATTGTTAGCAGTAATTGGCAAACCGATTATACTCATAAAACTAATGATTATGAATCAATGGGTATTCCTGAATATTGGATAGTTGATTATGGTGCTTTCGGTGGTAAAAGATTTATTGGTAATCCTAAACAACCAACTATTTCTATTTATTCTTTAGTTGATGATGAATACATAGTTAATCAATTTAGATGTGATGATTTAATTATATCGCCATTATTTCCAGAACTCAAATTAACACTTTCACAAATTTTACAAAATATATAAATACCGTAAGCATCAGATCCCCGACTTCTCAAAGAAGTTGAGGATCTGATCTAAATCTAAGAACAATATAAAGTATCTCTTGTCTCCCTACCTGTCACGGGATTAGTACCTTTAGCTACCTTACATAATTTATTTTTTTCATCTCGACGCAGTAGGGTATCTGTAAAATCAGCACCATCAATTATAGCGCCATCAAATTTAGCATTAGCGGCAAAAGCCCCTTCTAAAATAGCATTAGTTAAATCAGCTTTAATCAGACGGGCGGAATCTAATGTAGCATTAGTGAGGTTAGCACCCTGTAAATTTGCTGATTCTAAATTAGCGGCAAAAAAACTTACACCAGTTAAATCAGAGTTACTAAAATTACTATAGCGAAGATTGGCTTTAGTAAAACTAGAGTCTCTTAAATCACGTCCAGAAAAATCAGAGTTGACGAGAATTTCTTTGTTATATTCCAGCGCTACAGCAGGGGTAACAAAACCCATTAAAACTGTGGCGGAAATCATCACCCAAAGTAGTAAACTAAATATATTTATCCAATTTTGATGTTTAGTATTCATGGTATTGTGATTGAATGGCTAATCCTTCTCCATTTAATTATGCAGATATTGGGAACATAGGTGAAGACCTAGTAGCAAAATGGTTACAATCTACAGGTTGGGAAATTTTGCGTCGGCGCTTTTGGTGTCGCTGGGGAGAAATTGATATTATTGCCCAATATCAAGATACAATACTGGCATTTGTAGAAGTAAAAACCCGAAGTTCTCGTAATTGGGACGAAGGAGGTAAAAATGCCATTACTCTCCAAAAACAAGCGAAAATCTGGCAAACTGCGGAAATATTTTTAGCTGAATATCCCGAAAAAGCTAATTTTTCTTGTCGCTTTGATGTGGCGCTTGTTGACTATCAACTACAAACTAAAAAAATTATTCCTAAAGATTTTTTAGAACGTTTATCTATATCTGGATATGACTTTAGGCTGCACCAATATATTGAAGCAGCTTTTGACCAATAATAATCATGGGGCAATTATTTTTCACTTCGTGATCATACGGGAATAATTTTGAACTTTGAATTGTTTAAGCCAATGTTTCGGGACAATATCCTAAACCTCGAACAAACTGCTGTCTAAAGGCTTCAATTTCTTCTCTTTCCGGGCTACCATGAGAAACAATTGCTACTTGATAACGGCGCATTACGTCTACAGTAGCTTGTCCCGACTCTAAACTCCAAAGTGCCATTTGTACTCTCATTGCTGGCTGATAGCTAATGCCTAATTCATTGAGAAAAGCCCGAAAATCGCCATTTTGTTGATCTGAGACTGGTTCTCTAAATTTAATCCTCACTATCCAACCATCAATTTGATGAATTATGCTGACAAAGGAAACAGGAAGTTGCGGTCTACTGTGTAAGTATTGAACAATTCTCAGTGTAAGACTGGCATTGCCTAAGTAATATAAATATTCCATCATGATTTTATGGGGTCACATTTAGTTTAGTTTTACCTATCTATTGTCTTCAATTGAGTGAAATTCCTGGTAGGGTAAAAGCACCCGTCTTTATATGGGGAGATTTACCCAATTTGAGCAAAAACAAATAACTTTTGAACCAATTAATTAACTAATTATGAAACAACAAATACTACAAAATCAAACACAACTAGAAGCTGCAAATGATATCAATTTAGATTGTTTGTTGTCTAGTTATGACTACGAACTTCCACCAGAATTAATTGCTCAAAATCCTGCTGTTCCTAGAGATAGTTCTAAGTTATTGGTTGTTAATTCTGCTGAAACCGGTAAAACTATACCACCTTTACATCATATTTTCCGTGATTTATCGGAATTACTGAAGCCAGGGGATTTACTAGTTATGAATAATACAAAAGTAATTCCCGCTCGGTTGTATGGTTGTAGATCTACGGGTGCAGAAGTGGAGGTATTACTGTTAGAGGAACGGAGGCATAATTGCTGGTTAGCTTTAGTAAAACCCGGTAAACGGTTTAAGGTGGGTAGTGAGATTATTTTTACAGCGGTGGATGATGGGGAACAACAGGAATTAAGGGCAACAGTTGTAGAGTCAGACCCAGGAACTGGGGGGCGTTTATTACAGTTTGATTTACCCCCAGAAGTTCCTTTAGTGCAGGTGTTAGGGAAGTTTGGACAGATTCCACTACCTCCTTATATTACGGCTTCTACGGCTGCTGATGAACAATATCAGACGGTGTATGCTCAAGAACAAGGAGCGATCGCCGCCCCAACAGCAGGATTGCATTTTACACCAAGTTTATTAGAAAAAATGCGTAATTATGGCATTAACCAGGCTTTTATTACTCTTCATGTTGGTATAGGTACTTTCCGCCCAGTAGAAGTTAAAGACGTTACTACTCATGTCATGCACAAAGAATGGATTGAAGTTTCTTCTGATACCGTTGAGCAAGTTCTGGCTACTCGGGCCGCTGGGGGACGAATTATTGCGGTGGGAACAACAGCGGTAAGGGCTTTGGAAGGTGCTGCACAATTAGGAGCTTTACAGCCTTTTGTGGGTCAAACAAATTTGTTTATTTATCCTGGGTATAAATGGCAGGTTGTGGAGGGTTTAATCACCAATTTTCATTTACCCCGTTCTAGTTTATTAATGCTGGTTAGTGCTTTAATTGGTAGAAAAAGATTGTTAGATCTTTATGAACAAGCTATCGCTGCCCAATATCGCTTTTATTCGTTCGGTGATGCCATGTTGATTTTACCAGAAGGAAAAAATATTCAATGATGAATTTTTGATGAATTTTTAATGAAGTAATAGATAATCTAATTGAGATTAAGTTGATTATAACTAAGGGGTGGTAAATTATGTATCAGATATTTCATAAATTTCCGCATTTCAACGTAGCCCTGGTTACGTACAAGCAAGTATTAACGACTATTATCTCTACTTCTTCTGCATTTTTAATGTTGACCTTACCTGCAATTATTCATGCTCCTAATAGTAAGCTATTAGCAGCAGAAGTTGTTTCTCAAGATTTAGATGCAGCTATATTTTTTCAACAGGGGGTAACATTTTATAATCGTCAAGATTTTCAGAATTCAGAAATTGCTTTTCGCAAAGCCTTAGAGCGAGATCCTAATATTGGCACAGCGCGAAATTATTTAGGGAACATTTTTTTGCAGCAAAATCGTCTCAATTTAGCTATCCAAGAATTTGGAGAAGCTATTAGATTAAGTCCCAATTTGGGAGAAGCTTATTATAATTTAGGTGTAGCTTTGCAAAGACAAGGGCAAAAAGAAGCCGCAATTACAGCTTATCGTCAAGCCTTAGTTGTTACTCCTACTTTAGCTGATGCCTATTATAATACAGGAGTTTTATTGTATGAACAAGAACAGCGTCAAGATGCAATTGCTGCCTATCAACAAGCAATTAACCTAAACAGAAATCATAAAAAGGCCTACTTTAATTTAGCAATTGTTCAACAACAAGAAGGTCAAATAGAAGCGGCCATTTCTGCCTATCAGGAAGTTTTAAAAATAGATCCTGAAAATTTTCTAGCCTATAATAATTTGGGTAGTCTTTTAGTAAATCAAGGCCGAACTGCCGAAGCAATTAATATTTATCAACAAGCAGTTGTTCAAAATGCCAAAAATACCTCAGCTTATTATAATTTAGGAGTAACTTTGTATAATCAAGGTGCTTGGAATGAATCGGCTCGAGCATTAAAACATGCTCGTGAACAGTACATAAAAGAGGGAAATATTGAGCAAGTGACTAAAACAGAACAAATCATGCAGCAAATTACCCAGATTTTAGCACCCAAGCAATTGCCAGTAAATCAACCCAATAATGGAACACCAATTATTACCCCACCAGTTGAACAACTGCCGGCAAATCTTCCCCCAGTTGAAGACTTACCTATAAATACTTCGGTAAAGGACACAACTACTTTACCAAATTTGACACCAAATAAACAAATGACAAATCCAAAATAATGGGTAATTGGTAATTGAGAAAATTATTATTCTCTGTTTCCTGTTCCCTACATTGGTAACCGGTTAATATCTTTATTACAACCAATTACTACCATTGCAGAACCTTTTTCTAAACGTTTAGTTGGTTCAGGATTGATGATAAATTTACTATCATGACTTACGGCCAACATATTTAAACCATAACGGTTACGAAGTTGAAGTTCAGCAATAGTTTTCCCATGAAATTCATCAGGAACAATTAACTCCACAATACTATTATCTGGGTCAAGATCAAATCTTTCTAAAATTCCTGGTTTTGTCAGTGTTCTTGCTAAAGCACAACCGGCTTCATATTCGGGAAATACTACATGATCTGCTCCCACTCGATTTAATAATTTATGGTGAACTTCACTAGAGGCTTTAGCAATTACGTGAGGTACACCTCCTTCTTTTACGTTTAAAGTAGTAATAATACTTTCTTGAACGTAGTTACCAATGGCTATAATTACTGTATCAAATTCAAAAATTCCGGCTTCTTTTAGTGCTGCTGGTTCGGTTGAATCTAGTTGTAAAGCATGACTGACTATTTGCTCATTCAAAGCCTCAGAAACCCGTTTTTCGTCAACGTCTGTAGCTAATACTTGATAACCTAAATTATGCAATGTTGAACAAACAGAACGACCAAAACGACCTAAACCAATGACAGCAAATTGGTGGTTATCTTTACGTAAACTGCGAAGAAATTTTAATGATGAAAGATTCATAATTGGTAATGGGTAATGGGTAATGGGTAATTATCCTACAAGGAGATTTTCTTCAGGATAATGAATTCTGCTAGGACGAGGATCACCTAGTATGGATGACATTAATAGTAAAATACCAACTCGACCAATATACATGGTGAGAATTAAAATTAATTTGGCTGCGGTAGAAACAGTAGCTGTAATTCCTGTAGAAAGTCCCACCGTACCAAAGGCTGATACTACTTCAAAAAGAATTTGAATAAAGGGAAATTCCGGGTCGGTAATACTAATTAAAACCGTAGCTACAATCACTGTTGCTAATGAACCAAACACCACACCCACGGCTTTCAAAATTAATGATATGGCAATTTTGCGATTATATAATAATACCTCCTCTTTACCTTGCAAAATTGCCTTTGTACAACTCGTAATCACTCGTAAAGTTGTGGTTTTAATTCCTCCTCCTGTACCTCCAGGACTTGCACCAATAAACATGAGAGCAATCATAATGAATAATCCAGCATTGGTCATTTTCCCAATATCAATACTATTAAAACCAGCGGTTCTGGTAGTAACTGACTGAAACCAAGCAACTAATAGTTTGTCGGATAAATTTAATTTTCCAAAGGTACTATCATTTCTAATTTCTATCAAGAAAAGAGCAATTGTGCCTAATATTAATAATATTAAAGTTGTACTAGTAGCAACTTTAAAATCTAGGGAAAATGTTAAAAAACTTGTTTTTTTGATGATGCGATTACTTTGATAAGTAAAGCTATCTCTCAACCATAAATACATATCCAAAATTACCTGATAACCAATACCTCCAAAAATAATTAATGTGCCAATTGTTAAAATCACTAAAGGAGAAGATTGATAACTGATTAAATTATCTTTAAATAGACTAAATCCAGCATTATTCCAAGCACTAACACTATGAAAAATTGCTAACCAAGTTCCTTCTTGCCAACCTTTTTCCGGGACAAAAGCTATCATTAATAGCAATACTCCCGTAAGTTCAAATAATAGGGTAGTTGCAATAATAGAACGGATAATTTGAGTGCTTCCACTCATCCCCGGACGATCTAAAGCTTGTTGAATTGCTACTTTCTGTCGCAAATCAAATTTTCTGCCCATTAATAACATTAAAAATGTGGTAGTTGTCATATAACCTAAACCACCAATTTGGGCTAAAAGAGCAATAAATAACTGACCTAAAAAGGAAAAGTCAGTACCAGTGTCTACCACTGCTAAACCAGTCACACAAACTGCGGAGGTGGAAGTAAATAATGCCACAATGGGATCATTCCAATTACCATTACCAGTAGAAAAAGGCATGGTTAAGAGAATTGTTCCTAAGAGAATGACAGCGATAAACCCCAAACAAATTGTCCGAGCAACAGTCATAAATAATTAAAAACCAAGAAAATTTGTGTATTTAGGTTATTTTCAAGATTCGCAAGGTAGAATTAATCAGTTATTCCCAGGCGAAATAATAGCCCTATCTAATTAAAAACATAGATGGTAGCCTAAGAATATATTTTTTCAATTTCCTGTAATCTTTTTATTACTAAATTAATGAGCCAAATACTTTACAAGCAAATTCAGGAATTTTACGATGCTTCTTCCAGTCTATGGGAGCAGATTTGGGGAGAACATATGCACCACGGTTATTATGGTGTAGATGGTAAACAGGTGAAAGAACGCCGTCAAGCACAAATTGATTTAATTGAAGAACTGCTAAAATGGGCTGATGTTCATAGTGCTAAAAATATCCTTGATGTGGGCTGTGGAATAGGTGGTAGTTCTTTATACTTAGCTGAAAAGTTTGGGGCAAATGCGACGGGAATTACATTGAGTCCTGTACAAGCCGCTAGAGCCATGGAAAGATCTTTAGCAATGAATTTGAGTCAAAAGGCTAGATTCATGGTGGCCAATGCCCAGGAAATGCCCTTTGAGGATAATTCTTTTGATTTGGTATGGTCACTAGAAAGCGGTGAACATATGCCAGATAAAACTAAATTTTTGCAAGAGTGCTATCGCGTGTTAAAACCCGGTGGGACTTTGATTATGGTGACATGGTGTCATCGAAATACGGATAAGTCACCACTGACTGCGGATGAACAAAAGCACTTGCAGGATATTTATCAGGTCTATTGTTTACCTTATGTAATTTCTTTAGCGGAGTATGAAGCGATCGCTTGGCAATTACCATTAACTAATATTCGCACGGCTGATTGGTCAACCGCAGTTGCACCTTTTTGGAATGTAGTCATTGATTCGGCATTTACGCCCCAAGCATTTATCGGTTTATTAATGGCGGGTTGGAGTACAATTCAAGGAGCATTGTCTTTGGGGTTAATGCGTCGAGGTTATGAAACTGGGTTAGTTCGCTTTGGTTTATTACGCGGGACAAAGTAAGTTGAATTTTGTATGAAAATATGCTCAATTTAAAGATTAACGAACCACAGAGGCACAGAGGACACGGAGAAGAAGACAAGTTTGGGAAATTTGGCTCGGTTTCATTAAGAAATGGTATAAGTTCAATTTTTTTAGGTGCTTAAGAATAAAAAGGGTAGAAATGAATCAATTTTATCAACAAAGTTCGGCTGTTTCTCCAAAAAGTTGGTTTTATTCTTTTTGGAAGTTTTCCCGTCCTCATACAATTATGGGAACAAGTTTGAGTGTTTTGGGTTTATATTTAATTACTCTGGGTGTCACTTCTACAAGTTTTTCTGGTTTGCATATTGGGCAAATTTTAGGAACATGGATTGCTTGTATAAGTGGTAATATTTATATTGTTGGTTTGAATCAATTGGAAGATATTGATATTGATAAAATCAATAAACCTGATTTACCTTTAGCTTCGGGTGAATTTACCAAAGGACAAGGACAATTAATTGTTGTTATTGCTGGTATTTTGGCTTTGGCTGTAGCTTGGTTAACTGGACCTTTTTTAATGGGAATGGTAACGATAAGTTTAGCAATCGGTACGGCTTATTCTTTACCACCAATTCGGTTAAAACAGTTTCCTTTTTGGGCAGCTTTATGTATTTTTTCGGTGCGGGGAACGATTGTTAATTTAGGTTTGTTTTTGCATTTTAGTTGGGTATTGCAAAGAAGCCAAGGTATTCCAAATGCAGTTTGGGCTTTAACAATTTTTATCTTAGTATTTACATTTGCGATCGCTATTTTCAAAGATATTCCTGATATGGAAGGTGATAGAGTTTATAATATCACAACTTTTACCCTCCAACTCGGACAACAAAAAGTATTTAATCTGGCACTTTGGGTATTAACAATTTGTTATGGAGGCATGATTTTAGTAGCATTATTTCATCTTGCGGAAGTTAACACCATTTTTCTTTTAATTACCCATACAATAACTTTAATTGTGATGTGGTGGCAAGGTGCAGGGGTTGATTTACAAAACACAAAAGCCATTACTAACTTCTATCAATTTATCTGGAAATTGTTTTTCATTGAATATCTAATTTTTCCCGTCTCCTGTTTATTAGCTTAAAATCATGTTATCAACATTTCCCACATCTAATATTATCGCGGTTTCTGTAGTCATTTTTGGTCTGGCAATTCTTGGTTATTTAAGTATTAAAACATTGATTACCTCTAATTTATTTCAAAAAGGAATCAATTTTTATCAAGCGAAAGATTTTGAAAATGCCGAAATAGCATTTAGAAAAATTATTGCTATCAACTCTACCAATGATATGGTACATTTGCTGTTAGGAGATATTTTAAATCAGCGGGGACAAATTACCGAAGCAAAAGCATTATATTGTGAAGTAATTGATAGCAGTCCCAAAAATCCTGACGCTTATTTACGTTTAGCGAATATTCTCATGCAGGAACAACAGGAAACAGAAGCAAAAACCAATCTACTACAAGCAAAAGAGTTATTGCAAAAACAGCGTCAACCCGAAAGAGCGAAAAAGGTTAGTCTATTATTAGATAAAATGGCTGCTAAATTACAATAATTAAAATGACTCTTTTGCTGTCGATTAAAGCTTCTTGATTCTCATGAAAATTGCAAAATAACAGGGTTTAGCATTTCTAAACCCCTACAACTAACAAAAAATGTTTAAATTTATCCGTTCCGATTTATCCCAATTTAACGCTTATAAAGCTCATCCCGGTAGTGATAGTGCTGAACCTGTTCCTATTCAATTTGATAGATTAGATACTAATGAAAGTCCATTAGATCTACCACCAGAAATTAAAGAAAAATTAGCTGGGATTTATCAAAAAGTTATTGAAACTAATCGTTATCCTGATGGTGGATATGAAACTCTGAAAAATGCTATTTCTGAATATGTCAATGAATCCGCAAATCTCTCAAATTCAACATTCACTGCTGCAAATATTTCCGTCGGTAATGGTTCAGATGAATTAATTAGATCCCTATTAATTGCCACTAGTTTAGGAGGAGAAGGTTCTATATTAGTTGCCAATCCTACCTTTTCAATGTATGGAATTTTAGCCCAGACTTTGGCCATTCCTGTTGTCACCATAGGGAGAAATCAAAGCAACTTTGAAACTGATTTAGAAGCTGCCAAATCTGCCATTAAACAAACACAAAACCCCCCTATTCGCGTCGTTTTTGTTGTTCATCCTAATTCTCCTACGGGCAATTGTTTAACAACAAGGGAAATAGAATGGTTAAAAAGTTTACCAGAAGAGATTTTGGTAGTTATTGATGAAGCTTACTTTGAATTTAGTCAAACTACCTTAGTTACAGAATTATTGCAACATCCTAACTGGATAATATTACGCACCTTTTCCAAAGCTTTCCGTCTCGCAGCCATGCGTGTAGGTTATTGTATCGCTCATCCAAATGCGATCGCTATTCTAGAAAAAGTCCGTCTTCCTTACAATCTTCCCAGCTTTTCCATTACTTCTGCCCTTATGGCTTTAGAAAATCGGCAACTTTTACTGGAATCAATTCCCCAGACTCTCAGTGAAAGAACCAAAATGATCACAGTTTTATCATCACATCCGAACCTAGAAATTACACCCAGCACCACTAACTTCATTTACTTGCGTGTTAAAACTGATGATTCTCACTCACTAGCTACATTTTTAACAAAAATTAACCAAAAACTCAGAAGTCAGGGTACTCTCATTAGACTTCTACCTAGTGGGTTAAGAATCACTATCGGTACACCAGCAGAAAACACTCGCACTATAGAACGCATACAAGCAGTTTTAAAATAGTAACGATTAACAATAAATTATTGATGGCTGTATCAATATACATTTTTAGTTACTCATACTTTTTTAATGTAAATCTTGACTTATCCTATATACGCTTATGTAGTAATATACGACGTGAGCGACTAAAGAAAAGTAGATCCCAAGGAGATTCAATTTTATGCACCTGATATGCTAACTTAAAATAAAGCTGACAGGCGTGATGATTATTTTCCAAAACATGGAGATACAAGTCTTGAAATCCCCATTCTAGGGAAATTTGCTCACAGTGAATCAGTAAACTAGAACCTACACCCAATCGGCGATAACTGGGGTGAATAGCTAAATTAGATAGATAAGGAAAAGCCGAATTTGCACTAGTCCAAGAATCTATCAACCTGATACCTATTTCTATAGTTCCCATAATTTTTTGATCTTCAGTAGCAGTGTCAACAGCAACTAAGCAAATATGACGGGACATAGGAAACAGAAGACGATGTCTTAGGTCTTCATAAATACCCATACGAAATAAGGGAAAAGCCCAACCCCATAAACCTTCCTGGGAGTGAAAGCTTTCGGCTACAATTTGGGCAATATTTATTAAATCATCAGATGTAGCTCTACGAATTTGGAGTTGTCCAATAATAGGTAAAGTATCTGTTTCTGGTCTTGCTTGGGGTTGGATAGGGCTAAAAAACCAAGATTTCAAAGCTAGTCGGGGATTAATTTGATTAATAGGAGGAAGAAGATGATTGAAAGTTGGTATCTGACTTTTTTTGATTACCATCCCTCTTCATCTACTTAGCAACAGCTATAACAGGATATATTTCCGTATCTTGGTTAGTCATAATTAAATGGTATCCTAATAAAATAGTAAAACAACTGCCTTGGCCTCAGGGTGTTGAACAAAGAATACAGGAGTATGAGCAAATCTGCGCTATTAGCAGAAAGAAAAAAGCATAAAGAAAGAAATAAATAAAGAAATAAAGAAGAAAGAATCAGGAAATCCTTCTCTTGTTTCCTGTTCCCAGTTCCCAGTTCCCAGTTCCCAGTTCCCAGTTCTCTGTTACCTAATATAACATGATATCGACTATTACGAATAACCACTTACATGATAGGTTAATTATATCTCACAATTCTAGAAGACATATTGATCCTCCTGGTTTATGGATCATGGTATCTATTGGTTCACTGTCTCTTCATTTGTTAGTATTTTGGTTAGTAGGTTCATCTAATAATTTTAAACCTTGGTTTCCGCAATCTAACCAAAGTTCTGTTCCCATTGACCTGATTGAAATTCCTTCTCAACCAAAATCTAAAATTAAACCTCAACCAACAACTACAAAGATTAAAACACAATCTTATTTTTCTCCTTTACCAAAATCATTACCTGTTAAACTCGAGAATCAGGATGATGATCAGATAACTTCTGATACTAATTTACCACAGCAGGATAAAGTCCAAAAACCTGAAGTTCAAAAACCTCAAGTCCAACAACCTCAAGTTCAAAAACCTCAAGTCCAACAACCTCAAGTTCAAAAACCTCAAGTTCAAAAACCTCAAGTTCAAAAACCTGAAATTCAAAAACCTCAAGTCCAAAAACCTCAAGTCCAAAAACCTGAAGTTCAAAAACCTCAAGTCCAAAAATCACCAGTTAGACAGCAATTCTATCCCACAAAACCAATAGCAGAAGTAACCCCTATAATTCCAGAAAGTGAACTTCCCTGGAATAGTCGTCAAGAAATTAAACTAGGTAAGGAAAAACCCCTACCCCAAGATATTCCTACTGATTTCCCGACTCCCACAGCAAAACCCTCCACAAATCCCAACCTAGAACCATCTCCAACCGTCACTGGAGAGGGTGCTATAGCTACCATCAATCCTATACACAGAGAACAAGTTAGTGAATTAATACAACAAAGAACTCTGTCACCGGATGGTTTACCAGATGTTCTCGCTGAATACAAAGGAAGTCCAGAAAAGGAATTAGAGATTAGTGTACTTCCGACTGACAAGGATCTCAAACCAGCAAATATACTAGCTAGTTTAATAATTGATGACAATGGAAAGTTTCAACAAGCGAAAATCATAAATATTGAACCAATCGTACTCCCTAGTCAAAAAAATATTTATGAGCAAGCACTTAACCAGATATTTGCAGAAGAGAGTTTTCTTGCTGCTTACAATCAAGACGGTTCAAAACCCCAGTTGAGTAACTTATATATTCGTCTACAAATTAAAACAATAAATTCTCCATAACTACTTGCAATTTAATAAAAGGTATGTTATCTTGATTAAATCACAAACACGCGGGTGTAGTTTAGTGGTAAAACTCCAGCCTTCCAAGCTGATCATGCGGGTTCGATTCCCGCCACCCGCTTATAATCTATGGTTTTATGATTCATGATGTCTAGTTTGAATATTATCAATATTATGGCAAAATATTATCTCTTTGACTGGTAATTTACCATAGAGCCAGATATTTAATCAGGAATCTAAAATAGAAAGCTAATAAAATTAAAATATCAATAGCATGGGGTGGACAAATAGCCCACCCTCACAATTTGCAGTCGGGAAATTTGTTTTACACCAAACCACCGGCAGCTTGAAAACGAGCACGAGCGCGTTTCAACACTTTTGTCGCCTGGATTTGTGCTTGACGATCTTCTGGTTTAACTTGATTTAAGCCAGATTGTGCTTCATTAAAGGCAGTGCGGGCTTCTTCAAGTTGAATCTTGTCCCCACGTTCAGCACCATTGACTAAAATTGTCACTTCATCTTGATCAACTTCCGCAAAACCGCCTAAAAGAGCGATCGCTTGCCAACTGGCATTTTTAGTAGCACGAACACGCATTACACCTATATCCAAGGCTGTCAACATTGGAGCGTGTCCGCTGAGGATACCTAACTGACCAGTAGTGCTAGGTAAAATTACTTCATCAGCTTCAGCATCCCAAACAGTTTTGTCTGGGGAAATTACACGAACAGTTAATGTCATTTGTCAGTTGTCCTTTGTCATTTGCCTTTTGTCAATTGTCAATTGTCAGTTGTCAGTTGCATAAAAAACCACTGACTACTGACTAATGACGAATGACTAACCTTTCAACTTTTCAGCTTTCGCTTTCGCTTCAGTGATATCGCCTACTAAGTAGAAAGCTTGTTCAGGTAAAGCATCTAACTCCCCAGAAAGAATTTGTTGGAATCCTTTAATGGTGTCTTCCAACTTCACATACTTACCAGGAGAACCGGTAAATACTTCAGCCACAAAGAAAGGCTGAGACAAGAACCGTTCAACTTTCCGTGCCCGTGCCACAATTAGACGGTCTTCTTCAGACAATTCATCTAAACCCAAAATAGCGATAATATCTTGGAGTTCTTTGTAACGTTGGAGGGTGGATTGTACAGCCCGTGCAGTGCTGTAATGTTCATCACCAACAATATTAGGTTGTAACATCGTGGAGGTAGAACCCAAAGGATCAACCGCAGGATAGATACCTTTAGAAGCCAAACTACGAGACAATACCGTTGTACCGTCCAAGTGAGCAAAGGTAGTTGCTGGTGCGGGGTCAGTCAAGTCGTCCGCCGGTACATATACAGCTTGAATAGAAGTAATAGAACCTTCGGTGGTGGAGGTAATCCGTTCTTGTAAAGCACCCACGTCAGTACCCAGAGTAGGCTGATATCCTACCGCAGAAGGCATCCGACCTAGGAGCGCGGATACTTCAGAACCAGCTTGTACAAACCGGAAGATGTTATCAACAAATAGCAATACGTCCTGCTTGTTGACATCACGGAAATACTCAGCCATTGTCAAACCAGACAAACCAACCCGCATTCTTGCTCCGGGTGGTTCGTTCATTTGACCATAAACTAGAGCAATTTTGGACTCGTTGAGGTTTTCCTTGTTGATAACCCCAGATTCCATCATTTCATTGTAGAGGTCATTTCCTTCGCGTGTGCGTTCACCAACACCCGCAAATACAGACACACCACCATGCTGGGTAGCGATGTTGTTGATTAATTCCATCATAATTACGGTTTTACCAACACCAGCCCCGCCGAACAGACCGATTTTACCACCGCGTTTGTAGGGAGTGAGCAAGTCAACAACTTTAATCCCAGTTTCAAACACAGAAGGTTTGGTTTCTAAATCTGTGAATTTAGGAGCGTCGCGGTGAATAGGTAGATATGCTTCGGCGTTTACGGGACCTTGCTGATCTACAGGTTCGCCTAAAACATTAAAAATCCGTCCCAAGGTGGCTTTACCAACGGGGACGCTGATAGGAGATCCAGTATCAACTACTTCTAACCCACGAACTAACCCGTCGGTGGTACTCATCGCAACTGCGCGTACTTGGTTGTCGCCTAGAAGTTGCTGTACTTCAACGGTTAAGCTGATGTTTTGTCCAGCTTCATTTGTACCTGTGATGGTTAAAGCGTTGTAGATTTGGGGTAATTTACCGCCGGGGAACTTAACGTCTACAACCGGACCAATTACTTGGGTAATGTAACCTATGTTTGTTTTTTCTGCGGTGGTGACCATGCTGCGCCTAAATTAATGAAGCTATTTTTCAGAGTTGGTCGTCAAAGACCAGAAGATCAAGTGATATCATCTTTTAGATTAGCACTTAACGACTCCACCTTTGCCTTAAATTCATTATTAAGACTAGATCCCTAATTTCTTCAACAAGTCGCAATAATTGTCTGTGAGGAAACAGGGTAAAGATTTTTACCCCTGGCTATTTGCTCAGGATAAATGGGCATTTATGATTACATAATTTCATGATCTCAATTAAGGATATCCAGATTATGTATCATGATTTGGGTGTATAATGTATTTGCCATTTCACTACTTCTTACTAAATTTTCCAGAGAAAAATGCCTGAATGTACATCAATTAGCAGCATAGTAGTGAAAGCAAAAGCCAAAGAGTTGGGATTTCACGAAGTGGGGATTACTGCTGTAGGTGATTTAGATCCGACAGAGACAGAAAAATTGCCAGCTTGGCTAAAAATGGGTTATCACGCTGACATGGAATGGATGGAAAATCCCCAGCGTCAGCAGATTAGTTTAATTATGCCAGATGTGCGATCGCTCATATCTGTAGCATTAAATTATTATACCCCCCATGAACGTCCCCACGGAAATGAATACGGAAAAATTTCCCGTTATGCCTGGGGTCGAGATTATCATAGAATTATCCACAAAAAGCTGAAAGCATTAGCTATTTGGCTAGAATCCCAAGGGAAGGAGATAAAAACCCGTTATTATGCAGATACAGGACCTGTCCAAGATAAAGTTTGGGCGCAAAAAGCTGGAATTGGTTGGATTGGTAAAAATGGAAATGTCATCACTAGGAAATATGGTTCTTGGGTATTTTTGGCAGAAATATTAACTAATATAGACTTAGAAAGCGATCGCCCATCTAGCCAACATTGTGGAACTTGTACTCGTTGTTTACAAGCTTGTCCAACAGGTGCAATTACTGCACCCTTTGTCGTAGACGCTAATCGCTGTATTGCCTATCATACAATTGAAAATCGATCCCCGGAATTACCACCAGACATAACACCTCATTTACAAGGATGGGTAGCAGGTTGCGATATTTGTCAAGATGTCTGCCCTTGGAATCAGCGATTTGCTCAAACTACTGATGTCACAGATTTTCAACCCTATCCTGGGAATTTAGCCCCCAAGCTGGTAGAATTAGCCCAAATATCAAAGGAGGAGTGGGATACACAATTCACAGCATCAGCCCTGCGGCGCATTAAACCAGAAATGTTACGACGTAATGCTCGCGCTAATCTTGACAAATCCAGGCATAATAATGACCCAGAAGATAATAATTTTTGATTTTGATGGGACGATTGCTGATACAGTAGATGCTCTTGTAACTATTGCCAATCGTTTAGCCCTGGAATTTGGATATGTTCCGATTAATTCCCAAGAACTAGTTCTCCTGAGAAATTTAACAGCCAGAGAAATTATTAAATATTCTGGTGTTTCCCTATTCAAAATTCCTTTTATGGTCAAAAAAGTAAAAGGAGAATTAAAACATAAAATCCCAGAATTAAAGCCTATTGAGGGAATTAATGCCGCATTAATAGAACTCCATCATCAAGGTTATCACTTGGGAATTATTACTTCTAACTCTCAAGAAAATGTCAATGAATTTCTCAAGTGTCATAACTTAGATTATTTGTTTGACTTTATTTATTCAGGAGTCACTATTTTTGGTAAAACCACAATTATTAATAATGTCTTACGGCAAAAACATTTCCAGCCAGAATCAGTAATTTATGTGGGAGATGAAACTAGAGATATAGAATCTGCTAAAAAAGCAAATATCAAAGTGATTGCAGTTAGTTGGGGTTTTAATTCTCCCGAAGCCCTCAGCAAACAAAACCCAGATTTTTTAATTCATCATCCTCATGAATTATTAGCTGTCATGAAAAGCTCTTAACCAAAAAACTCCCGACTGGGCGCAGACCATGCGCCCCTACTATCTCAAGTATTTATTCCTCTTCTAAATCAATTTCTTCTTCCTCTTCTATGTCATGGGGTTGAACAACAGAATTAGCAGAAACTACAGCACCTTTATCTAATTTTTCCAAAACTTGTTCTTTAATTTTGGCCGCAAATTCTGGTTTTTCTTCTACATATTTAATCGCGTTATCTCTACCTTGGGAAATGTTTTCACCATTGTAGCTATACCAAGCACCTTTACGCAGAATAACACCAGTTTCTTCAGCTATATCTACTAAACAACCAATGGTAGAAACACCTTTACCAAAAATAATGTCAAATTCCGCAATTCTGAACGGTGGTGCAACTTTATTTTTAGCTACTTTCACTTTCACCCGATTACCAAATTCATCAGTTCCTTTTTTCAACGTTTGAATTCGGCGAATATCTAACCGCACAGAAGCATAAAACTTGAGCGCGTTACCACCCGTTGTAGTTTCTGGACTACCATAGGTGACACCGATTTTTTGCCGCAATTGGTTAATGAAAAGAACTGTACATCCAGATTTACCAATATTACCAGTAATTTTTCGTAGGGCTTGGCTCATTAACCGAGCTTGTAAACCTACGTGAACATCCCCCATATCCCCTTCAATTTCGGCCCGGGGTACTAAAGCTGCAACGGAGTCAATCACAACAATATCAACAGCCGCAGAGCGCACAAGTTGATCAACTATTTCTAATGCTGATTCACCATTATCTGGTTGAGAAACAAGCAAATTATCTATGTCTACACCCAATGCAGCGGCGTATGTAGGATCTAATGCGTGTTCAGCATCTACAAATGCCGCTATACCACCATTTTTCTGTACTTCTGCGAGGGCATGAAGCGCGATAGTAGTTTTACCAGAACTTTCTGGTCCGTAGATTTCGATTACCCGTCCTTTCGGTAAACCACCACCCAAAGCTAAATCTAGGGTGAGTGCCCCGGTGGATATTGTTTCTACCTTCATGCGGGTAGCATCACCTAAGCGCATAATTGCTCCTTTCCCGAAGCTGCGCTCAATTTGTCCAAGTACGATATTTAACGCTTTTTGCTTGCCAGAAGTCTCAGTATTAGCTGCCATTTTTGCCTCTAAGTATAGGATTTTCCCAAATTACTGGACGGGAGTTTTAATAGAACGAATATACTATCCTAACCGGAAAGTGCGCCAATTAGGAATGTTTACAAAATTAGGTTTGCCAATATCCTCAAGCCATCGCTGAAGAATTATAGCATTTTAGATTTAAGATTGGGAAAGACTGGCTGAGAATATATTACTATGGAACAAGTAATTAAAAGTGGGACTGGTTGGCGTATAGGTTGGAATCCAAATGCACCAGAGTTTAAAGGGTTAGTCGGTACCCAAGATTGGGCAATAGAATTAACTGAAGCGGAATTAAACGAATTTTGTCGCCTTTTAAATCAGCTTGCAGATACTATGAAGCATCTAGCTACAGAATTAATGGATACAGAAAAAATTGTCTGTGAAGCCGAAAGTGATTTATTATGGATGGAGGTGGAAGGTTATCCTCACACTTATAGTCTGCGCTTTATCCTGAATACAGGACGAGGAACAGAAGGTAAATGGGAAGCTTCAGCAGTGTCCGAATTGTTGCCCGCAATAGGAATGTTAAAAGTTTTCTGAAAACCCCCTTGCTATTTTCTTTAACCTTGTGATATACTCGTCAGAGTGACTTAATCAATTTTAGATTCATAAATTTGGAATCATCCCCACTCCAAAAGTCTAAGATCTAAGGCTCACATTTACGGGGCGTAGCGCAGCTTGGTAGCGCGCCACTTTGGGGTAGTGGAGGTCGTGGGTTCGAATCCCGCCGCTCCGATTTATATAAACCTAATAACCTGCATTTGTACACACCCATTTACTATCTTTGCCGCAAATGGATTGACTTTGTTATGCTAAAGCGAGGATTTGAGATCTGGCAAAGGGTAAATATTTGGACATAATACCATAATATGGAAACATATAAGGGTTATTGATTATATGTAACCAGCTTTATTAGGTTTTCCAAATTTAATTAGGTACAAAATTATCTGTGTTTATCTGCGTTTAATTCTCACTCCTTGTACATGAATTGGCGGGAAATTGCTATAATACTAAATCATCTTTTCTATCTCCTATTTCATCAATTACTTAATAAACAAGGGTAGGTATCAAACCCACCCCAGTTTTAATTATGAATTAATTACCAATTATCGGCGCACTCAAAGAGATATTTTGTAGTTCCTTATTTGCGGCTAAAGTTGGTACAGAATCCCGCAGTCTTGCTGTTAATTGTACAGTTGTCGCGTCATACATTTGGGTGAGTAACTTAGGATAAAAACCAATACCAATAATAGGTATCAACAAACAGGCAATGATAAAGACTTCGCGGGGTTCAGCATCTATTAAATTTTGATGAGAAACCAACTCTTCATTCTCTTGTCCGTAGAAAATCTCCCGCAACATTGATAGTAAATAAATTGGCGTTAAAATCACACCAACAGCCATTAAGAAAATGACAATAACTTTGAATGTCGGGTTATAAGCATCGCTAGTTGCAAAGCCCACAAATACCATTAATTCAGCGACAAAACCGCTCATTCCTGGTAATGCTAAAGAAGCCATTGAACAAGTTGTGAACATAGCGAAAATCTTCTGCATCTTCTTGCCAACACCACCCATTTCATCTAACATCAGGGTATGTGTGCGATCATAAGTTGCACCGACTAAAAAGAACAAACTTGCCCCAATTAATCCATGAGAAACCATTTGTAAAACTGCTCCACTTAAACCTAAATCAGTGAAAGAGGCAATCCCAATCAGCACAAAACCCATGTGGGAAATTGAAGAGTAGGCAATTTTCCGTTTTAAGTTCCTCTGGGCAAAGGACGTTAAGGCCGCATAGATGATATTTACTACCCCCAAAACCACTAATACTGGTGCAACATAAGCGTGAGCATCCGGTAGCATTTGGGCATTCATGCGAATTAAGGCATAACCACCCATTTTTAACAAAATACCTGCCAGTAACATATGTACGGGCGCTGTAGCCTCACCGTGGGCATCTGGTAGCCAGGTATGGAGGGGAATGATTGGCAACTTCACAGCATAGGCAATTAGGAAGCCAGCATAGAGTAAAAGTTGTAAATTTAGGTCAAAATCTTTCAATGCCAGCGATCGCATATCAAAAGTCACCGTACCGCCATAAAACCCCATTGTCAAGGAAGACAGCAAAATAAACAGTGAACCACCAGCAGTGTACAAAATAAACTTAGTTGCTGCATACTGACGCTTTTTACCTCCCCAAATTGATAGCAGGAAGTATATTGGTACAAGTTCCAGTTCCCACACCAGGAAAAATAACAGCATATCCTGGACAGCGAAAACCGCAATTTGACCACCATACATTGCCAAAATTAGGAAATAAAATAATTTCGGCTTCAACGTTACAGGCCAAGCTGCTAAAATCGCCAAAGTGGTAATAAACCCGGTCAAAAGAACTAGAGGCATGGACAAGCCATCAACCCCTAAAGACCAATTTAAACCCAACTGTGGCACCCAGGGATAACTCTCTACTAGTTGCAAGTCAGGATTAGAGAAATCGTATCCAGTGTAAAAAGCCCAGACTATCAGGACAAAATCTATCAACCCAACAATCAGAGAATACCAGCGCACGGTTTTTCCGTCTTTATCGGGAATGATAGGAAGTAGTAGTGATGCGGCTATAGGGAATAAAATGATCGTCGTTAACCACGGGAAATTAGCTATATTCAACATAATCAATCTGCAATTAAAATCACGTTTGGCAAAAATTCATTATCTAATAATTTCTGAATCAAGTTAAATCAACGATTACAGCTACAAGATTAAATGATCAACCTGTTAGTTGTCGATTGTCAGTTGTCAGTTGCAAAAGAATATTTCTCTCCTCTGTTCCCTGTTCATAAGTTAAGATCAAACTGTTTAATCTGTCACCCCTTTTCCTAACATGACAACTAGCGAAATTATAAACCAGGTGGACTACCTCCGCATCAGTTTAATTGATCGCTGTAACTTTCGTTGTCAATATTGTATGCCAGAAGGTTCAGAACTTGATTATATCCTTCAACAGCAATTATTAACTGACGAGGAACTGCTTACCCTCATTCAAGAAGTATTTATTCCCGTCGGTTTTACCCGCTTTCGCTTAACTGGTGGTGAACCCTTACTCCGTCCCCACATAGTCGATTTAGTCGAAAAAATTGCTCATCTTCCCCAAACCCAAGATCTGGCAATCACAACCAATGGGTTTTTACTCGCCCCCATCGCTCAAAATCTCTATAATGCAGGTTTAAGAAGAATTAATATCAGTTTAGATTCTCTAGATTCACATATATTTGAACAAATTATCGGTAATCATGGACGTGGACGTTGGCAACAAGTATGGCAAGGCATCCAAACTGCTTATAACGTAGGATTCAACCCATTAAAATTAAATGTAGTTGTAATTCCTGGCGTTAATGACCATGAAATTTTAGATCTAGCAGCTTTAACTATTGATAAACAATGGCACGTCCGATTTATTGAATTTATGCCCATTGGCAACGGAGATCTATTTAGCGATCGCGGTTGGATATCCTCATCTGATTTACGTCAATCTATCCGTGAGCGTTGGGGCTTGACAGAATCACAAATTCGTGGTAACGGACCAGCGGATGTATTTCAAATTCCCGGGGCTCAAGGAACACTAGGATTTATTAGCCAAATGTCAGAATGTTTTTGCGATCGCTGTAACCGGATGCGTCTTAGCGCCGATGGTTGGCTACGTCCTTGTTTATTAAACGAAACAGGTCAACTAGACCTAAAAACATCCCTACGTGCTGGTATCAGTACCAATGAATTACAAACACAAGTCAGACAAATTTTAAATATCAAATCAGAAATAAACTTTAAACAACGCGACTCTGGTACTGTCGGCACATACACCCGTACCATGTCGCAGATTGGTGGTTAGTCATTAGTCAGTTGTTCGTTGTCAGTTGTTGCTTATTTAATAACCACTGACCACTGACCACTGACCATTGACCACTGACTATTACGCTTGACGTGAGTAGTATTCCACCACGAGTAGTTCATTAACTTGTAACGCTACCCATTCCCGTTCAATCACACTATTCACCTTACCAGACAACTTGGTTTTATCAAACTCTAGATGACTAGGAAGATTAGCTAAACCGGGGTATTGCAAATTAGCTTCCACCAACTTCTTAGAAGCTTCTCTGTTTCTCACAGCGACTTCCTCACCAGGACGGCATTGATAGCTGGCAATATTTACTGGCCGGCCATTCACAGTTACGTGACCATGATTTACCAATTGACGGGCGGCTGGGATTGTGGGAGCCATACCCATCCGAAAAACGGTGTTATCCAGACGCATTTCTAACAATTGCAATAACACCTGTCCGGTAGAACCAGCTACTCGTCTAGCTTTACGGACATAACGCAGCATTTGTTTTTCGGTTAAACCATAGTTCATGCGGAGTTTTTGCTTTTCCTCTAAACGGATAGCATACTCGGAACGCTTTTTACGGTTTTGGCCATGTTGTCCAGGGGGATAGGCACGTCTAGCACTCTTCCGAGTTAAGCCTGGTAATTCGCCTAAACGACGGACAATTCTGAGGCGGGGTCCTCTATATCGGGACATGAGTTTCCTTAATTTAATCCTTCTAAAATTTTATTCAGACCTACCATTATGGCATAGTTCCCAAAAGGATAGACATTTTATAGCTAAATTGTCTTTTATTTACCGCTAATTTTCAGAGAAATCAATCCTTTAAATTCACTAATTTTCGGGGGATTTTTGGTGATTGCACCGACATTACCTGATAGTAGAAGATTGTAACTAGATTCTACGGTAGCATAATCTTGGTTGAATCAAAAACAATTATGTTAAAAAGCGAGAAAAAATGAGTAACTTTGGGAACAAACAAATCAATTATTCCTTCGGAGCATTTACAGCATCATTTATAACTATAGGTGGATTACTAACCAGTAGTTTACCGACTCTGGCTGTCACCGATTCATATCGGAATGACTATCGGCTTTGTGTTGCTCAACTAGGGAGAGTCGGTGTCACAGCTAAACCAGCATCTCAAAGTTGTGCCGGATCACTCTACCCACAAGATTTATCATCATGTGTAGTAAAAATTCACAAACTTACACAAATTACACCTGTGGATGCCCTTTCTTCCTGTGAGCAAGCCCGTCGTCCACAGGATTTAGCAACCTGTGTAGTTAGCATTAGTGAGAGTTATCAGGGATTGGAAAATTCAGCTACTTTAACATCCTGTGGTCGCAGTTTGTTACCAGTAAACTTTGCTGAGTGTGTAGTTGGTTTACATCGGGAAATTGATGATTTGACTCATACTCAGGCATTAGATACTTGTATTAATGCCAGTGAAGGATCTAGCGGTTTTGGCGCGGTGTCCACAAAGCCATTGGTTAAACCCAATGAAGAGACAAAACCAAAGTCATCAACTCCCAATAAGTAAATAGATAACTGTAGGGCTGGTGAGTATACCAACCACCCTACGCAACATAAAAATTATGTTTTCTATTCATCTTTACTACCGACAACCATTTGTAAAACCATCGGTACTCCGCCCTCTTGGTGATATTTATCACCCCAAGACCGAATAATTCCGTCTAGTTCTTCCATGGCTAAATCGATCCAATCACTGGGAATATCCAGTTCTTCAACAGCCCGCATCGTATTTGGTTTACGATCTGCCCAATATTTCATCATTCGGAAATACCGAGCCGTATCTTCTATCATCGTGTACGTACGTTCTTGATCATCAGCAGGAGAATAGAATGGACGTGTGAGAGCATAAAATGGCATTCCCCACGGAGAATCAATCCGTGTTACCGTTCCTGAATACAGCAGACGGCGCTTGATGTGTTCTGCGAAGGCTTCACTCAAGGGCATCTGGTGATTAGAAGGTAATTCTTCCTGGGATCGCTTATGCAGAAAGTCAATCAACTCCATAAATTCAAATGAGGAAACTAACTTCGCATCAGGAAGGCTGTCTGGGAGCTTTTTCTCAATTAGTTTTTTCTCTTCACTGGTTAGACTTGTACCGGGAACGCGGGACCTTCCTGGTTGCCAAGGATATTTTTCTATCCAAACATAGGGAAGTTGGATCAGATAGCGCGGTTCTTGAGAACCCAACATTTTTAGAAGCTTGCCCTCAGTTAAAGCCAGTCTTACTTCTTCAACAATGATTTTAACTCGCTTCGGCTCAAGGTGATGCAAATGCCCGGTCATTCGCAGGTTTTGTCCCTGCTCTAAATAGGTCATGTAAATTGCACACTTGGCTGCTGTTGCGGCTGCATCTAAAAATGCTCCATGCCTGTGTCCGCTTGTACGCATGGCACTGAAGGCTAGATAAAGCATGATCTGATCCATCGCACTAGGTCCAAGACGCTTGATCAGATCTATGTCGTTGGTCATATTATACAGACGGATGAATAACTTGTTTACAAGTGTGATATTCAAATCAAACTAAGAATTATACACCCACTTGGAAAAAATATTTTACATCTAAGCCTAAAGTTTTGGGTTGACTCGGAAAATTTTAGGTTTTCAATGTCCGGAGTGTAAATTGCTAGTTTTTCGCGTCAGGCTAACTAACCCTTTTACCTGGTATTAGTTAAAAACTTTAGATACTCAGGATGTTGGGACATAGGGGTATAGGGTAAGACGGAGAAACTTTAGATGATTTGCATTTCAGATCTTAACCTAAGAAAACATTATAACTTATTACTTTAGAAATATCTATATATTTTTCCCATATTTTTTTACAGGGGTCGGAATTAAAATTGACACCACGCTTTACTGTTATTATAAACCTTTTTCAACAAATCCTATTTAGATGCTTGTAGCTGATTTGGCGTTTTTCTCCAGCTAATACTAGATGCACCGACTGTGACTAAAATCACTCCTATGATTTGGGTAATATTTAGAGATTCTTGTAGCATTAAACCAGCAAAAATTACTGTTAGAATAGGGACTGTAGCTCCAATTAAGGATGAAATATGAGTACCTAATTTACGGATGCCAAAATTATTGAATAAGTAACCACACAAGGTTAAGACACCTAATATAAACGCACTTAATACTAATTCAAGGGCATTAGATGGATTAATTGTTAAACCTAAATTACTGGGTAAGGGTATAATTAAACAGATAAAACTTAATATTAACATAGTAGTGAATTGAATTAAAGCTGAAGATACGGGATGTAGTTTAAGTTTAGTAGCACATATTCTGGTGACAACGAGATAAATTGCAAAGGCTATGCCAGCTAGAATAGCTGTAGTGCCTCCCAATGAGATATTATTCATACCTGACTGATTACCCAAAATTAACAGTTCACCGCAGAAAACCGCTGCTATTGACCCTGTCACCAATAAATTAGGACGTTCCCGAAATAGAAACCAGGACAAAAATACGCTCATTACCGGATAGATAAAAAAGAGGGCGATTGCCATTCCTGTTGTGACTTCACCAATAGCAACATAAATAAATACCTGTGATACAAATAATAAACAACCGCTAATTACTGACAAAAATAAAGCCTGTTTGGTTTTGTTCTGACTAGGATTTGCATTTGCTCGTAGTGAAGTCAATAAATCTTCTAATTCTTGCCAAATACGCGGATGCAATATAGGTGACAAAAGTAACATTAATGGTACAACCACTAATAAACGCAACATTAAAATTAAGAAAATATTACCCAAAGTCGGCAGAATTAACTGCTGCGTTGACAATTCTCCCAAGGAATTAGAAGCTGTCAGGAAAATCCCTTTAATTGCTACATTATAAAGAGACGAAACCACGGTAGACACAGAGATCAACAAAAAACCCATTTGTAATTCTGACCAGTTGGGAGATGTGCGGGATCTTAGTTGTCTGGGAGTTATTTGTAGATTGGGAGTTGTTTTGTCTTTAGAAGTGCTTTCCCGTCTTAATTTTGGGGTTGGGGGTCGTCCCGTTGATAAATTAGGAGTTAAAACAGAAGGTGGTTCAGGTGTGATATGTTCCAGGGATGGTGCAATTAATACCTGAGAATTTAAGACAGCACTAAGTTCAGGGTGTGTGTTCGTCGGTGGTAAATCTGGACTAATGAAAGAACTGGATTCCGAATTTTGATCAGTATGTATTGCTGTCGGTAAATCTGGACTTATAAAAGAACTGGGTTCAGGGATTTTATCTGTTGGTGAAGATAATATAATCGCATTAGCGGCTGATGTAGAATCAGGATGTGGTGATCCATGATCCATTAAAGGTCTTGGTGGGGATTTTTCCGTAGAACCATTTTGAGTAGAACCATTTTGATAAATTATGGCTTCACCGCGCAGGTTATCAGCTAATTGTAAAACCGTGGGTGCGCCCTCCGTTATTACCTTGACAGAAGTAGCATCTTGATTTTTTTCTACCTGACTACGGAGACGATTGACAAATTCCGCTAATATTGCCTCCCCTTGCTGTTGTTGACTATACATCCGCGACAACTGTTGGGAAAGATCACCTTGATAGTCTTTGAGTTCTTGTAACAGCGAACTAAAAGCAATAGTTACAGAATCATCCAGGCTACTTAGCATATTAGTAACATTTTGTCCAATTTCATGAACAGCATGATTATCTAATTGAGGATTTTGCAGCGCGGACGAATCAGAAGAGTTATATTCTACGGCTTGAGTGGCTAAAGTTTTCAGAGAGGATTGCAATTGGGAAGATATGTGTTTAGCTAAAACCTCTGCTAATTGACGAATTAGTACCTGTTGCTCAGTGATTTGTCGTGATTGTTGTAAATTTTCTTTTTCCTCAATTAATCTTTGAATATCGCTAGATAAGCGGTTTTTCTCAATTTCTAGTCGTTTTACGTCTTCCTGCAACGACCTCAACAGATTTTGTTGGAGATTTTCTAAATCCTCAACTACATCCCATAAAGCATTTTCAGCAGCTCTGGATAGCTCACCTCTAATGCGTGGATTTTCTGGTCGCTTCTCAAATCGCCCCATCAGTTTCTAGCCTCTAACACCTTGATGATTAAATTGCGGCCCCGATGACCAGGGACACTACCCTAACCGACTTATATTAATTTTCCTTGAGAAAGAACAGGAAACTGAAAAATTTTGCCGAAGTTATAAAATTAATTAACATAATCCCACACTAGTACCTATCATTTCTTGAGGCAATATCATGAAAGCCTTACAAATAAATACCTAACTACAAGCATCCAATCAGTGCGGAATGCTATTACGTTCTCCATAAGGAGAGATACAAACACCCTACCCCGTAAATGCCTCAATTAATTGCATACCACTAATATCGGAAAATTCTGATTAGTATTTTTATTTAAAGTTAGAAAATTGCCATTAGGGAAACAAAAATAGTAGCACTAAAGGCAGCGCTGATAGGAATTGTAATTAACCAGGCCGCAGCGATATTTTGGATAGTGGAAAATTTTATTGATTTAATATTTTGTACAACTGCAATGCCCACAACTCCACCAACAAGGGCGTGGGAAGTAGAAACAGGTAAACCTAAGCGAGAAGCCAGTAAAATAGTGATAGCTGTGGCCAATTCCGCACAAAATCCACTACTAGGTTCTAGAGGGATAATATTTTCACCAATAGTAGCAATAACTTTTTTACCCCAAGCAGCTAAACCTGCCACAATTCCCATTGCACCGAGAACCAGAATCCAGAGAGGAATCGTTAGTTGATCATTGGGGACTCTACCCTGTTGATGAATATAAGAAATTATTGCTAGGGGAGCAATGGCATTACCAACATCATTAGAACCATGGGCAAAAGCCACAAAGCAAGCGCTCAAAACCTGAAAATTGGCAAATAAACCTTGAATTGTATTTTCAATTCGACCATCTGCTAATTGTCGCCAACTAATCAAAGTCAAGCTAACTGCCGCCATGCCAGTGATAAATAGGCTGATGTCATGGGGAGGAATATGTAAATTTCCCTGTTCTGGTAAAAATCGATTCAGAGATTGAATGATTGTGGGGAGAACAATAAGTCCAAATACACTCAAGAGTAGGGTGCTTAACCAGGGAATCCATTCCTGTAACTGTAATAGGGGATGGGGTTGGTTAAAAATCCAGTGCCGAATCAGACTATACAAACTTAGGGCAATAACTCCACTGATAATCGGTGTTAAAATCCAGCCAATGGTAATTAAACCAATGGATGACCAATCTATTGCCTCTATTCCTAATGATACCCAACTAAAGCCAGCGATCGCTCCCACGACGGCATGAGATGAAGAAACGGGCAAACCTCTAGCTGTGGCAATTTGTAACCACACCCCAGAGGTGAGAAGTACCGAAATCATCCCCATAGCTAAAGTTTGTGGTGTCCCAGCGAATAAGGCTGGATTAGCTATTTTTGTGCCAAGGGTGGAAGTTACCTCTTGTCCAAATAAGACAGCACCAAGAAACTCTAACACCCCAGCAATAATGATGGCCTGTTTGAGGGTAATGGCCTGAGAACCCACCGAAGTACCCATGGCATTAGCAACATCATTTGCACCCAAATTCCAGGCGACGTAGAAGGCTAAGATGGCGACTATCGCGGTTTGTATGTCCATAAAATCAATCATTCACACCTGTTAACAGGCAAAAATTGTCATGAATGATTTATATTTTCCATTCTTTTGGCTATAAAAATTTGGGCAAGTTAGTAAAAAGGTTGAGAAACTGAATTTATCCATCACTTTAGCCAAATCTCTCTCAAGTCCCAACCGATAGCTTTTAACCATTTCCCCAAGGACAACTCCGAGTCATAGATGTGACCTGTGGTAATGGACAAATACTAAAGTTAATGAGAGAAACTTGATCTAAAGTGATGATTTGACCAAATTTAACCAAAAGATTGCTTTTTTTCAATTCCGGTAATTATTCCCGCCTATTAACGCCTAAACATTAAACTATGACTAGGTCACGTTACGCTATTAGAGGTAATTATGGTCGTGTATTAGTGACTAAATCACCAATACACACCAAATTTTGACTAATTACCGGATTTTTTTGCTGAAATATTGAACAATTTGCCAGAAATTATGAAGTGCTGTAACTGTCTATGTGTTTGGCTGAGAAACGGAAATACTGATAGCTTGTGTGATGACGCAAAAGCCATACAACTGATCTAAGATATAGTAGTGTGATTAGCTATACCTAATACCAGGGAAAGGTAAATATTGAATAAGAGAATCAAACAAGTGTAGTGCTGTAACTGTCTATGTTGTCTTAATTCAAGAAGCCCTACGTAGGATTTAAATGATCCAGTAATCCGGTAATATCATTACTAGATTGGCAGATATCACGCCTCAACGATTCCATGGCAGAACTTAAATTGCCAGCTTATCCATTTAAGCTTCTGCGACCACTACCTCGATGAGGATTGGGCTTTTCGGGTTGATTGGGGCTGGGTTTGGATTTATCAGCCAGGTGGAAATCCTGGTCTAATAAAGATGAAAGCTGGTAATCGGACTTAGCTGTTGACAGAGCGGAAAAATGAGTCTGTACTGCTTTGCAGTTAAAAGCTAAGGAGCCACATACCAGACTCGATACTAAAAGTGAAATGGCAGCACGCATAGTAGATGTCTATTTTAGAACTCTCTACTTCACTAATACTCTACTTTTATATATCTATCCGGAAAATTCGGGAAAAAGTATTGAGGAATTGAATAAAAGTTACTTTTATAATTCTTCGAGATGCTCAATAAGTAACCAATTTCCGGAAAAATTTGGCCTCCCCCAAATCTTGAGCATTTTTGCTGGAGGAAAAGCTTGTAATTGCTGGTCTATATGCGATCGCAATGTAACAAGCTGCCAATTTTTTGTAGTTAAATTGGTTTCATTTGTAATATTAAATTGGTAATTTTGGTAATCTAGTGGGTAGAAATTGCCTGTGAAGCAGTTAAGGTCGAATTTGTTGTCTGACTTTACTGAAACACAAGGACAGTTACCATCGTCAGGATAGGCTTCTGGATGATCTAAATAATAAGTTTGCCAGTATAACCAATCGGGATGATGAGTTAATAAGTTAAACAGGGGAACAATTAGGCTAGGTGCAGTTTGGTCTGTCAATAATGCAGCTTGCAAAATTTTCACTGATAAATCTCTGGGCTGACATTGTAGCAGAATACAAAGAGAGGCTGCCATACCTGCGGCTTGACCAATTCCCATGACTACTGGTTGAAGTCTTGTACACCCGTTAGCGATATGGGAAACGGAAATGTTTTTTTCGCAAACTAAAAAACCATCTGTGGTGGTGGGAATCAGAGCGCGATAAGGGATAGTAAAGGGCGTTCCGGTCCATCTTCCACCCCAACGGATAGATTTAGATTGTAGTAAAAATTCTACACCAGGATAATGATGATCATTGGCATAGTTACCGACAGCGATAGCATCAGGAAATAGTGATGCGGTTTTACTGTTCGCTAAAGGCAAAATATCCTGTTCAGAAATGGTTGTTAAGCCTACCAAACGGCGACTTTCCCGATAATAGGGATGGAGAGCAAAGGCGGAGTTAGCATGAGGAAAAAGGTTTTCTGCTAATCCGTAACGCTGACCAAACTGAGTTTGAATGAAATGGGCAAAATTCCGACTGTGCCAGTAACATTCTTGCACAAATTCCTGCTTTTTGCCATCTATATCTAGTAACCGATTGGCATTTTGGCAGTAATCGTTGCCTGCAATAGGCCAGTTAATCATAAATCTATCTGCTGGTAAGCGTCCATAGTTCAAAAATTTTTCTGGACTATAGTGATCCCAAGCTGTTGTAAACTGGGATGGATCATAATTAGGGGCTGGGGTAATTGCTGGGGCGTTACTGTCCCCAAAGTCTTGCATGACTACTACCCAAGTCGGCGCTTGTACTGGATAGGTTTGGACTAGGGAGTTAAATGTTTCTGGGGCGCTGGGTTCTCCCCATTCTGACTGTAATTCCCAGCCCCAACGGTGAGGGACTTCTCCTAAGGCTAATAAGTCTCCTAATTCTGTGCCGTCCAAAATAATTTTGGCGTTGATGGTAAAATTGGCAAAGCGTACACCTGTGATACAGTCTTGGGTTCGCAATACTTCTAAAGGAATTTGTCCCGAAATCCATTGGAGATTAGGTAATTCTCGCACCCAATCGGCAAATATTTCTGCACCTATGCGCGGGTCATAACTGAAGAAACTCACCCAACTATGATCCAGTCCTCCTGGTTGTCTGCGTTGCAATTCCTGTAAAAAAGCACCCCATAACCCTGTTTGAAAGGCCTGTAATTCGTTTCCGTCTGGTGCGGATACACCGGCGGAGGTAAGCATTCCTCCTAACCAGGGAAATTCACTTACTAAGATGGTTTTTACACCTTGTCTCGCTGCTTGAATAGCGGCTGCTGTGCCGCCGGTGCCACCACCGACAACTAGGACATCGGTTGTATAGGTTTGATTCATAATATAGCGTTCTGTCTGATGTCTGAATATATCTTGGTTAAAAGTATTAGTTAACAATCAAGGGTAAATTTTATGGATTCCTATTCCCCATTATGTCAAGTTATAGCTCATCGGATTATCACCAGTCCCCAACAACGAATTACCTTTGCGGAATATATGGATATGGTGTTATATCACCCAGAATATGGTTATTATTCTAGTGATGCGGTCAAAATCGGATTTCGGGGTGGTGATTTTTTCACATCTGTCAGTTTAGGGGCTGATTTTGGGGAGTTACTGGCTAGGCAATTTTACCAAATGTGGGTGATTTTAGATCAACCTATACATTTTGATTTGGTGGAAATGGGTGCGGGACAAGGTATTTTAGCATTTCATGTCCTTAATTATATCCGGCAAGAATACCCAGATTTTTGGGCGGCTGTATCCTATATTATTGTTGAAAAATCACAAAGTTTAAAACAAGAACAACAACAACGGCTACAAGATTTTGCTGTAAATTGGTGTAACTTGGAAGAAATTCCATTGCAATCCCTAACTGGTTGCTTCTTTTCTAATGAATTGGTGGATGCTTTTCCCGTCCATCAATTTACAATAGTAGCGGGGGAATTGCGGGAAATTTATGTTACTATTCGGCCACAATTGGAGGAAATAACCGCTAAGTTACCTATATTTATTGAAGTCATAGGAGAACCATCAACACCGCAATTAGGAGAATATTTACAGTTGGTGGGGATTGATTTAAGCCAAAATACTTATGAAAATGGCTATCGCAGTGAAATTAATTTAGCAGCTTTGAATTGGTTGGGTATAGTGGCAGACTGCTTGCAACGGGGGTATGTGTTAACAATTGATTATGGCTACTCCGCTGATCGTTATTATAACCCCAGGCGATCGCAAGGAACTCTCCAGTGCTACTACCAGCATTGTCATCATGATAATCCTTATGTCAATGTTGGGCAACAAGATATCACTGCTCATGTTGACTTTACGGCTTTATCATTTTGGGGTCAACGGTGCGGACTCCAAAAGGTTGGTTGGACGCAGCAAGGTTTATTTTTAATGGCATTGGGAATAGGTGAAAGGTTAGCTGCTCTTTCTTTTCAACAGCAATCAATATCACAGTTGCTACAGCGACGGGAAGGATTACACCAATTAATTAATCCAGGGGGGCTAGGCAATTTTGGAGTTTTAATCCAAAGTCGCGGACTAACTGCACAAGAGGCCTCAAAACCACTGCTGGGATTAGTCGTACCAGGGTAGAGATCAAAGAGAAAGGTTAAAAATCTCTTTAACAATCCCGTATGAGTCTTGTTTGCACTAGCATAACAGAGATGACATTCAAATGACAAATCTACCCCAAATAATTATGACTACTCATGATCTGTTAGTGCTAGTAACTCTACTGTCTCCTGGACTCTTACTTTCCATAATCATTATGGTGACTTTTGCCGCGGGAGGCTAGTACCGCTTCGCGGAAGTCAAAAGTCAAAAGTCAAAATTAATTGGGTATGGGTAATAAATTCTTCCAATTATCCGTACCCACTGACAACTGACTACTGACAAATAACAACTGACCACTGACTAAGGAACGTGAAACATGAAGGTGGCATTTCTGGGAACTGGATTGATGGGACTACCGATGGCTCAAAGGTTATTAGCTACTGATATAGAGTTAATTGCCTATAATCGCACCCCAGAAAAATTAGAACCGCTACGGGCAGCAGGTGTGGAAATTGTGACAAAACCACGGGAAGCCATCCGCGTTGCTGATTGTATAGTTCTAATGCTTTCTAACGCCGCAGCTATTTATCATGTATTGTTGACAGATACTTCTTGGCATACTTTATCAGGACGTAGTATCATTCAAATGGGGACAATTAATCCCTTAGAAAGCCAAGAAATCAGAGATGCAGTAGTTGCGGCTGGTGGTGAATACATAGAAGCTCCTGTCCTCGGTAGTATTCCTGAAGCTAAAACTGGCAAGTTAATTGTCATGGTAGGTGGAGAAGAGGAACAGTATCAGCGTCATTTAAAGTTGCTTCAACATTTTGGAGAAAATCCTGTATATATAGGTGCTGTGGGTTCTGCCTCAAATCTTACCCTAGCACTCAATCAACTTATCGCTTCACTCACAACTAGCTTTGCTCTTAGTCTGGCTTTTATCCAGTTGCAAGGTATTGATGTGGATTTGTTTATGCAAATTCTGCGCGAAAGTAAACTTTATGCTCCCACTTTTGATCAAAATTTGCGGCGGATGTTAGATGGTAATTATACTAACGCTAATTTACCGACAAAGCAATTGATCAAGGAAATAGATTTATTTATCTCGGAAGCGAAATCCTTGGGTTTGAATCTCAGTAGTATTGAGGGTGTAAGGCAAATCTTACACGCAACTATGAAAATGTCTTATCCAGAAGATGATTATTCATCCGTATTTCCCGCAATTCGGGAATGGGGTGAGGTCAGTGGAGGGTGATAGAGGAAGACTGATGTTTCTGGACTAGGTCTTGTAGGGACGTTCTCGGAAATGTCTCTACAATATTTTCTACCCCTATCGCGTGCCCTATAGCATCGTCTTTGTATGTTACCTGATAGCTCAAAACTCTATAGCAAAGTTTTTCAGTGATATATATGTATTTATTGATATATCTATATTCAAAGAATATTTATCTTAAAAATAACTTTATTAATCCGTATATTTACAATTGATTTTTGAGGCTCTAGGCATTATCAAGCAAAAAAAATCGCCTTTAAGTATTGTTACGTAAGGATAAAAGAAAGTCCGACCGCAATTTTGTCTAAGCACTATGTTTATTTAATTCTATTTTTTTACTAAAAAAGATACAATACTTTCTTGATAAAATCCGCTTTTTTTCAGTAATTTAACTGGTTGACAAAAAATAAAAGTACAAATTAAGTTTATAAATATCTACCAAACTTTACAAAACAACATAAAATTATGACGAATACAGGGACATTTGATGCTTCTTTATTAACTGGTACTGCTACCATTAATGCCAATTTAGTAACTCAATCTGTAGTTATTAATACTGGGATTACTGGTTTACCACCTTTAACTCTTGGCGTTACTGGTATCGGTAACGTTATCGGTACAGCCAATAATGACACAATTACTGGAAATGATCATGATAATAATCTAGCAGGAGGTAACGGTGATGACATTTTAACCAGTAATGGTGGTAATGATACCGTTAGTGGTGGAACTGGTAATGATACTTTAATCGGTGGTACTGGTAATGATAGTCTGGACGGTGGTACTGGTAATGATACAGCGGATTATAGTTCCATAGGTCAAGCTATTACCCTAAAACAAACAGGAGTAGTTACCAAAGGTACAGCAGGAACAGACCAACTGGTTAATGTAGAGAATATTATCGGTGCTACAGGTAGAACCAACATTATTGATGCTTCCACTGCTACTGGAACTGCTACAATTAATGTCAATTTAGCGACTAATTCTGTAGTCTTTAATAATGCTGTTTTTGTTATTGGACCGTCAGTCTCTGTTCCCACTTTGACTTTTGGTGTTACTAATTTTTCTACTGTTATTGGTACAGCCAATAATGACACAATTGCTGGAGATAATGGTAATAACACACTAATAGGGAATGCCGGTAATGACATTTTAACCGGCAATGGTGGTAATGATACCGTTAGTGGTGGAACTGGTAATGATACTTTAATCGGTGGTATAGGTAATGATAGTTTGGACGGTGGTACTGATAATGATACAGCCGATTATAGTGCCATAGGTCAAGCTATTACCTTGTTACCAACAGGAAATGTTACCAAAGGTACAGCAGGAACAGACCAACTGGTTAATGTAGAGAACATTATCGGTGCTACAGGTCTAACTAACATTATTGATGCTTCCACTGCTACTGGAACTGCTACAATTAATGCCAATTTAGCGACTAAGTCTCTAGTTGTTAATACTGGTGTTAGCACTTTCCCTACGTTGACTTTTGGTGTTACTAATTTTGTTACTGTTATTGGTACAGCCAATAATGACACAATTACTGGAGATAATGGCAATAATACACTAATAGGGAATGCCGGTAATGACATTTTAACTGGCAATGGTGGTAATGATACCGTTAGTGGTGGAAATGGTAATGATACTTTAGTCGGTGGTATAGGTGATGATAGTTTGGATGGTGGTGCAAATACTGATACAGCCGATTATAGTGCCATAGGTCAAGCTATTACCCTCAAACCAACGGGAGTAGTTACCAAAGGTACAGCAGG
>Ga0082207_1000101_pt1 | contig 50555 bp, 39 predicted proteins | sample LakMenEpi10Aug09_FD_71540 | JGI IMG/M metagenome (GOLD analysis project Ga0082207, IMG submission 71540) | reverse complement strand
CTGTACGGCCCAGGCCCTGCTGGCGATCTTGGCCACCTTGTATGCCTGCTATCACGGTCCGGATGGACTCCGCGAAATTGCGCTAAGAACCCATCGCAAAACATCTAAGCTCTACCGAGCCCTCAAGGCCGCTGGGATCAAGATCCGAAGCGAGAGGTTCTTCGATACCCTAGCTCTCGAAGTCCCCGGCAAGGCAGATGCTTTCATGCAAGCTGCCTTGCAAGAAGGAATGAACCTTCGACGCATCGACCAGGACACCCTGGGAATCAGTTTCGACGAGACAACCACCGATGAGGATGTGGCGAAGGTTGCCAAGGTGTTTGGTGCAGTCAAGCTCGATAGCTTCGATACGAGCATGCTCGACGAAGCTCAGTTTCGAAGCGATGCGATCCTCACCCAAGACGTTTTCCATCGCTACCGCAGCGAGACTGAGATGATGCGGTATGTGCGATCCCTTAGCGATAAAGATATTGCACTCGATCGAGCGATGATCCCACTTGGCTCTTGCACGATGAAACTCAATGCGGCCAGTGAGCTCACTCCGGTGACTTGGCCCGAGTTTAATTCGATCCACCCGCTGGCTCCAGCCGACCAGTGCGAAGGCTACCGAATCATGATCGAGCAACTCGAAGCCATGCTTTGCGAAGCGACCGGTTACGATGAGATCTCCTTGCAACCCAATGCCGGTTCCCAAGGTGAATATGCCGGACTCCTAGCGATCATGCAGTACCACCAGTCCCGAGGCCAAGGGGACAGAAACATTTGCTTAATACCAAGTTCAGCACACGGCACCAACCCGGCCAGCGCTCAAATGGCCAACATGCAAGTCGTGGTGGTTGCTTGCGACGCGCAAGGCAATGTCGACCTGAATGATTTGGATGCGAAAATTCACCAGTATGGCTCGAAGATCGCCGCAATCATGATCACCTACCCATCGACCCACGGTGTCTTTGAGGAGGGGGTTACGGCGATCTGCCAAAAGGTGCATGCAGTGGGTGGCCAAGTCTACATTGACGGGGCAAACCTCAATGCTCTGGTAGGTGTCGCAAGGCCCGGTAAGTTCGGAGGGGATGTTTCCCATCTGAATTTGCACAAGACCTTTTGCATTCCTCACGGGGGTGGAGGACCTGGGGTCGGTCCAGTTGCCGTCAAAAAGCACTTGGCCCCGTTTCTTCCTCGCGATGGCGTCAATAGCTCACGACGCGGACCGATGGTCTCTGCCGCAGCCTTTGGGTCAGCAAGTATTCTGCCGATCTCTTGGATGTACATCCGAATGATGGGGGCCCAGGGGCTCAAGAGAGCAACCCAAGTAGCCATCCTCAGCGCAAACTATGTCGCTTGGAGGCTCAAGGACTATTATCCGATTCTCTATACCGGTAACCGAGGGCTGATCGCTCATGAGTGCATCATCGATACAAGGCTCATGGATCGCGAAGCGCACATCGGGGTCGATGATATCGCCAAACGTTTGATCGATTATGGTTTTCATGCCCCGACGATGTCCTTCCCAGTCGCAGGTACACTCATGATCGAACCGACCGAAAGCGAATCTCTACAGGAACTCGATCGGTTCTGCCGCGCGATGATCTTGATCCACGGCGAATACCAAAAGGTGCGATCGGGGGTTTGGGATCCGAGCAACAACCCGCTTAAGAACGCTCCGCATACGCTCAAGGACGTGTTATCCGAAGCGTCCATGGGCTACACCCGCGAGACTGCCGTGTGCCCAGATCCTCAGTCGGGAAACCAAGTCAAGTACTGGCCTGCTGTGGCTCGGATTGACAATGTCTACGGCGATCGCAATTTGGTCTGCGCTTGCCCTCCGATGTCCAACTACGAATCCTCTCCAAGCCCGGTCTTAGGAAGCTCGAAAAATCCAGCGAATTGATCCTCGGGCCAGTGGAAATAGGAAGTTTTGCCAAAATAGGGGGTTGCCTTTCTTGACCCTCTGGGCGAACGATTGGCTCGGAAAGGGTCAGAGCACACACTGATTCCGACGAAGTCTCATGCCATTTCGTCTAACTCAGCTCATGGAAAAAAAGAGCTTGCCAAATTTCGGCCAACCTGAGGATGGCCAACCTTCCGAATCTCCTCCAAACGCGAACCGTGCTAAATCTGCGGATGGAAAATCACAGCCCAAGTCGCTTGCGCTCAAAAAAAGGGCCATTGCACCGCTGCTGATCTCCAAACGCTATGGGATCTTGCACCGAATCGCCGAAGTGAGGCTTCAGCAAGGACTTTCGCTGCGAGCGATTGCTCGGAGAACAGGACTATCGGTGCGCGAGCTCCGAGTCCAGGAGTCACCCCATTCGAACCTAACCCTAAGAGATCTTCACATTTGGAAAGATGCCTTGGAAGTTCCTTTGGAGCACCTTTTGATCGATCGGGATTTGTCGGTCAGTGAATCGATACAGTCTCGAGCCCTGCTTATTAGGATCATGAAAACGGTGATCCTGCTGCGAGAAACCATGGTCAGTCGCCGCTTAATCATTATCCTCGATGTACTTCGCCAACAGCTTGTGGAACTCATGCCGGAATTGAGACATATTCACGGCTGGCCGTCGCTTGGCACACGTCGCGGGAATGATGAGTTCGGCAAAATACTTCACGAACCTGTCGTGATCTCGCAGTTGTCGTTCTTAGGAGACTGATGGATCAGTTTTGAGAAATCCAAGTTGCCAATCGCAGAGCGACTTGCTCGGGCTGCGATTGAACCTTCTTGGTTAGAATCACGGATGATTTGGCAAGCGGTTCGTCTTGATCGTTTTCTAAGGAAGCTTCCTTAAGATCGATCAGCGATGCACCGCTTGCTTGCTTTTCTGCATCACCAACTCGATGACGATTATCTTTGGACTCCTTAGAATCTCGAAAACCCGCAACAGACCTGAGCATTAGCATTGCTATCAATACCAGAGCGAAGAGTCCAAGTGTCTTCCAAGAGTCGATAAGCCAATGGGTTATATGGGTCCAAGGGTCTGTTGGCAATAGTGTCGAGTCGACCGAATCGATGTAGTCGGTCACAGCGACTCGGCTGTCGATCTGGCTGGTTTGGCCTGTAACTAGAGGTGCGAGTTTCTCGCGGACAGCTTGCATCGTCTGGGTTTTGATTTGAGCCAATGCGTTATCGGTGGCTGCGGGCATATTCGAAGCGACAGCTGACATGCTAGCACCAACAGAGTGATCAGGATCGGCTTGGCTCGTTTGCCAGTGATGCCGATAGGCTCGTTGGTAATAGGACATGGGGATCGATACCGAGATGCGGTTTGTATAGGTCGGCAGCGAGTTGAGTATTCCGCGGGATGCAACCAGATCCTCTAGGCGAGCTTTGCGATTGGGGATCGTCGATGGCAACTGGGATTGAGTTTCATTTGCGTTTTGCAGTTCACTGCTGGTTTGAGATTCGATTGGTTCGCTCGTGACGACGATTTGAACATCACCGTAGCCAGCCAGGAGTTCAAGGGCTTTTTTCTTGATCTCGGCTTCGTGCTCGCGCCTACGATCGATCCAGTGGATATCGGTTTGGACTATGTGTCCTGCCAGATCCGAATCTAAATTCGGTTCGGTAAAGGTTTCGCCAAGTCCAAGATCGACCAGGACGACTTCGGAAGCCTTGAGTCCTGGAAAGTGCATATGGACAAGTCGAATGATGCTTCGGCGCTCAGGGCGCGAAAGATGATTTTTGTTTTTGGGATGGATCGCGACGGTGGCGGCTCGTTTTTTTTCGAGGGCAAAGCCGTCTGTCTTCTCGTCATAAGTCACGACCGCTTGGCGGACAAAGGGAAACTCTTTGAGAGTGTTTTCGATCTGCCGAATGCGTTCTTTTCGTTCTCGCTCCAAGGATGCAGTTCTTGGCTCGAATAACCTCAGCGGATCGCTTGCCGAGTCACTCATTTGCTGGGTGTGAATCGGTAAGCATTTGGCTTGGGCCAAGGCTTTCAGATAAGCGTCTTTCGAAGCTGTCGGAATTCGCATTCGGTTGCCCATGCGTTGGTAGTTCCGAAGAGCTGCGTTGCTAAATGCGAGCTCGAACTGATCGAGTTGACCGGGTGTGAAGTCTTGACCGTCGAGAAGAAACTCCAGACGGCTGGAAAACACATTCGCGTTTTGCACCAACAGTCCAACGCCGACCCCGAGCAGCAACGTGCAAAGTACCAGTGCCGTGCGGGTCTGGAGATTGCTGCGAATAAACAGAATTCGCAAGGATTCTAGGATTTGGATGAGGCTCTTCATAACGACTAAGTCTGTAGCAAATTTGCTTCGTATAGACCAAGCCCATATGGGTTGGATTCCTGAATGATAAGCCCGACAATTCGGTCCATTCGGCATTATCGTGGCTGGCAATTCATACCACTGGTTCTTTTCGTACTCGTACTCGTACTCAGTGAAACGGTACTCGTACTCGAAGAGAAGTATTGGGATTTGGTTGACAAAAAGGCCAGATACCGGGGTTTCTGCTTTCCGGAAAAGGTGATCGACTTGAATCGATTCAGGCGTTTTCGAGTACGAGTACCGCGAGGCTGAGTACGAGAAAGCCGAGCATCTACCCACGAAAATACCTGAAGGACCGACAATTCCCGGATTAGCAAAATCCAAGGGTGCAGACTTTAGGAAGCTGAGGTAAATTAGGAAGACTGTCCCAACGACACTGACCCTTACCCATCAAGCGTTTAGCACGCATGTCCACAGAAGCCACCAAAACCGAGGTTGGAAGTTATTTCATCTCGAATTACCCACCCTACTCCCAGTGGACACCCGAGGCGATCCCTGAAGCGCTCGAAGCGTTTTCCCACGCTCCGCTTAAGGCCAATGCACAGGGGCTAGCCCAAGAAGTCCCACCGCTTGGCCTGTATCTGCATATCCCTTTTTGCCGCAAGCGTTGCAAGTTTTGCTATTTCAAGGTCTTCACCAACGTCAATGCCGAAGCGATCGAGCGATACGTCTCGGCCCTGTGCCAAGAAATCAGCTTGGTCGCCGAGCAACCGATCATGCAGGATCGGCAGTTTCGATTCGTCTATTTCGGAGGCGGTACCCCCAGTTTCCTTTCGGTCAAACAACTCGAATCGCTCCTGGATCGGCTCCACCGCTATGTCAGTTGGAATGGCGCAGAAGAAGTCACCTTCGAGTGCGAACCCGGTACGCTTAGCGAACCGAAAGTCCAAGCTCTCAAGCAACTGGGCGTGACTCGCTTGAGTTTGGGTGTCGAAAACTTCTCCGATGCAATCCTCGAAGAGAACGGCCGAGCCCACTTGTCCAAAGAAGTCTATCGAGCTTGGGATTGGATCGCTGCTGCCAATTTTGCGAATGTTAATATAGACCTTATCTCTGGTATGGTCGGGGAAACTTGGGAGAACTGGCGAGAGAACATCCGCAAAACGCTCGAGCTATCCCCAGAGAGCGTGACGATCTATCAGATGGAATTGCCGTTCAATACCGTCTACTCCAAAGGGATCCTCGAATCCCACAGCGAATCGGCCGTAGCAACATGGCCCACCAAACGCGACTGGGTTCGATACGCCTTTGATGTTTTCCAAGAAAACGGATACACCATCTCCAGCGCCTATACGGTGGTCAAGGATCCTTCCAAGGTGAGTTTCTCTTACCGAGACAATCTCTGGAGAGGATCCGATCTGCTGGCCACTGGTATCGCAAGCTTTGGTCACGTAGGTGGAGTCCACTACCAAAATGTCCCCGAGTGGGATCGTTACCTAGGCATGATCCTCGATGAAAACCGACTTCCCATCGGCCGGGCTTATCGACCTACCCAAGAGCAACGACTGATTCGAGAGATGATTTTGCAACTCAAGAAAGGCTATTTGCAGATCGAATACTTCCGCCATAAATTCCAAGTGGACATCCTCGCACAGTGGCTCTCTCAGTGGAATACTTATGCCTCCGATGGCTATGTCGTATTGCCCGAAGATCCTAAGGCTTCCGACGCGAAGATCCGACTGACTACCGACGGATTGCTTCGGGTCGACGGATTGCTCGAGGCCTTTTTTGAACCCCAGTTCCGCAATGTTAGGTATACCTAGAGATCAGCTCGATCGAAAAGAACGCGCGGGCTTGGCGCTCCTAACGGCCATGCTCCTGTGCGGTCTGGGAATTGCCGCTTGGCTGAGTCCTGATCCAAGTGGGCATGGAACCCATCGGCAATTGGGACTTCCACCGTGCAGTTCTGTTTTAGCCCTTGGGATCAAATGCCCAGCCTGTGGCATGACGACTTCCTGGGCGCTGATGATCGAAGGTAGGATCGCCGAGGCCTTGGTGGCCAATGTCGGTGGCTCGCTTCTGTTTCTCGTTGCCTTTGTCTCCATCCCTTGGCTCCTGTGGATCCTCTGGAGTGGGAAACGCCGGCTCAAAGACCAGTGGGGGATGTTCGCCCTAGGGGGCTCCGCCGGTTCGATGCTGATCGCTTTTGCAACCTGGGCTTGGAGTCTTCTGATCCAATGGAGAACTTAAGCGGCAAAGCCTTTGAAGCGGCTCGGCACGTTGAGGCCAAAGAGCCCGAAGATCTCTTTGCGATTAAGTCCGAGGTTTGTCGGTGTTCCGGCCTCTGCAAACAAAGTCCGCAGCAGTTCTCTTTTCTCCGAAAGCACCGCATCGATTCGCTGCTCGATGGTCTCGACGGCCATCATGCGAGTGACCGTCACGGCCTTTTTGACACCCAAGCGATGCGCCCGATTGATCGCTTGATCCTCGACGGCAGGGTTCCACCATCGGTCGAACAAAAATACATAATGACAAAATTGCAGATTCAAACCCACAGCACCTGCACCATAGCTCATCAAGATCATGCCGCATGATGGGTCATTTCGAAAGCGATCGATCACCCCGTCGCGACGGTTCGAAGCGATCCTGCCGTGATACTCCACCGGATTGAATCGAGATAGCTTCTCGGAGATGACATCCAAGGTCGACACCCACTGGCTAAAGATGATCGCCTTTTGACCGCTGGCGACGATCTCCTCCATGTCGGCTTCAAGCCGCTCGAGCTTGCAACTCGAACCGGTCACCGGGTCGAAATTACAGATTTGTTTGAGCCTCAATACCAACTCGAAGACATGTTGCACCGTGACCGATTCGCCAAGATCGGCTAGATGCACGACCCCTTCCTCTTCGGCTGCCTTGTAACTGGCACGCTGTTCGGGTGTCAGATCCAAATCGGCATGGCGATAAAGTCTCGGTGGCATGTCCTTGAGCACTTTGTCCTTGGTTCGTCGGAGGATATGATCCCGCGTTGCATGTCCCAGAGACTTCAGGTGCATGTCGTCGCGAAGGTGCCCAGGCGAGAGGAACTCGAAGATGCTTACCAAGTCCTCGACAGAGTTTTCGATCGGCGTGCCGGTCAATGCCCATGAACGACTCCGAGGTATCGATCGCACCACTTCGCTCGTCGTACTGTTGCGGTTCTTGATCCGTTGGGCCTCATCCAAAAGAACCAAGTCGAAATACAGCGAGCCGTCGTCGATGACCGCCGAGTCCTTGAGCATCAATTCATAATTGGCGATCTTGACCGGTGCTTGCGGATTGGACCACACCCAAGCTCTCTTGCTCGAGTCCCCTTGGATCACCGCAATCGGGATCTCTGGTGCCCATTGCCTAAACTCACGCATCCAGTTGGTCACCAATGGCTTTGGACAAACCAGAAGGGTATTTCGAATTTCACCCGAGAGCAGCAGCATGCGGATGGCGGTGATCGCTTGCATGGTCTTACCAAGCCCCATCTCGTCGGCCAAGATCGCTGAAGTGCGGGAATACAGGAAGGCGATTCCATCCATCTGGTAAGGGAACGGCTGGAAGGGGAATGTGAGTTTGGCGTTCTGAACGATCGATTCGAGCGGAGGCTGCAACACATAGTAAAGCCGATCCTCCAAACGGATCAGATTCCGCGGAGGGGTAAGTCGAGTCTTCTTGCCGGTACTCTTGGGTGATGCATCCTCATCGGGCAAACTTGCCTCGGAAGTTTCCTCCTGCGGACTGGATGGATCGGTCTGAGAACCACTGGGTTTGTTCGACTCAGGACTCACCAGCGACTTGAGTGACCAGTGGGGTGATTCGGGAAACGAAAAGCCAATGGTCTTTGGAAGTGGGTGCGAGAGTTGTATCGCAAGAACCTTGGTCGGTTTCGATACGATGGATCCCGAAAGATCTGCCGCTCCGTAGTGCATCCTGGGCAATGAATCTGCGTCGAGTGTATCGATCCATCGATTTGGAGCACACGCGGCTGATTCATCGAGCAAGCGGGTCTGATCGTAGAACTCCGAATGCACATCGATCGACAGCGGTAACCTCGTTTCGTCCATGCTCAAGCAGCCTTCGTGCGAGGATGGGCTTCGGCCAATGCTTCGACGATCCTTTCAAAAGGTTCTTGCAAGTCCAAGTCGATCGTATGGGATTCAAGCATCCATTCGATCGCTTCCAAATCGCTCCGGTAGGAGTCCAGGCAAGAGAGTTTGTAATCTTCGATGCAGCGTTCGACATACTGCGATGGGTTCCGTTGATAGCTTGGGCAATGAAAGCCATGCTCGGCTGGCAATTGCGAACCATCGTTAGCATTGGATGCGGGATGGGATTTACAGATGCACAGAATCGGCAAGTCGATCCAGTGCCGAACACAAAGCACCGCCGGCGAGTCGACCAACACGACCTGCGGCTGGAGCTTTGCCCGAGAAAGCAGTGCCCTGGCGATCTGCTCACCGCAGAGGAACTCCTCGAGCGTCGGGCCAAAGAGAATCGTCTGAGCCCGGGTCGGTTGCACCGGAACCGTGCAATGGAACTCCAAAGGTCGGGCGACGCTGTTGACTAGCAAATAACCACCAAAATAACCTTGATCCATCCGGTGCCGGACGGAAACAAAGCCTAGTGATTTCTGCGACATTCCGTTGTCTGATGCCATGCGATCTTGCTGTAAATCTTGCGAAACCAAGTGCTCTGCGGGTTGGAAACCCAAGCCTAGCTTCGACGCGCCAAGCCGGATCAGTCCAGACATCGCCCCCTGAGCCGACTTGTCGACACAAATTCACCAAATTAACAATTCGGTGGTTCCGAAAACTCGACTTTTGACTCGTCGTGGGGATATACTGGATTTCCGCTGGAGTTTCGGGCGATCTCCGGCTTGGTCTACACCCTCTAGCCCTTTTGCAAGCAAATAACGATGTCCAACGACCCAGGTCCATTTTCTCCTATCTTTTCGATCAATGTCTCGGCCGAGGGGGCCAGTCCCCAAAATGCCCCTGCACCGGCCCCCTCTGCGCCCACTGGGAACCGTAGCTTGGATGTCGGTACGGCGATGATTGCACTCATGCGGCAAATGGTCGATTCCCAAAATCGACAAAACCAAATGATCGAGCAGCTTTTGCAGATCAACCGTCAAGTGTTGCAGAGCAACCAGCAAGCCAACGCGCAGCGTCAAAACGAGATGAACCAATGGCGAAACGCCCACCCGGAATTGGTTCAGTCGTGCAAGAGCGCTTTGGAAACGCTCTCGGCGGTACAAACCGATTTTTTGGACAAGATGACCACGGAGATTCAGGACTCTCGGGATGATCTAGTCGATAGCGAGTACATGTTCGCCGATTTCCTCGATCGTTACGGGCCTCGTATGGCCCACTTAAACGGTATCCTTCAGATCCTCAATCACTTGGTCGGCTAGAACGCATCCTATGGAATCCGCAGAAAGCAAACTTCAATCTCTCGGTTGGCAACTCCCTCCTGCTCCTAAGCCCGTGGGTCTTTACAAACCAGTCTTGATCGTCGGCAACTTGGCTTATGTCTCAGGACATGGACCGCTCAAGCCCGATGGATCGCTGATGCTCGGATGCGTCGGAGATGATTTGGATGTGGCCGGGGGCCAAGCTGCCGCAAAACAAACTGCCTTGGCGATGCTCGCAACTCTGCGCAATGAGCTATCGAGTCTTGATCGCGTCGTACGCATCGTCAAGACCTTAGGACTGGTTCGATGCACGAACGATTTCGGGCAAAGCCCCTTGGTCATCAACGGCTTTAGCCAAGTCTTCGCCGATCTTTTTGGAACCGATCGAGGGATTGGGGCTCGAAGCGCACTGGGAACCAATGCACTCCCCAACGGGATGGCTGTCGAAGTCGAAGCCATTTTCGAGATCAAGCCCTGATGAGCGAGCGGCAAACACTCAGCTTTCTTTCCAAAACCCTTCAAAGGGCGGGCCTACAGCCAAAGACCAAGTACGGTCAGAACTTTCTGATCGATTTGAACTTGCTCGATATCCTCGTCCAAGGTGCGGATCTCGGCCCAAGCGATGTCGTCTTGGAGATCGGTACCGGGATGGGCTCGTTGACCAAGACGCTCGCGACTCGGGCCGGTCAAGTCATCACGGTCGAGGTCGATCGGGATTTGCAAGCGATTGCAGCACGAGAGCTCGCTTCTTTTTCGAACGTCAGACTGCTGTGCTGCGATGCTCTGCGGAATAAAAACCACTTGAGGGTCGAGGTCTTGGATGCCGTGCGTGAAGCGATGGCAAGAATCCCAGGAGCGAAATTCAAGCTTGCTGCGAACCTCCCTTACAACGTGGCTACTCCGATCATCAGCAATTTGCTCAATGAGAAACCTCTCGTCGAGCGAATGGTGGTGACGATCCAAAAGGAGCTCGGTGAGCGGATCATTGCTCCTGCGTCATGCAAGGACTACAGCGCCTTATCGATTTGGATGCAATCTCAGTGCGATTGTGAAATATTGAGGATCCTGCCACCGAGCGCCTTTTGGCCAAGACCCAAAGTCGATTCGGCGATCTTGCGGATTGTTCCTAATCAAGCCAAGCGAGCTCGGATCGAAGACTTGGAGTTTTTCCACACGCGGCTTCGAGCGATGTTTTTGCACCGACGCAAGTTCTTGCGAAGCCAATTGATCTCGGCCATGCAAGAGGAGCTGACCAAAGAGCAAGTTGACCAAGTGCTTGCCGAGCAGGAGCTTGTGGCCAATCTCCGAGCCGAGCAATTGAGCATCGAGCAGATGATCGGGCTTTTGGAGGCCTGCCGCAAACGGTGCACTTAATCTAGCTATCGTGTGACCGAGGCCACCAGATCGATTTCGTCAAACGAGTGGATCGAAGGGCCATGGAAGTCTTTTGGCAGCGGAGCATTGTTGGGCCGGATGCACGCGATGACTTGCATGTGGGCTTTGTTGGCGGCTTCGATCTCCCCAATCACATCGGTAAAGAAGATGATTTGGGTAGGCGAAAGCCCTAGTGCTTCGGCAATCTTCGAGTAGCTCTCGGGCTCCTTCTTCGAACCGATCGTCGTGTCGTAATGGCCACTGAAGAAATGGGTCAAGTCGCCGGCGGTGGTGTGACCGAAGAAAAGCTTTTGGGCTAGGATGGAACCCGAAGAGTAGATGCGAAGCTCGACTCCGGCCTTTTTCCATCGCTCTAAGGCTGGCACAACGTCCGAGAAAACTTCCGCGCGGAGTTTTCCGCTTCGGAACCCCGATTCCCAGACAAGACCTTGCAGGGACTTTAGCCCCGTGGTCTTGCTGTCGGTGTCCATGAGTTTGCAGACCGTTTCGACAACGCCCGAAAGCTGGTCGTAGGAAGCTCGCTGATCGACTTGGCCATGATGGGGTTTCCAGGGGATATCGTCTGGACCAAAGCCCGCGTCGATGGCCAGCAGCGAGAGGCTCGATTGGATCGCAGGCACACTCCAGTTGCTGTGCAGGAATTCTCTGAGGTTGTTCCTTACAAAGGGGAACATCACTTCGTAGACAAACCGCACGTCGGCCACGGTTCCTTCGATATCCAGTAGGGCACAGCGGGCGATACGCAGGTTCTTTGCTTCGGTCATCGTCTAAAGGTTTTTACGAGTACTTCGGTCTAGGTAGGGATGATCCGAGGCGATGGGCTGCTGGCCGACGCTGGGATATGGGATTTGCCAAAGCACATCGGGCTATAGTCTCCATGGACACCTTGGTCGATGTAATGAGGTGTCCAGCCAGAGACGTCCTCGAAGAATCGGATGCAGCGGATACGGCGATCATCGCACAGGTTAAACCAATGCTTCATCCCGCATGGGACGTTGATCATGTCGCCGCTTTCAACCGTGACGCTAAAGACAGGGCCGTTTTCGGGGTGGAGATGAAAGACCCCTTTGCCCTCGACGGTAAAGCGGACTTCGTCCTCCGAATGGGTATGCTCCTTGTTGAATTTCGCGAGCATCGCATCGAGGTTCGGAGTGCTTGGATTGACGTTGATCACGTCGGCAGTGACAAAACCACCGGCCGTCTTAACCTTCTGGATCTCCGGAGCGTACTCGGTGAGGATGTCGGCATCGGATGCGGCAGGATCGAGCCTTCCTGCAACTTGCCAGTGCTCGTACCAGATCCCGAAAGGTTTGAGGAAGGCCGAGATTTCATCGGCGCTGGTGATCGTTCGGTTTTCAGCGGGGATGTTGACGGTCGCCATGATTGCTTCGGATCCTTATCCAGTGGAGAAAAATGTTGGGGTTTGCAGGAGCCTTATGGTAATCGATGCAAGCAAGTGGATCAAAGGAGATGCGAATCGAGGGCCTGCGAAGAAGGCTTGGGCCGAGGAAAAATAATTCACTTTTTTTCCGAATTCTTTGGCCAGTGACCAGAGGTGTCACGCCTCTGGCGATTCTAAGGGTACAGCAAGCGGGTGACTTGCTAGGCACAGACCTGAAGGAGTCAAAACAGATGTCAGCGATCGCAATCGAAACAGTTCCGTTCGATGGTGGTAATTTCGAAGGTGGCAAATATGTTCAGCAGATGTTCGATTGGGACACGCCGGCAGTGGCCGCTACGCCCGTCGTTCGAACGACGGCTCCATCTGCGATTAGTGCATCACCAAGCGTTCCATCGCAAAGCACTCCATCACAAGCCATTGGCCGCCGTGGACGATGCGAGCACGTCGGGAGTGTCATGGGAGCCGTGCTGAGCAAGTACGGGCTTGGAATCGACGATTTGCTGCGTGCCATCGAGGAGCGTCAAGCTCAAGTAGGCATCACTCGATAAGCGGCGTTAGCCAATGATTTGGGCGATGGGTTTACCGTGGTCGATCTCCAGTCGCTTGCGCCCCGGAACTTCTAGACGTCGCGAGTCGAGCCCGAGTTGTTGCAGGATCGTCGCATGGATATCGGTCACATAGTGCCTATCTTCGGCAGCATGAAAACCGATCTCGTCGGTTGCACCATGAACCGTACCACCTTTGATCGAGCCACCGGCAAGCCAGACGCTAAAACCGAAGATATGATGATCGCGACCATCGGAGCCTTGGGCTCCGGGCGTGCGACCAAACTCGGTGGCAAAAACCACCAGTGTTTCTTTCAGCATTCCGCGACGTTCTAAGTCGACAAGCAACCCGGCGATTGGCTGATCGACTGCTTTGGCATTGTTCTCGTGATTGGCTTTGAGTCCACCGTGGGCATCCCAGGTTCCAGCGCCCCCGGCCCCATGTTGGATTTGGATGAAGCGGACGCCTCGTTCGACCAGACGCCTGGATGCCAGCAGTTGCATCCCAAAGTCTTTGCTGTGGGGTTGATCGATCCCGTAGAGGGCTTTCGTCTCAGCGGTTTCTTGGGAGAAGTCGACTGCTTCGGGGATCGAGCGTTGCATACGAAAAGCAAGTTCGTAGGAAGCGATACGAGCGGCCATGGCCGGATCGTTGGGGTATTCGATCCCGCGTTGGAGATTCAGTTCACGCACAAGTTCGGCACCGATTTGTTGGGCTTGGGGATCCAAAGCCCGTTCGGGTTTGCCGAAATCCAAAGGTGCATTCGGATCGATGCGAAGTGGGACTGCATCATGGGCCGGGCCCAGGTAGTGTCCGTCTTTTTTGTTCCAGTATTCGCGGTTCCCCATCGAGATAAATTGGGGCAAGTTTTCGTTGAGGGTGCCGAGGCCGTAATGGACCCAGGCTCCGAGGGTTGGAAAGTCACCATCGTTTTGGTGTCGGCCTGAATGGAATTGGGTTTGGGCACCGTGGTTCGAGTCGGTCGTCCACATCGAACGAACGATTGCGAGTTTATCGACTTGGGCTCCCAGATGCGGGAACCAATCGCTCACTTCGATCCCGCTTTGTCCGTAGGGTTTGAATCCGACTTGGAGAGGATACAGGGTGTTGCGTTGGTTGCCGTTGCCGTCGGGAACCACCAAGCGTTCGATCGCGAGTTTCTTTGGGTCTTGGGTATCGGCAAAGGGTGTTTCGGCGATGGTTTTGCCGGCGTATTTGGTAAGCATCGGTTTGGGGTCGAAGCTTTCCATGTGGCTAACACCACCGTTCATAAAGAGCCAGATGACGCTTTTGACTTTGGGTGGGAAGTGGGGTTTGCCGTCGGGGGGTAGCCAATTTTGATCGGGCCGAGCGATGCCGTCTTTATGGAGCATGGCGGCCAGTGCAAGACCGGTAAAGCCAAGACCCATATCGGCGAGGAAGGAGCGGCGGACAGACATAGGACTCGGTTGGCGTTAGGGAGGGAGACGGGTTTGGACAGTCACATTGTAACACATGCTTATTCGGACGAGGTTGACCTCATTGGCGCGCAATGTCAACAACGTCAATGCCGTCAGAAAAGTGGCCGCCGCCAGGCGGCGTGGGAATTTGCAACGTCCGCCGACGGCGGACGCATGGGGTTTGGACGGCAATGACCTCATTGACGGTATTGACGGCATTGACTTGCGGACATCGTTGACGAGGTTGACCCCATTGGCGCGCAATGTCAACAACGTCAATTGGGTCAATCCTGTCCGCCGTCAACACAGTCAATCTTGTCAACACCGTCAATGCCGTCCAATAACCTGTCATTGGCCGGCGGCCGTCTGGCCGCACGAGGCCTCGAAAAACAATTTTTTTCGTTGTCGAAAAGATAAATCATTACTAAACTTAAACCTCTGCTTTTATGCTTGTATCCAAAAAATGCCGCCTCAGGATCATGAGTAAGAAATCCAACCCCGGATCGGTGTCTCACTGGCTGGCGAATCCCTCGACAGCTCTTTGCGACGAAGGCCCAGATCTGCTTTGGAAACGTTTCCGAATGCGATTGGTGCGGCTGGCTCGGAAACAGCTTAAGTCGATCCAAGATCGAACCTATGATCCCGAAGACCTCGCGCAAAGCGCTTTTCGAGAACTCCATCACGGCATCGATGCTGGTAACTTCTCAGCACTTGCCAACCGTAAACAACTCTGGAAACTCTTAGTAACGATCTCCTTAAACAAATCCAGAAACGTGCGTCGCAACAGCCTGCGGCATAAGCGACGGTACTCGAAATTGACTTCCGCCGCAGCGCACCTGCATCTTGGAAAAATCCTCGATGATCCAAAAAGATCCCCTGAATGGGTGGCTTTGATCGCGAATCGCGAAATCGAGTTGGAAAGCCTGCGACAGGATCAAGCTTACGTGGGGCTTGTTCTCCGGCATGGTGATGCCCAAGCACATTTTCAACAGATCGAAAGGCATATTGCCTTTTTGAAAAAGCAGATCGAACAAGGAGTCACGGTAGAGCAAAACCGCTTGAGGCTTACTTGGGCAACCAGGAACCTTGCGGTTCACCTTCGCAGCTACGGCCAGCTCGATAAAAGCAAGTCGATGTCGCTTGAAGCCTTAGAGCTAAGGCGACAGATGACCGCGCTGTATCCATCGGTGACTCGTTACAAAGTGGATCTTGCAGGCACAGCCATCGACCTTGCAGCAACCATGAAGGACTTGGGGGAGATCGACCAAGCGATCCGTTATGCACAGGAAGGGATCGAGGGTTATCGAAGTGTTTTGAAAGAGTTGCCAGAGGAGACCAGTTACAGAGTGGATTTGGCATCGCAACTCCACTTTCTAGGGCATTTGTACTGGGACAACTTCCAAGACAATCAAGCCAACGAGGTTTTCCAGGAGTCTTGCCAATTGGCCGAAAAGATTCTTGCATCGAATCCAAACAATCCCTTAATCCAAGCACTTTATCCGGAGCTTTTGTGGCATCAATCGCAGGCTCAGTGCCTCAGAGGCGATTGGCAAGCGGCCCGCGATAGCCTTCGGACCTACTGGAATGCCCAGTACGGATCTGGCAACTCGAACATCCGACCCGCGAAAGATCCCGCAAGCATCCTGGAATTGTGGGAGTATTGTTGTCTGAGGATCGGAGATGCCACAGCGATCAAAGAAGTAGAGCGACTCCGGAGTCAATTCCCTAAGGGAGATAACAAAGAGCAAAGCGACGACATAAGCCCACAGGTTCAAATCCAGCGACTTGTTCGGTCTGCAGAAGCCTCGATCCTTGCGGCCGACAAAGCCTTGCTTGATCAGCAATCCCAAGAGGCATATCGGCTCGAACAAGAGTCTCTCAAGCACATGCAAGGGGTCTTGGGGGTGATTCGATCCCAGCCCAAGGAGTGGAAACAGCAGCCAGGTCGGTTGCTTGAAATTTGGGATTTAACATTGAGAAATCCAGGTTTTTCGACCGTTAGCGCTCCAAGCGAACTCGATCGCTGGCCCTCAGAGCATCGGCAGGATTGGGAATCGATATGGCACGAGATCAGATCGCTGACGACGGATCAGACGGATTAGGCGATCAATTATCCTGGGGCGTTGCCCCAGGCTACGATGAGTATCGCCGTTGGCGAAAAAACCGACCGGTGCAATTGAACGATGAGCATAACGTTGGATCCAATTGGCCAACGGCCAAATTCAACATAGCCAGGGGCATCGCCCCTGGTACGTTTGCCCCAACGGGGCACGATGAGACGGATTAGACGATCAATTATCCTGGGGTGTTACCCCAGGCTATGATGAGCATCGCCGTTGGCGAAAAGACCGACCGGTGCAATTGGATGATGAGCATAACGTTGGATCCAATTGGCCAACGGCCAAATTCAACATAGCCAGGGGCATCGCCCCTGGTGCGTGTGCCCCTTCGGGGCACGATCAGACAGATCGCCCCCTCCTAGGAGGGGTTTTTGCCAAAATCTTTTTTCGGATTTTTGGTAGCGTGACCTAACGAGTCACTGCACCGGTTCACATTTTCTTAACTGACGGATTCCTCGATGGTTAGGAATCCTAACTGGGGCCATTTTGGTCTCTAGTAGGAATTCTTACCCAAACCTCAAACCTAGACTCCAGCGGACTTTGCGACGAGCCAAACAAAAAATTTGACTTTGCGTTTAGAAACGATAAACTGCTCGCCCATGACGCAACATGTAGTGCCATTGCGACGAAAAGACTACTAAGGGTAGTGTTAGACGTCGATAATAGCTCTGCGTGACCCTTCCTTCGAGATTTGCCACAAGCGACCTGGCAGTTCCCGTCGGATGCGTCGGAAGCTTGTAAGGAGTCGGGGCAAGAAGCCCCAACGAGGTCGCAAGGAACCGTCTTTTCCCCGTCTCGCAAAAAAGGATCCCCTTGCTGTCCAAACCAACAGTGGAGCACTATCCCCTAAAACGTGCTTATTAGGAAAGCTTATTTGCGATCAGCCTAGTCTTCATCAACCCAACCCGAGGAGTCTATCTAAAAAAATGGCAACTGCAGAAATCGAAACCACTCGTCGCGTTCGCACTCGTACGCCCCAAGAAGTTCGCGGCAATCGCAGCGGCCTTAAAATCGAGTCTAGGTTCTGTCCTTCGAGCGTCTCGGATCCGTTTGAAACGACCCAGTGGCAGATCCGTAGTGCGGCGATCAAGGACGAGAATGGCAAAGTGCTCTTCGAGCAAACCAACTGTGAGATTCCCGCTTCTTGGAGCCAGCTTGCGACCAACGTCGTCGTCAGCAAGTACTTCTACGGTGACCCGAAGAATCCCAAGGAGCGCGAGTACTCGGTCAAGCAATTGATTCAACGAGTTACCCGCACGATTGCCGACTGGGGGCTTCAAGACGGATACTTTGATCAACCTGCTGATGCCGAGCGTTTCTACCGCGATCTGACTTGGTTGTGCCTCCATCAGTACGGTTCTTTCAATTCTCCCGTTTGGTTCAACGTTGGACTGTTCCAGCAGTACAAGGTGATGGGAACCAAGTGCAATTGGCATTACAACGTCGAGCGAGGGGAGCTCGAGCAACCTGAAAACCCTTACGAGTATCCTCAAGCGTCCGCATGTTTCATCCAAAGCGTCGATGACAACATGGAAGACATCATGCGATTGGCTGGAAGCGAGGCGATGCTCTTTAAGTTTGGTTCGGGCACCGGTACGGATCTATCGACGATCCGTTCGAGTCGCGAGCGACTCTCTGGGGGTGGTAAGCCCAGTGGACCGCTCTCGTTCATGCGTGTCTATGATCAAATCGCTGCGGTGGTCAAGTCTGGTGGCAAGACACGGCGTGCTGCCAAGATGCAATCGATTAAAGTCTGGCACCCGGATGTGATGGACTTTATCGAGTGCAAGTGGAAGGAAGAGCAAAAAGCGCATGCTCTGATTCGTGAAGGTTACGAATCGAACTTCAACGGCGAGGCCTATTCGTCGGTGATGTTCCAAAACGCAAACCTTTCGGTACGCGTTACGGACGATTTCATGCAAGCGGTTCGCGATGATCAAATCTGGAGCACTCGTTGGATATCAGAGAAGTGTAAGGATGAGCCACCGAAGTATCGAGCACGCGAGGTGCTCAATCGCATGTCCGAGTGCGCTTGGCACTGTGGAGACCCTGGAGTTCAGTACGACACGACGATCAACAAGTGGCATACTTGCCCTAACAGTGGTCGGATCAACGCCAGCAATCCTTGCTCGGAGTACATGTTCCTCGACAACACAGCGTGCAACTTGGCCTCGATCAACTTGATGAAGTTCCGTCGCAACGACGGATCGTTTGATCACCAAGGCTTCATGGCTGCTTGCCGACTGTTCTTTATCGCTCAAGAAATCTTGGTCGACCATGCAGCTTATCCGACGGATCGAATCGCTTACAACAGTCACCTGTTCCGTCCTTTGGGTCTTGGTTACTCGAACCTCGGTTCGCTGATCATGACCAACGGGGCAGGCTATGATTCTGCGATGGCCCATGGCATGTGCGGTTCGATCACCGCGCTTCTCCATGGTGCGGCGAACCTGACCAGCGCCGAGATGGCAGGTGTCGTCGGCCCATTTGCCGAGTACCCCGAGAACGCAGAGCCGATGATGCGAGTCATGCAAATGCATCGCAATGCAGTCGAGCAAATTCCTGATGCTGGGCCACGATATCTCAAAGATGCTGCCCGCGAACTGTGGGACAAAGTCCTCGAAGCTGGCCGCAAGAATGGATTCCGAAATGCCCAAGCGACCGTGCTGGCACCTACCGGAACGATCAGCTTCATGATGGACTGCGATACCACCGGTATCGAACCAGATATCGCGCTTGTGAAGTACAAGCAACTCGCTGGCGGCGGTATGCTCAAGATCGTCAATGGCTCGGTTCCACTCGGATTGCTCAATTTGGGTTACACCCCTGAGCAAGTCGAGGACATCGAGAAGTACATCGACAAACAAGACACGATCGAAGGCGCACCGCACATCAAGGACGAGCATTTGCCGGTCTTCGACTGTGCATTCACGCCAGCCAATGGAACCCGAAGCATCCGTTGGCAAGCGCACGTCGAAATGATGGCCGCCGCTCAACCTTTCTTGTCCGGTGCGATCAGCAAGACCGTCAATATGCCGTCGGACACCACCGTCAAAGACATCGCCGATGCTTACTATTGGGGATGGGAGTTGGGTCTCAAAGCCATCGCGATCTACCGCGATGGATCCAAGCAGAGCCAACCTCTGTCGACCAAGTCTGAATCGAAGAAGGCCGAAGAAGCAGAAGCGGCCAAGGTTGTCGAGAAGGTCGTCTACAAGGCACGTCGCGAGCGATTGCCAGATACCCGCAACTCCGTCACCCACAAGTTCAGCATCGCTGGCCACGAAGGTTACATCAACGTCGGCCTGTATCCAGATGGTCGACCCGGTGAAGTCTTCATCACCATGGCCAAAGAAGGTAGCACCATCGGTGGCTTGATGGATAGCTTCGGCACGGCGATCTCTTTGTCCCTCCAATACGGCGTTCCCTTGGAGGTGTTGGTCAACAAGTTCAGCCATACCAGGTTCGAACCCAATGGCCATACCACCAACCCAGATATCCGTATCGCCAAGAGCGTTGTCGATTACATTTTCCGCTGGATGGGACTGACGTTCCTTGCCGGTTATCGAGAAGAGCAAAAGGCCAAGGCGGAATTGATCTCTGGCAACGAGCCCAAGAGTGTCTCAGCCAAGCCGGCTACCGAATCGGCTTCGGAGTCAAACCGCACCGAGTCAAGCCGCACCGAGTCAAACCGCACCGAGTCAAACCGTACCGAGTCAAATCGCACTGAGTCGATTCGCACTGAAGCTCGGTTCGTTAGCCACGAGGACAAGAGTCCAGGTTGGGCGATCACCTCGACGGCAGTCCGTGAGGATAGTCGCGGCGAACAGTTCAGCCGATTCCAAAGCGACGCACCGGCTTGCGATAACTGCGGCTCGGTCACAGTGCGAAACGGAAACTGCTATCTGTGCCACAACTGCGGAAACAGTCTCGGTTGTAGCTGATCGATCAAGTCCGCTTAAAGATCAGAAAAGGGGCAGGAGTTTTCCTGCCCCTTTTGTATTTGAGGGCTCAACATGAGCTATTATCAGGACAGGTTTTAGGCCAAAAAACAAACTAAGACATCCAAAAGCAGGCCGAGTTTCCCTGAAACTTGACCAGAGTTTATAATCCAGGGCTTGTCTCGCAGGCCCGATCGATCGAAATTTCGTTGGCGAACGCAATCGCCTAATTCTCAATGATTGTCGCCAATGAATTACGAAAACAATTCAGCGTACGGGGAAACACCCTCGTAGCCGTCGGCGGTATCTCTTTCCAGGTAGGGAACTCCGAAGTCTATGGTTTGCTGGGGCCCAATGGAGCTGGCAAGACCACGACCCTCCGGATGGTCATGGGACTCATCGAGCCCGATTCGGGTTGGGTCGAGATCGGTGGAGTCCGCACCGATACCAATAGGACTGCAATCCGTCACCAGCTCGGAATGATCTCTACCAACGACGGTGTCTATCCGTGGTTGAGCGTTCGCGAGATGCTTATGTACTTTGCGGATCTGTATGCCGTGGATCCACCTGTGGCCCAGGAGCGTCTTGAAGAACTCTCGGATTTGCTTTCGATACGATCTTTTTTGGATCAACGTTGCAGCACCTTGAGCACCGGTCAAAAACAGCGGGTCACTTTGGCTCGCGGTCTGATGCACGATCCACCGGTGATGCTTCTTGACGAACCGACTCGAGGGCTTGATGTTGTCGGAAGTCAAACAGTCTTTGAATTCATCGAGCTTCTGAAGTCGCGAGGAAAATCTGTTCTCTTGTCGACCCACAGGCTCGATGAAGCAGAACGCGTCTGCGATCGGTTTGGATTGCTGCATCATGGAACGATGCGTTACGAAGGCACCCTCGGGGATCTTCGACAGCAGACGGGCAAGATGCATTTGGTCGATATGTTCATCGAGTTGATTCGAGAAAGCTGACCATGATCGGATCGTACTTTGCAAACGGTAGACTGCTGCGTCTGTGCCTGAAAGAACTCCGAGAGAGTCTTCGCGATCGCAGAACGCTTATCACATTGGTCCTGATGCCAATCTTGGTCTACCCGTTGTTATCGATGGCCATGCAACGGCTGATCGTCGGAACTGCTTCAGGCACGAGCGATCGATCGGAGTACATTATCGGTGTAGCTAACGAGGATGCTGGCGGAGTCCTAGCATCGGCCATTGCGGAAACCTCGATGGCTATCGAGCAAGGTGTTCGGCATTCGATTCAAATACGCAGAAACAACCAGAGCCTAGCCAAGCAACCCGCGACGATCCAAGATGCCATAGCAGGTGCTTCTGAAAAGGATTCAGCCGATGAATCGAATCAGACACTCGGGGGCTCGAAGGCTCAATTCAACATCGTCGTGACCGATGGGATCACGCTCCAATCGGCCCTTGAATCCGGGCAGATCGATCTTGCGGTGATCTCCGCTCGGGCCGAGCCGGTTCCGGTGCGAGGCAATGGTTTTTATCAAGCTTATGAGTTCGAAGTTGAGTTTCGTGATGCGGATGTGCGGAGCGAAAACGCGATGCTTGAGTTCCGCAAAGCGATGGAGCTTGTCAACGATTCGCAGGCTTTGCGTTTTCGGGGGCCGCTGCCAGTCTCGGTTCGCATGGTTTCGACCGCAACGGGAAAGAAGGTCGATGCGATGGCTTCTTTGGCCGGGATCTTGCCCCTGATATTGATTCTCATGACGATCACCGGAGCGGTCTATCCTGCGATCGATTTGACTGCAGGGGAACGCGAGCGGGGAACGATGGAAGCGATGATCGCAACACCAGCACCGCGATTCTTATTGCTGCTTAGCAAGTACGTGGCGGTCGTTACGGTGGCGGTTCTTACGGCTCTTGCGAATCTTTTTGCTAGTTGGATTACCCTATCGATCGGTGGCTTGGGTCGGGCGCTCTTGGGTGAAAAAGGTTTTTCGCTTTTGGCCTTGGTTCAAATACTCCCTCTTTTGGTGATCTTTGCGGCTTTCTTCAGCGCTATTCTCTTAGCGATGTGTTCTTTTGCAAGGAGTTTCAAAGAAGCGCAGGCTTACCTGATACCGGTCATGCTCGTTTCATTGGCACCGGCGTTGGTGACCCTCATGCCCAACATCGAGTTTTCGACGCTCTTGGGGATCGTCCCCCTTGTGAATATTCTGCTGCTCTCGCGTGACATAATGACGGGAAGTCCACAAGCTTTACCGGCATTCGCAGCGGTCTTTTCAACTCTTTTGTATGCAGCGGCTGCCTTGGTGGTTGCATCGAAGTTGTTTGGGGCTGAGTCAGCGACTTCGGGTTCCCAGGAAACTTGGTCGGATCTTCTTCGGCGACCCAAGCGAACTCAGTTGCTTCCGGATCTAGGAGACTTGGCGGTATTTCTTGCCATGCTCTTCCCAGTCTTTTTCATTGTGACGAATCTCTTTGGCCAAACTCAGATGTCGATTGGGGCTAAGCTTTGGAGCAATGCAGGGATGTTGTTGGTCCTGTTTTTCGTTACGCCATCGATTGTGGCTTGGTACCGTCGATTGAATCCTCAAACGACGTTTCTGCTTCGATCCTGGACCGGCAACTTGCCCCAAGTCCGCCAGAGGGTCGTTAGGGGCGTTGGGGTTCTTTTGTCAGTCTGTTTTATGGCAGCGGGCCTTTGGATAGTGGCCTTTGAATTCCTACAGCTTCTCAAAGACTATGGCTTTGGTCTGTTGGCCTTGGAGCAGCCGGAGGTTTTGGAGAAGGCCAAGAAGGAGTTTGCCCAGATCCCTTTTTGGATAATTCTTGTGACCTCGGCGATCGTTCCTGCTTTTGCAGAGGAATACTTTTTTCGAGGGTATGTTCTGTCGGCATTTCGCAACCGAGTGAGTTCCTTGCGAGCGATTCTGTATTCTGCTTTGATCTTTGGTCTTTTTCATGTCATCACCGGCAGTATGCTCTCGCTCGAGCGGTTCTTTCCATCGACCCTTCTGGGCTTGTTTTTGGGATTTGTTGCAATTCGGACAGGTTCTTTGTGGCCGGGGGTGTTATTGCATGCGATCCACAATGGATTAGTCTTTTGGCTGACGCGGTTCTCGACCAAAGAGTTGTCTGACTGGTTCGGTTCAACCAACGAGCACTTCCCACCGATTTGGATTTTCGCTAGTCTTGCGAGTGTGACTTTGGGTTCCGCGCTGCTTTACTTCATCACTCAGCGACGTTTTTATGAAAACGCTACTTAAGCTACTGATTGCGATGGGAATCTTAGGGGGCATTGGTTTTGCCGCTTACAGACCCTTGATGAGCTACCTCGAGCAGCGGAACAAGACGCAGTGGCGTACGCAGGCTGTTGAGCAAGGAGAGATCATCCAAGCGGTCAATTCGACGGGCAAGGTCGAACCGATCAAGCGGGTCAGTGTAGGTGCGACCGTCAGCGGCCCGATCGCAGAACTGCTTGTCGATTTCAACACCAAGGTCACTAAGGACCAAGTGTTGGCCAAGATCGATCCTCGCCTCTACCGATCTGCTGTCGAGAGAGATCGAGCGAATTTAAGGACTCGTCAGGCCGAAGTTGCCCGGGCCGAAGCGATGCTCCAACAGGCCAAGAACGATGAGCGACGCAGCGGGCAATTGAATCAATCCCAAGACGGATTTATATCGCAGGCTGAGATCGATCAGTTTCGTTTCGCTAGGATGATGCGCGAAGCCGAGCTGCAGGTGGCTCAGACCAATATCGAGCAATCGCAAGCCCAACTCGACAACTCCGAAGCCAACTTGGCCTACACCGAAATTCTCGCTCCATGCGATGGGATCATTATCGACAAAAAGATCGATGTGGGACAAACGCTTGCAGCCCAATTTCAAACACCTGAAATGTTCGTCGTGGCCCCCGAGATGGATCAAAGGATGCATATCTACGCTTCGGTCGATGAAGCCGACATCGGCTGGATTCGCAAGGCTCAGGAAACCGGACAATTGGTTCGCTTTACCGTCGATGCTTATCCGGATGAGTTGTTTGACAAGGGCAAGATCGTGCAGGTGCGCCTTAGCAGCAAAGAAGAGCAAAATGTCATTACCTATCCTGTGATCGTCGAGACACCCAACACCGACTTGAAGTTGCTGCCCGGGATGACCGCCAATTTGTCGTTTCAAATCAACCGCAAGTCCAGTGTGCTCAAGGTTCCCAACCCGGCCCTTCGTTTCTATCCTAGTCGCGAGAAAGTTCATCCCGATGATCGCGCGATTCTCGATGGATTTGAAGACCGAAAGGAATTTGCGGATTCCCCCAAGACGGTCTCGGCCGATGAAAAAGCCGATAACAGCAAGGCCTTGAGTTACCGACATGTTTGGGTAGACGACGGAAAGTTTCTCAGAGCCAAGAAAGTCAAAATTGGGATCTCCGACAACCGCTATACTGAACTTATCGAGGGGGAACTCACCCCAGGTGAGGATCTTGTCATCGGTGAGAAGATCAAGAAGTAAGGCTCTTGGCCTGTTGGCGGAGGTTCAAGCACGATGGCAACGGTACTCGATTGGCGACGCTCCGACGATCCGTCGGACTATGTACACCAAGCCGTCGAAGGATTGACACAAGGCCGGTTGGTGATTGTCCCGACCGAAACTTGTTACATCGCGATCGCGAGCGCCTTGCGCGAGGCTGCAGTCAAGAGCTTGAGCGATCTTTGTGGTAGCGATCAGAGTCCTTTGTGTATCTTGCCCAGATCGCCCGAGGAGTCGTCGGATTATGTCCCGAACTTCAGCCCAGGTGCATTGCGTTTGGCTCAAAAGGTTTGGCCGGGCCCGTTGGTGATCCAGCATGCTAACGGATCAAAGGCAAGTACGATCGATTGTCTGTCGAGCCAGACTCGAAACGCAATCGAAACGGTCGATCGGCAGGTGCGTCTTTGGCAACCCGGTAATGAGATCTTGGGATACATATCACGCCTCTTTTCGGGTCCGATCGTCGGAGGATTGCCGATGCGATCCAGAGGGATCCTGACGGAGGTAACCGGTCTGGCTAAGGCAGAGGATTTGCTCATCATCGATAACGGTTCGATCGATGGCATAGGAGCGCCGACGGTCGTTAGCATCGATGGGACTCGTGGGCGCATACTCGATCAAGGCGTTTTGGTTTTAGAGCAACTCCAGGCTCTCTCCCAGTTGCTCATCCTCTTGGTCTGTACAGGCAACACATGCCGATCGCCGATGGCTGCTGCGTTGATGCGCAAGAAGATCGCCGAACGCTTTGGCGGCGAGGCAGACACCGTACCCGTCTCGGTGGCCTCAGCGGGGGTCTCTGCGGCACCGGGCGATCCAGCATCGATCGGAGCTCGCAATGCGATTCGCAACTATGGGATGTCCCTGGATCGACATCAAAGCACACAGATTCACCCCTACATGATCGAGCAGGCCGACTTGGTGCTCGTCATGGGTCATCGACATCGCAATGTTCTTTGTTCGCAGTGGCCCGAGTACTCCGATAAAATCTTTCTTTTGGCTGGCGACGAGAGCGAGATTTCCGATCCCTTTGGCGGTCCGGCCGAAGTTTACGAACACTGCGCCAAGCAACTCGATCGCCACACGAGCTCCTGGGTAGAGCGTCTGGATCCATCGAGTGTGATTCGGTGGGAATCTTGAGTATAATCTTCGACGGTTATTTAAACACTTGCTATCGTTAGGAGTCCAGGTATGCGAATCGCTGTCGCTAGCGACCATCGCGGTTATCAAATCAAAGGCAAACTCATCACATTGCTCTCGGCAGACGGTCACGAAGTGGTCGACTTTGGAACCGATAGCGACCAACCGGTCGACTATCCGGATTTCGCAGTCGCGGTAGCCAAAGAGGTGGCAGAGGGTAAGGTCGAGCGGGGGATCCTCATCTGCGGAAACGGATTCGGTATGGCTATCGCGGCCAACAAGTTCCGTGGGGTGCGGGCTGCGACTTGTGCCGACGAAGTCATGGCCGAGATGTGCAGACGCCACAACGATGTCAATATCCTGTGTTTGGCGGGAGATCTCATCGGTGATCGTCCGGTGGGAGATTTGGTACGCATCTGGTTAGCCACCGAGTTCGAAGGGGGCCGGCACCTGCGTCGACTCGAAAAAATCATCGAAATCGAAAAAGCAAAGGTAGGTTCATGATACGTATCGACAGCCACCACCATTTCTGGAATTATTCGCTGGATCAGTACGGGTGGATCAGCGAAAAAATGCAAATCCTCCGCAGAGACTTTGCCCCTAAGGATCTCTTGGCCGAAACCCAAAACACGCACATCGATTACGTCGTGAGTGTTCAAGCTCGCCAAGAGGTTCAAGAGACCCGTTTTCTGCTAGACTACGCTAAGAACAACTCTTGGATCAAAGGGGTCGTCGGCTGGATCCCCATTGCACAACCCTCCGTTGCCAAAGTCCTTGACTCGTTCCAAGGCGAGACGCTTCTCAAAGGAGTCAGGCATGTGGTTCAAGACGAGCCGGACGAAAAGTTCCTCGATCGAGACGATTTCAATGCGGGGATCAAGCTGCTACGATCCTTTAAGCTTGTTTATGACATTCTGATCTTTGGCAAGCAGCTTCCGATGGCCATCCGCTTTGTCGACAGGCATCCGAACCAGCCTTTTGTGTTGGATCACATTGCCAAGCCGGTGATAGCCGCAAGCGGTTTGGATCGCCAGTGGGAAAAAGACTTTCGGGAGTTGGCTAAAAGATCGAATGTGGATTGCAAATTCTCTGCGCTGGTGACCGAAGTTCGGGATCCGACCTGGACCGTCGAGCTATTGCGACCTTATTGGGATGTCGCTTTGGAAGCCTTTGGGCCAGACCGATTGATGTTCGGGAGCGATTGGCCGGTTTGTTTGCTTCGTAGTTCCTATGCCGATTGGGTGGCTGCAGTGAGTGTTCTGGCCAAGGATTTGAGCCCACAGCAGCAAGCCAACTTCTGGGGCGGAAATGCAAATCGAGCATACAACTTGGGGCTCAAGTGATTAGACTGTATTGGTATGAATACCGAATCGATCGCTGAGAATTCGGCGACCACCCCCGCCTACCAATCGTTGAGCTTTAGTACGAGCCCTTGGCTGATCCTCGTCTCGGTGCTCGCCTGCGCGGCTTGTTTTGCTCTCTCGTGGATTGCCATCAGACGTAGCGGTTATGCTCGAAACGTCATCGGCTTGGAGTTTTTGCGATCAGCCGCCGTTCTCCTGGGCGCGATTCTGCTGAACCAACCCGAGTGGATCCAAGATTTTCGCTCGACACAAAAACCAACCTTTGCCATCCTCGTCGATCGATCTCCAAGCATGCAGACCCAAGACGTGGTGCTCGACAAGAAAGCGACCTCGCGTCAAACGGCCATCGAAGGGATCTCCAAGCAAGAGTCATGGAGCGAACTTTCCAATGTAGCGAATGTCGTGATCAGCGAGTTTCCTCCCCAAGGTGTCGTCGACGGAACCGATCTGTCCGAACCGCTTGGTTCGGTCTTGGACAACTCCTCGAACATCATGGGTGTTTTGGTGGTCTCCGATGGCGATTGGAACGCTGGGGCACCGCCGGTGACGGTAGCCTCAAGATACCGAACGCTCGGCACACCGATTTTTGCATTGCCCGTTGGATCCTCGACGCGACTACCCGACTTGGAACTCCTGAGCATCGACACACCCACTTTTGGAATCGTCAAGAAAGGTGTTCGTATTCCCTTTACCATCGAGTCTTCGTTGCCTCGCGACGTGGTTTCAACGGTCGTGATCAATACCTCCGATGGAGAAAAGCTGACCAAAGAGGTTCGTATACGCGCCATGTCGCGAACCAGCGATGCGGTGGTTTGGACTCCCAAGACCGAGGGGGATTTCACCATTGGGGTCGAGGTTCCTGCCCACTCGGAGGAAACCATTACATCGAACAACGCGGCATCATCGCCGATCTCGATAAGGCAAGAGAAACTGAAAGTTTTGGTGATCGACTCGCTCCCGCGTTGGGAGTATCGCTATTTGCGAAATGCACTTTCTCGCGATCCCGGGGTTGATGTCGCCTGTTTGCTGTTCCATCCCGATCTGGATCGCGTCGGTGGAGGAAACAAGGACTACATCAAGGAGTTTCCAGCAACGCTCGATGAGCTTTCGAAATACGACGTGGTCTTTCTGGGCGACGTTGGTACCGAGAAAGGGCAGTTGACCGAAGAGCAATGCCAGATGATTCGCGGCTTGGTCGAGTTTCAAGCAAGCGGATTGGTTTTTATGCCAGGTGCTCAAGGCAACCAGCACTCCTTGGCTCAGACTCCCCTCGAGCCCCTCTTGCCCGTCGTGCTCGATCCGACGAACCAAGACGGGATCGGAACTCGCAATGCCATGCGAATGGAACTTACCGAAGCCGGACGCAGAAGCCTGCTGACGAAATTGGCCGATACTGCAGAAGACAACGTCGATGTTTGGATGAACCTACCTGGATTCCAATGGCACACGGCTGTCGCAAGAGCCAAAGCGGGTGTCGAAGTTTTGGCTGTTCATGAAACGGCGATGGGTGAGCAAGGTCGCATGCCACTGCTTGCGACCAAGACGTTCGGTTCGGGCAAGGTTCTCTTCATGGGAACCGACGGTGTGTGGCGCTGGCGAAAAGGGGTCGAAGACAAATACCACTACCGTTTTTGGAGCCAAGTCGTACGCTGGATGGCTTATCAGCGCAACATGGCCAAAGGGGAGTCGATGCGATTCTATTTCTCACCCGATACACCCAGCATCGGTCAGACCCTCACGCTCCGAGCCAATGTGATGCAATCCAGCGGTGAACCCCTAGCGCAAGGTGACGTGACGGCCAAGATCGAATCGCCTTCGGGCAAGACCCAGTCGATCAAACTTGCAAGTGGCGGTACCGAAAGCTGGGGGTCGTTCGAAGGCCGCTATGAAACCTCTGAGCCCGGGAATCACAAAGTCACGCTCTTGTGCAAACAGACCGCCGAGTCGCTCGAGACGAGCTTCTTTGTCCAGGGGGTCTCCCGCGAACGGATCGGACAAGCGGCCCGTCCTAAGGTGCTCGAAGAGTTAGCTCGGTTAACCGGTGGCAAGACATTATCGCTCCAACAACCCGATCAATGGATGGATGCGATTCGGATGGCGCCCAAGCCACCTTCGACGATCCGTCGCATCCCTCTGTGGTCCCATCCATGGCTCGTGGCGTTGATGGTTGCACTCTTGACCGCATTTTGGATCGGACGTAAAGCCATAGGATTGATCTAGCCGATGTCTGATCCACAGAGTGTCGAGATTTTTAATTCCTGGGATCTTTACGGCAACATCGTGCGCAATAATTGGATGCGTCACGAGCAGATGTCTCAATTCATCCAAAACGCTACCGAAGGTCGAAAACTTCATGTGCTTGACCTAGGTTGCGGCGATGGCGCTATGGCTCGAAACGGATTGCTAGGCCGCAGTATCGAGAAATACGTTGGAGTCGATCTTTCGCAAGACGCGCTTGATCATCTGCAACGCGCAGCGGGGCTCGGGCTCGATCCCCAAGTCATCCTCGGAGATATTCGAGAGTCGATCGAGAAACTCCCCTCGCAGTCCTTCAATTTGGTACTAGCCAGTTATTCCTTGCACCACTTCAGAAGCCAAGACAAACAACGGATTCTCGAGCAGATCGCGCGAGTCCTGATGCCCCAAGGGCGATTTCTTTGGATCGATATCGCTTGCTTGGAAGGGGAGGATCGCTCGGGCTATATCCAAAGAATCCAAGAGGAAATCCGAACCCGATGGGTGCCGATGCCCAAGCAGCACTGCGAGGATGCAATCGAGCACATTTGCAATCACGATTTCCCCGAACGCGAGTCCTGGATGATCCAGGCATGGGAGCAACTGGGCCACACCGAAAACTCCGCTAAACCCATACTTGGCTATCGCGACGAGTTCTACATCGCATTGGAATTATCCATTTAATAGTCCATCCGGCATTATCGTGGCTGGCAATTCATACCACTGGTTCTTTTCGTACTCGTACTCGAAGAGAAGTATTGGGATGTCATTGACATACGGCCCAAAACCTGGGGTTCCAGCTTCCCTAAAAAGGTGATCGACTTGAATCGATTCAGGCGTTTTCGAGTACGAGTACGAGTACGAGTACCGCGACGCTGAGTACGAGAAAGCCGAGCTTCTACCGACTGAAATACCTGAAGGACCCGTTTAATTGGAAACTTGACGGCAAATCGATCTTGTCGTTTGTCGATCCAGAGAGACCCATTTAGAATAAGGGGCTGTGATTGAACTTTCGTCTTGACGCTCCTACCGGATCGACCGATGCCAGCGATTGCGTTTCATAAGCTTGTTGTTTTTCTCTTAGCAGTCTTTTTGCTAGGAACGGCAGGTCTTGTTTGGGCGACCGAGGATCAGAAGGATCCAGCCAAGGACAAGAACCCGGGCCATTCATTCCATGCTGAGGCTTTCAACGAGGGCCCCCGCCAAGCGGCTTATCTCATGCAAGGCATGGGGAACGTTCATTGGAAGATTTCCACCGAGAGTCCTATGGCTCAGCGGTTCTTTGACCAAGGAATTTCGCAGCTACATGGGTTCTGGTATTTCGAAGCCGAGCGGTCGTTTCGCCAAGCTGCCTCGATCGAACCCGACCGAGCGATCTTCTATTGGGGGATGGCCAGGGCCAATACCGAAAATCCAGAGCGATCGGCCGGTTTCATTGAACAAGCCATGAAACGGATCGAAAAATCGAGTCCGCTCGAACGCCGACTCATCGAGGCTTGGAGCAGGCGAGTCAAAGACTGGCCCAAGCCCCCAGAAGAAAAGAAAGCAGAAGAGAAAAAAGCCGAAGAGAAGAAAGAGGGTGACAAGGATTCGGCAAAGAGCGAGTCCAAGGGGAGTAAAAAGAAACCCAACGTCACCGACGAAATTCGTGATAAACGCAAAGAGCGGTTCAAGAACTATGCCCGCGAACTCGACGAGATTGTCCAAGACTATCCCGAAGAGATCGAGCTCAAAGCCATGCTGGTGCTGCAGCTATGGCAAAACCAAGGCCAAGGCAATGACATCCAGAGCTACACGGCACTGGACTCTTTGCTTGAAGATATATTCCGACGCAATCCTAGGCATCCGGCTCACCATTTTCGCATCCATCTATGGGACTATCGCAAAGAGAAACTGGCCCTCAAAGCGGCTGCCGAGTGCGGGCCCAGCGCACCTGGGATCGCGCACATGTGGCACATGCCAGGCCACACCTACTCCCGTTTGCATCGCTATGCCGATGCGGCTTGGCAACAGGAAGCCTCGGCTCGGGTCGATCATGCGCACATGATTCGAGATCGGATCATGCCCGATCAAATCCATAACTTTGCTCACAACAACGAGTGGCTCATTCGCAATTGGCTCAACATCGGACGCCCCACAGATGCACTGCTGCTGGCCAAGAATATGATCGAACTGCCTCGCCATCCGAAATACAACGCTCCAAGTGGAAACGGTAGTTCAAGCCTTGGTCGACAGCGACTTTTGCAAACCATCCGAACCTATCACCTTTGGTCTCAAACCGCAGAGCTTGTCGATAGCATCTACCTCAAGGCGACCGAGGGCTCGACTCGCGCCGACGAAGTTCAAATGCTCCGAGGAATCGCTGCTTATGAAACAGGCAAAAAGGACATAGCCGATTCCATTCTCCAGAGCATGAAGGATTTGCGTCGCAGTTTGATCATCGAAGTCGAAACGGCCAATCAACTCACCAACACGAGCAAGCCAGCGCCTCCGAAGCTCTTGGAACCAAGCGATGCCCCCAAGGATCTTTGGGGCGAGCAACGCGATATGCCTTTCGTCGACCGGGTCATGCAAGAGTTCGATGAAAGCAAGTGGAAGGACAAACCCAAGGAAGAGATTGACCGTCAGAAATCGCTCCATGAGAAAAATTATCGAAGTTACCGTCTGGCGGGTTATATCAATACGCTCGAAGCCTATGGTGCGGCTCATAAAGGGGACTACAGGCAGGCTGTGCGGCGATCGAGCGAAGCTAGAGACACCATTGATGATTGGCAACGGATTGCTTGGACCCAGGCTGCTGGGGAACATGAAATCGCAATTGCAAAGGCTCGCGATGCGTTCAATGGATCCGAGGGTGAAGTATTGCCCAGTGCGCTTTTTGCTATCGTAGCTCATCGTGCGATCGAAGCCAAACCGCAGAGCAAGCAACTCGATCAGTGGAAGCAGGATCGTACTCGAGCGCTCGAACGCTGCGCGAAACTCGTCTGGAGTTGCGAACCGGGAATCCCTTGGATCGAACAGGCCAAGCAGATCGCAGCGAGCGTTTCACCTGAGCTAGCCTGGCAGACCAGCCCACCTGAGAGAAAAGATCTTGGAGATCGGCCCGTGTTGGATTCGCTCGGTCCGGTGCGTTGGGTGCCGTCCATGGCCCCCTCATGGAGCCTCGGTACCCCTGAGATTCAAGGCTCGACATCGCTTGCATCCTCCGAGCCAGTTGCCATGGCTTTGAACTCCTCATCGAATCTTCGAGGTAAACCTTACGTCATGATCCTGTACTTAGGATTTGGTTGTTTGCATTGCACAGAGCAATTAAAGACGTTTTCCCCAAAGCTTCAAGCGTTCAAAGATGCGGGGATCCAGATCGTTGCCGTCAGCACTGAAGATACTCAATCGCTCAGCGATGCGCTCAAACGGTTCGATGGGACGATGAATATCCCGTTGATGGCCAATCCAGACTTGGACGTGTTCAAGAGTTTCCGCTGTTTCGATGATTTCGAAGGTCAGCCATTGCACGGAACGATTTTTGTGGATGGGCAAGGTCGTATTCGATGGCAGGATATCGGATACGAACCGTTCAGCGATGCGGACTTTTTGCTCGAAGAAGCCAAGCGTTTGTCAGCGACACCTTGAGCGCCTTTTTTTGAACCGCTGATGAACGCTGATATTCGTTTAACCCGCAGCCAACGGCGAGGAATTTAACTCAGCCCCCTACGATTCTGCGTTTGGACTCCAATCAGCGGAGTTGAAAGTCGCAAAAGCAAATCTCTCTTTGGTAGATTGTCCAACCATCGCTTGGAACGATTGACCTCGACTCATTCCATAGGTCACCAAACAGAGGATGCTAGGGGGCCAATGCCACTTCCTCGCCGTTGGCTGCGGGTTAAACGATGCGATCGCTTTCCGACCACTGAGGAACACTGATAAACGCTGATGAAGAACCTCAAAAAAACTGCTGAAGCAGCTGATTTCGTTTAACCCGCAGCCAACGGCGAGGAATTTAACTCAGCCCCCTACGATTCTGCGTTTGGACTCCAATCAGCGCAGTTGAAAGTCGCAAAAGCAAATCTCTCTTTGGTAGATTGTCCAACCATCGCTTGGAACGATTGACCTCGACTCATTCCATAGGTCACCAAACAGAGGATGCAAGGGGGCCAATGCCACTTCCTCGCCGTTGGCTGCGGGTTAAACGATGCGATCGCTTTCCAATCGCTGATGAAAATTTCTCCCCCCCTCGCGGGATTGGCAGAGCCGGCTTAGCGATTTCTCTTGAAAAAACGCAAAAAAACCCCCGTTTGTCTCGCCCATGGTCAATTGTGAACTACCGTTGACATGTTCAATATGCGGACCTGGGTAAATCCGGCGGATTATTCCGATGGGTTGCTTTATCCGATTTGTAATGGGCTGGTTGATTGTTTAGGGTTTTTTAGTGATGTTCTCTGCGATCAAAAAGTGGTGGTCTGAACCCAAAGAGAAAGACGATGGTCGCAAGGCGCATATGACCTTTGCGCGCACGACGATGGGGAATCGAATCCAGCGAACAACGCTGTTGCTTCGCCGTCAACTTTGGATCTGGCCGATTCTAGCCGTGCTGTTGCTGTCGCTTATCGGATACTTGATCACACGCAGTATTCGTCTGACGATGGAAGCTAACTTGCAATCCCAACTGACGACGTTGCTTGAAGTGGAAAAGTCGATGGTTCTCAAGTGGCTATCGCAGCAAGAGACCAGCGCGAGGACTTTGGCCAATCAGAGCGATCTTCGTCAACATGTCGAGAAGCTCATCAAGAGTAACAGAAAGCTCAACGCGCTAGTTCCGAGCGATTCGATCGAGGATGCCAAATTGCTCGAAGAGATCGAGCAGGAAATCGCTCCGACGTTAGCCAACTACGAGTTTTCCGGGTACATGATCTCAGATGCCAAGCATCAAATTTTAGCATCGAACCATCGAGAGTTGATCGGTCGCAGTTATGAAGAGTACGAAAGTTTTCTAGCTCGGGTGTTCGACAACAAGTCGAGTGTCTCTCCGCCGTTTGCTAGCCGCGTTGCCATTGCAGACACTCACGGGAAAATGCACACGGGCCTACCGACGATGTTTGTCAGCGTACCGATCCTCGATCAGGATCTGCAGATCATCGCCGCTTTGTCGCTTCGCATTCGGCCCGAGCGTGAGTTTACCCGCCTGATTCAACTCGGTCGTATCGGCAAGTCGGGTGAGACTTATGCGGTCGATCGGCAAGGACTGATGGTCTCAGGGAGTCGATTCGACGAAGACCTCATCTTGCTGGGTGTCCTGCCCGATAAGGACAATGCCGAGTCGATTTTAAATATTCAGTTGCGAGATCCACTCGGTGATATGACTCGAGGTTATCGGCCTAAATCCAGACGCTCTGAATTGCCGTTTACCAAGGCAGCGGCTCAGTTGATGGAGGGTAAGGACGGGATCGAAATCGGAGGATATCGCGATTACCGTGGTGTTCCCGTCGTAGGTGTATGGACTTGGCTCAAGGATTATTCCTTCGGTTTGGTAACGGAAATCGATTACGACGAAGCCTTCGAACCATTGAATATTCTGCGCCGCGCCTTCTACACGATGTTTGGGCTTTTGGCTCTGACGACCATGGCGATCTTGGCTTTCACAATGATCGTCAGTCGATTGCAGCGCGAGGCAAGGCAAGCGGCCGTCGAGGCCAAGCAACTCGGACAGTACCGTCTTGACGAAAAACTTGGGGAAGGGGCCATGGGTACTGTTTATCGGGGCCATCATGCGATGCTTCGAAGGCAAAGTGCGATCAAACTTTTAAACCTTGATCGAGTCAATGAGACATCGATCAACCGATTCGAGCAAGAAGTTCAAATCACTTGCAATTTAAATAATCCTCACACCATCGCGATTTACGATTACGGTCGAACACCTGAGGGTGTGTTCTACTATGCGATGGAATATCTCGATGGAATCAACCTGCAAGATCTGGTCGATAAGTTCGGGCCTCAGCCAGAAGGGCGAGTCGCCAAGATCCTCGATCAACTCTGCAGTTCGCTTTTTGAAGCCCACTCGATGGGATTGGTGCACCGAGATATCAAGCCTGCCAATGTGATGCTCAACAGGCGTGGCGGAGTTCCTGATTTTGTGAAACTCTTGGACTTCGGTCTGGTTCGGGCCGTCGATGATGCCAAACGAAACAAGAATCAAGAAGGAATGGCAGGGACTCCTTTGTACATGTCACCCGAGTCGATCCAAACGCCGGATTTGGTCGATGCCCGGAGCGATCTGTATGCAGTAGGTGCCGTGGGTTACTTTTTGCTCACAGGCTCTGCGGTCTTCCAAGCCACTTCGCTTGCGGAGCTATGTCAATTGCATGTCGATGCAGTTCCCCTAGCTCCATCGCTCAGGGCCGGGAAACAGATCGCTTCGGAATTGGAGCATGCAATCATGTCCTGCTTGGAAAAGAACAGATCTAAGCGTCCTCAGACGGCACGGGATCTGGCCAATTTGATCCATCGTCTTGCCGCAAGCGACTCTTGGACGATCAACGATGCCGATGCTTGGTGGAGCCGCTACGAGCGAGGCGGCAATCCTACGATCGAGTCGACCAAATTTTCATCCTCCCGATCTCCAAGCGGTCCAGCGGTTGCTGGTCCCGCGGTTGTTAACGAAACCCAACTCTTAACCCAAGCCCCCGGTCCTGCTCGAAAGGATTCCGACTCGGTCTGGAACACCATTGCCCATCCAAAGGACTTCGACAAGACGGTAGATTTTGGTACTATCTTGACGAACGTGGAATCACCCAACCCGCAAGACGATGACAAAAAGACGACCTGAGCGATGAGTCAAGACTACCGACTTGCCGAAAAGACACCCGGTTGCCTGCGGGTTGTTCACATCGGAGATGTGGTAGGCAAACCAGGAATGTCGATCGTCTGCTCGATGACCAAAAGGCTTCGCGAGCAAGGCTGCGATGCGATCATCGTCAATGCAGAAAATGCTGCCGAGGGTACCGGCTTGACCGCAAAGCAGTACGAGCAGTTGTGCGCCGCAGGGGTCGATGCAATCACGCTTGGAGATCACATCTACAAGAAACGCGAGATCCAAGAAGTCCTTTCGACCAAGAGGAACATTGTTAAGCCGGCCAATTTTCCGGCAAAGGCACCCGGTAAAAACTACTGTGTGGTTCACACACAAGCAGGCGTGCCGATCGCAGTCGTAAGCCTCATGGGACGAGTCTTTATGCGACCGATCAACTGCCCCTTCGAAGCCGTCGAGCGAGTCCTTGAACAGATTCCACCCGAGGTCCGAATCCGCTGGGTCGATCTTCATGCCGAGGCGACAAGCGATAAGCAGGCCATGGGCTACTTCCTCGATGGACGCGTCAGTGCCATCCTCGGAACGCACACGCACGTGACGACTGCCGACGAACAAATCCTCGAAGGTGGAACCGCTTTTCAATGCGATATCGGCATGACCGGTGCTTACAAGAGCATCCTTGGACGCGAGATCCAGCCTGTCTTGAAAACCACCCTGACGTTCGACCCAAATACCTTCCACGTCGCAACCGAGGACGTTCGCTTGGCCGGAACCTGGGTCGATGTCGATCCTCAAACAGGATTGGCGAAAGCCATCGGTCGATTGCAATGGAAGGCTGCCGAGCAAGCTATTTGAGCATCATAGGAACTTGCGAAAATTCGCTCCAATAGCTATCGCCGGTTTTGATATCCCAACGATTCCTGTGGAATACGACGCGGTACATAAAGTGCATGGATTCACCCGACGCAAGCGTATAACCGCCAGCAGGGTAGGGGGGTGCCAACTCTGACGACTTGGTCTTGGTACGATTCCCAAGGAAGTCTTTGATTCCAAAAGCGTTGTGTGCAAAGAGCCCATAGGTACGAGCATGCCAGAGTCCATCTGCATGAAAACTCTTGGGGTGGACCAGAATTGCGATCCCGTAGAGCTTATCGCCACCATTGGGTACTGGGCCAGAATAGTCGACCCACTTGGCCGACTTGCCCCAAACGTCCCCTTGTTGATCTCCGAGACTGTTCAGGAGATGGCCACCGGGTTTGTCTCCACGCATGGTTTCTGGAACCCGAATCGCAAACATACCCTCCTTGGTATCCCCGAAGTGAACTGTAGCCTTCGGATCGGCGGCCTTCCAGATGTATTCGCAATCGATGATCGTTTCGTCGTCGTTCCCGCTAACGGTGTATCGGCAGGTTTCTTTGAGGACAGCACCCGAAGCGTCTTGCCCGTCGGAGCTTGGCTTTTTCCACTCATGCTCGGCGACCAAGCTGACCGAAGTCCCTTGGCTGTCGCATAAGACCACCTTTTGATGCTCGACTTGCCCTTTGTCTTTGCCTTCGGCCCACCAATCTTTTTGGTCGACCTCACCGAAAGTCATCCACAATCCGCGATGGTGCGGGTGATCGTGGGCTTCGTTGGGAACCGTGTCATCCATTGGGTAGGACCGGGTCATTTTGTGTCCGTCGGGGCCGTTGATCGGCCAAAGAACCGGCTTGGTTCCAGATCGAAATAGGTAGCTGGTAACCAGTTTCCCATCCCGCATCACGTCAATACGATCCGCTTTTTGGTTCGTTGTAAACTGGGCTAGGGCGGCACCCCCAAAAGCGATCCACAGGGGAATCAGTTGCAATAGAGATAAAGTGCGTTGCATAGGATGAAAAAATTAGCGAGAGGTTAACGAAACGGAGCCTTTCCAATATAAGGCTATGAAAACGCTCGTGTATCGGTTTGTCACGCGACTCGGGAAGGGTTTAGGAGATTTTTCCAGAACTTTCGTTCCGACAGCTCCAACACAACGATCTAAATTGTATACGATGAGAGCTCGAATTCTGGATCCTTCTGATCTGACCCGCATTACCGACGAACATCATGAGTAGCAACGCCATCGAACTGTCAACAAAACTGTGGAAAGAATGTCACTTGGCTGTCAGTCAAACGTCAGATCGCGTTCGATGGTTGTCAAAACTTGTCGGTTTGTTGATAACCTGCTTGTTGGTTGAAGCTACCCTTGCCCAAAACGAACCGCAGGGCGATTTGCCTTTTGCCGTTCCCGACGGCTTTCGAGTTTCGAGAGTCGCCGACGACGTTCTGGCGCATGACTGCTTTTGCATGACTCTCGATGGCCAAGGTCGTCCGGTGATTTCCGGGCCAGGCTATCTGCGGACTCTGGTCGACCAGGACAACGATGGCGTTTTCGATCGAGCTATCGAATGGACCAAATCGATCAAGGCTGGTGCCCAGGGATTGTGGTTCGAAAAAAGCACCCTCTACTACGTTTCTGACGGGGGGCTATGGAAATCCCAAGACAACAACTCCGATGCGATCGCCGATGGGAATCCTACAAGAGTCTTGGAAATACCCACCGGTGGAGAGCATGATTCGCATGCGATCCGACGCGGGCCTGATGGCTATTGGTACTTGATGGTCGGCAATTATGCCGGTGCGATCTCCAAGATCAATTCCGATCCGCAAGCTCCCGTGTCGAGCGGATCAGGCCAGCGACCGCGCGCAGGAACGCTCTGGCGCATTAGCCCAGATTTCTCAAAACGCGGCGTGTGGGCTCACGGACTTCGCAACTGCTATGACTTTGATTTTCTCCCCGATGGTCAACCCGTGACTTACGACTCCGATGACGAGCGGGAAGCCTCATTGCCATGGTATCGGCCAACGCGAGTCCTGGCCTTAGGGCCAGGTAGCGACGGGGGATGGTGCGGTGCAGCTTGGAAGGATGACGATTATCGGGTGACGATGCCCACGACATTGGCCAGACTCGGTCGCGGTTCTCCGACGGGTGTAGCGGTTTACGACCACCACGTCTTTCCTACGAAATACCACGGTGCTGTCTTCGTCCTGGATTGGACCTTTGGCCGAGTGCTTGCCGTCTACCCCACGGGCAATCTGCCTGTCGAGCAACAGACTCCCAACAAAATTCCATCCGAGATCTTCATGCAACCATCGGGAAGCATCGGCTTTGCCCCAACCGATATCTGCATCGCTCCCGATGGTAGTCTGCTGGTGAGTGTCGGTGGCCGAGGTACCACTGGAGCGATTTATCGTGTTGCAACAATCGGCAATGCAGAGCCTCCGCAAGTTGCCTCGCCATTCTCAAGCCTTCCGGATGCCCAGTCGCTTGCAGGAATTCTAGATGCTCCTTGTCCATGGGAATCGTGGTCGGAGAATCGTTGGAAGCCGCTGGTAACCCCTGAATCCTTGGAGGCTATGAGTCGGCTCATCACCGGTGAACTTAAACCGGATCCAGCGGCTGGGAATTTGAGTCCCTCAAAAGTGGCGCAGTACAAGCAGCGAGCCGCGCAGGTTTTAACACGATTGGGCATTCGGCTTACAAGCGATAGGATCGTTCAAGCTGCCAAGTCGGATTCGTCTGCCTCCAGAAGCGCTGCATGGTGGCTGATCGGTCGCGGTTTGCTGACGCCAGCAGACGAGCAAAAACTCATTCGAGACTTGGGCGGATTGCCTGCGGTCTCGGCCATAGATCCTGTCGAGGAAGCTACCCCTTGGGAGACGGTTTTTGGGAATGCACAGTTGCGTCATCGGCTCGAGGCTATTGGTCTAAGACGCTGGCCCATGGGCTCGTGGTCTAGGTTCGCAGTTCCTGATGATCTTTCAGGCAACACACTCCGACGCAGTTGGCTTTGGGCTTTGAATCGTAGCAACCAGCCTCCCTCGGTAAAGGATCTTGGTAACAAAGTCGATGTTTTGGAGGCCAAGCTTTTCTTTGGTGCTCCGAAGAATGGATTGGACATCGGAGCCTTGGAAAGCTTGGGAGCCTGGTTGTCGGCGAACCGAACGAGCATGACTCCGAGGGATCAGATGGAATGCTTGCACGCCATGCAAGCTGCCTTGGGAGATCGACGTGGAACCTTGCCATCGCAATCGGACGTGCCTGCCGATGCTCTCGATGGGGTGCGAGCCGTTTACACCTCGCGGATGACCGAGCCTGTTCGAAACAGTTGGGCCGACTGGGCTCTTTACTTTGCACAGCAAGCACAAAAATCAGGTCAGGTCGCCTTGCAAGCCGAAGCGATTCGCACGATAGGAATGTTTGAATCGAGCGATCCGAAGTTCACCGAGTACTTGTTCGAGCAGATCGATCCGACCAGCCATCCGACATCGGATATTCACGTCCTTTGCGCTCTGGCCCAGAGCACATCAAAGCGAACCGAGGAGCAGACGCTCAAGACCGCTTCGACGCTTAGCCAGATCGTCCGTAAGATCAAAGCCCGAGGGCTTTATTCCGACAATCAGTGGCCTACTCGACTCAAGCAGCTTATCGGAGCACTGAGCAAGAAAGACGGTGCTTTAGGAACGGCCTATGCAGCGTTGAGTGAACCGCTCATCGGGGATGATTTGGTCGTGGTGGCCGCGTTTTCCGAGGATGTGCAGAATTTGATCAAGCAGCGTGTTCGCAGAGATCTTGCGAATTTGCCTCTGGAAAGCTGGGATGTTCCGGTGATCAAATTCGCAGTCTCCGGAAGCATCGATCCGACCCTTAGAACGACCTTGCGCAAGGCCTGCGAAGTTGAATCCTTACGGCCAGTTTGTTTGGAGTTGCTTGCCAAGGAACCCGACGAGGCCGAGTACGAACTCTATGTCAATGCATTAGAGTCCGGGGATAGGTCCAGTTGGTCCAGCGCATGGAAGGCTCTTGAAAAAATCACGCAGATGCAGGCTGCACGCGAGTATCCGCTTTTGGCCAAGCTTGTTTCGGCATCGCTAAATTCGAATGTTTCGCTTCCGCGAAGCTCGGTTTTGCAACGAGCAAGGCTTGCGGCCAAGGAATTAAGCAAGCCAGAACCCCCTGCATCGGAGAGTTGGAAGGATTGGGAGACCTATTATTCCAAGGAGCTAGCAGAGTCTCAGCAGGCCGATTGGGTGTTGCCAAGCGTTCAGGTAAATCTTGAGGCTCTCGCTGGCGAGCTCAAGGGGCTCGCGGGTGATCCGCAGCGAGGCAAGGTGCTTTATCAGGCCAAGTGCGCTCAGTGCCATGGGGGGCAAACAGCATTAGGGCCTGCTTTGACCGGGGTTGCCAAACGGTTTTCGACGTTGGATCTGCTGCGATCGATTTATGAACCTAGTCGGGATGTGTCCGATAGATATCGGGTCATGCACGTATTGACGGTGGATGATGAGATACTCAGCGGACTGGTGATCTATCAAGCGTCCGACGGTGTGACGTTGCAAGCGGCCGATGGAAAAATATTTCGGATCAATGCAGACTTGATCAAACAGAAGGGAAATTCGACCGAGTCGCTCATGCCCAAAGGATTGTTAGAGGGAAAAACCAGCCAGGACGTAGCAGACCTGATCACCTACATGCAATCACTTTAGGATTTTTGGTTCTCGTGCTCGGATGTTAGGAGTGACTCAGTGGCGTGGAGCTCGAGTTGGTGATGAAATGCGTTGCGGCTGGGCTAAACTTATTTCGATTACGATTACGAGCACGAGCACCGTTTCACTGAGCACGAGTACGAGTACTAATAGAACCAGTGGCATCAATTCTCAGCCACGATAATCCCTGACGATTCCAGAATAACGATTCCAGAATAAACCCATCAGCGGATATCAGCGTTCATAAGCTGTCAGAGCTTTAGCGCTTCAATTTCATGAACTCTCGAACTTGTTGGGTGATCGCAAGCTCGGTTGGGAGTCGTTCCATGGAACTTGCACCGTAGAAGCCATCGATATTGCGACAGCGATCCATGATGAATTGAGCATCCGAGGGGTTGGCGATTGGACCTCCATGGCACAAGACCAAGCAGTCGCTCCTGAGCGACTTGGCCGCGTCGCAGATCGCTTGCACCTGCCCGACGCACTCATCGAGCGTCTTGGCACTTTTGGCACCGATCGACCCGCTGGTCGTCAGCCCCATATGGGCCACAATGATGTCTGCTCCAGCCTTGGTCATCAGCTCGGCTTCCGCAACGTTGAACACATAAGGAGTCGTTAGCAACTCAAGCTCCCGTGCTGCTGTGATCATTTCGACTTCCTGCATGTAGCTCATCCCGGTCTCCTCGAGGTTTTCGCGAAACAGGCCGTCGATGAGCCCAACGGTTGGAAAATTCTGTACCCCCGCAAACCCTAACTCCTTGAGTTCTCTCAAGAAAAGATCGCGAATCATGAACGGATCGGTTCCATTGACCCCGGCCAGAACCGGCGTGTGTTTTACCGCCGTAAGAACCTCGTAGGCCATCTCTTTAACGATTTGATTCGCATTGCCATAAGCCAAGAGTCCTGACAAGGAACCTCGGCCTGCCATCCGATAGCGGCCTGAGTTGTAGATGACAATTAGATCGATCCCGCCAGCCTCCTCACACTTGGCCGAAATCCCCGTTCCAGCCCCACCTCCCACGATAGGCTCACCCTTGGAAAGTTTCTTTCGCAATCGATCGAGGATCGCAGTTCGTGAGTTATCAACAGGTGTTTTCATGGTTTGCAGATCTCTTGAAAGGCACTGAGCACTCGCTCGATGAAGGACAGATCGTTGATGTGGGCCTCAAAGGTTTCCAAGCGAACATTCGCTAGACCATGTAGATGCTTCTGGAGTTCGTCGAACAAGGCCTCGTCGGCTTGGGGATCATAAAACGCTTTGCCAGGAGAATCTAGGGCAGAAACACCATGCAGAGGTAAAAGCACCCGCACTGGGGCGATGCTCTCGGAAAGCTTGTTTGCAATCCATCGGGCACAGAGCCGATTCTCATCGGGTGTCGTTCGCATCAATGTCACATTCGAGTTGTGGACATGAAGCCTGCGATGGCGAAATTTCTCAGGAACCGTTTCGAGCGCGCCAAAGTTGACCATGTCCATCGCACCGACACTCAGGACGCATGGGATCTTGTGTTGGGATAAATAGTCAAACCGTTTAGGACCGGCTGCAAACACCCCACCGACGACCTCATCGGCAACCTCGGTCGTCGTCAGATCCAAGACGCCTTGGACAAATCCACTTTCGATAAGCCCCTCCATGGCTTGTCCACCTACTCCGGTTGCATGGAAGACCAAGCAATCGTAGCCGAGTTTTTCGAGCCCTTGGCGAACGCCCGTCACGCATGGGGTTGTCACACCGAACATGGTCATGGCCAATGCGGGTTTCACAGGGACTTTACCCACCTTGCCGCAGACCATTCCTGCAAGCGCGTTTGCGGCGTTGCCTAGGATTTTCGTCGATACCGCATTGAGTCCGCTTACATCGACGATCGAAGGGAGCATGACCAAGTCGCTGCATCCGATATAAGGACCGACATTCCCGGATGCGACTGTCGAAACCAACATTTTGGGAATGCCGATAGGCAATGCGCGAAGGGCAGGCGAAATCAGAGCTGATCCTCCACTCCCCCCCAAACCGATCACACCGACAAGCTTACCATTCATGTGGCTTTTCGTTAGAAATTCGACCAACTTCGAGCTCATTTTTTGGATCGCCGCAGAGCGATCCAGGGATGCCAAGTCCTCTTGGGCCAAGTTTGTTTGGATCGATGTGCTCACGTCGATCGTCTCGACCGATATTCCCTGCGTCTGGAGCCAGGGGGAGCTTCTTAGTTGCTCGGCAACGAAAAGCACTTCTGGGCCTTTGGTATCCATCGTCCCGATGACATAAATTATCTTTTCGCTTGATACCATCTAGTTGGTCGCTCCCATCGGTACAGGCCTCGATGCTGGTGTATCATATTTAGGGATCCAGAGCCCATCAGTATACACACCCAAAGCTATCGAGCAGGACAAACCTAGATGATTCATGAGACGATCGAGCAGTTGCAAAACGCACCGGTTCGCAAGCACGGACTGTCGCTCCAGCGACGGTCCGATTTGTGTCGCAGTTGCGTTGAAACGCTCGTGCCGACCGTCGAGGACTGGATCCAAGCGGGGGCGGCGGCAAAGGGTTGTGCTGGACGCAACGATGTCCTGGCCGAGGAGATACTCACCGGGCCGCTTATAGCCATTCGACTATTGAAGTTGCTGGAAAAGTCCTTTAGCGATCTGCAGTGCTATGGGGCTCCGCAACTCCCTGAGCGGAATCTCGATTATGGTACTCGTCGCATGCAGGGTAAGTCGCTGCTGAGGATTTTCCCAACCCACTTGCTTTGGGATCGTTTGATTTTCAGAGATTTCCGCGCCGATGCTGTCTTGGTCGCCCGTACCGATCCGCGAAAAAGGCATCTAGCGCTCTTTAGGAGTCTTCAAGACACCAGCGTTTCGAAAATCTCTTTGGTCTTGGGTGCAGGCAACGTTTCCTCGGTTCCCTTCTCCGATGCCATCCACAAGTCGCTCGTAGGGGGGCAACAAGTCATCCTCAAAATGAATCCAGTCAACGCATACCTCAAGCCCATCTTTGAAGAAGCCTTTGCACCCCTTTTCAAAGAAGGTTTGCTTGTCGCGATCGAAGGGGATTCCCAAGTTGGACAGGCGCTGGTAGACCATCCTGCGGTCGACGATATTCATTTGACCGGATCGATCCATACGCATGACAGGATCGTTTGGGGATCCGACCCGCAAGAGATGCTGCAGCGCAAGGCCTCCAATTCGCCTAAGGTAAGCAAACCCGTCACAAGTGAACTTGGAAACGTCAGTCCTTGGATCGTAGTACCTGGCAGTTACTCTTCCTCGCAACTCCATTCACAAGCCAAACACATCGCAGCTTCGATCACCAACAACGTCGGTTTCAACTGTTTAGCCACCAGGGTCATCATCACATCGCGGTCATGGCCGCAGCGTAAGCTGTTTATCGAGCTGATTCAAAAATACCTCTCTGAGACTCCCAAACGGCCTTCGTATTACCCCGGTTCGATCGAGCGTTACCAGCGGTTTACTCAGAGCAATACCCAGCCGGACGAGTCGGGTTGTTTGCCCTGGAAATTGCTAGAGTTTCAAGATATCGAAAGCAATCCACTAGTGTTTCAAGAGGAGTCTTTCGCTTGCGTGTGCACAGAGACGGCTTTGCAAGCACCGAATGAGACATGGTTCCTCGATGAGGCTGTCGCCTTTTGCAATAATCGGCTTCCAGGAACCCTTTGTGCATCGATCACATTCCCAAACCAGTTCATGTGGTCCAATCCTCAAGCGGTTCACACAGCTCTCCAGACGTTGGCTTACGGATGCGTTTGTGTCAATCAATGGTCAGGCGTAGCCTATAGCATGCTCACACCACCTTGGGGCGGATTCCCAGGAGCAACCCTTGAGGATGCCAAGAGTGGGATTGGGCAAGTTCACAACACCTATCTACTTGAGCGTATCGAGAAAACGATCCTTTATGGGCCTTTGGTCAGTTTCCCCAAGCCGGTATGGTTTCCGGATCATCGTACTGCGCTTCAGGTTGGGCGAGAGCTCATCGGTTTCTACCACAAACCGACTTATAAGCAGCTTGCCAAGGTCTTTGCAAATGCGCTTCGCGGCTAACGGTTGCCTGCCTGCAGCTAACCAGTGAGCCAAAAACGGATCGGTAACTTCAACTCCTGGCCCTTGGCTGCTAAGTATTCCTCATCGAGATTACCGCGATGGATTTGACTCAGTGTTTTGATATCCGCTAAGTCGATTAAACGGCTAGATGCGGCTTTGAAAAGCAACAGGTCTTCCAAAGTTAGAACTCGAACTTCTCGATCAATCCCTGTAAATTCGACGCTGATCGCGTTATCCATTGCTTGGCGAAAATACTCAGAGTTCGAGGCAAGGAAATCGATTTGGCAATCGATGTACTGATCCTCGATCGACACGGTCCACTGTGAAGCTTTTACAAAACCCAAGTCGACCCATCGGCCTAGCTTGGAGGGTTTAAGTCCCATCGCTCGCAACTCTTGCTCGAATTGAGTCAGGTTCTCCACAACGATCGCCAGATCGATATCTTGAGTGCTACGAGGATGACCCCAAAAGGATACCGCTAGCCCACCGGCAACAACCGGTGATACTCCACGCTCCTCGAGTCGTTCGTAAAAATCCGCAAGTACCTGCAACAAGAGTTTAGGTGGCACGGTCTTTATCCCACTTGGCGGCTTGGTACTTCTCGTACCATTGTCGATAAGCTTCTTGCAAATCTCCGTCTGGGCCGATCCGATGACGTAGCCCAGCTAGGAGCATGGCATGACTGAGCTCCATGGCTTGGTGCCACGCGGCCCAATTCCGCTTTTGCTCCTGGGGAGTGGGAGTCTTTGCAGGTTTATACTTATGCTTGCCCTGTGAACTCATACAAAGCATTGTAGTTCATCCACTGCGGGCTTGGCTATGCAATGGTCGAAATGCCAATGCAATCCGTATCTTGTTGTAGGAAATCTGGCTCTCACAAGCCTCATAAATGGGGCTCAGCAGTCCTGAACCAAGTTTCTCTGCAGCTTGGTATACACGATCGAGCTCCTCGGAAGTGATCCAAACCGATACATCGCTGATCGAACCATCGAGGATGTACTCGACGAGATACTTTGTCACGGTCGATTCGGTGACATTCAAATCGCTCGCGATCTGCTGGAGTGATCGATTCTGCTTGAACCGAACTCCATAGGAGTCCCGCAATATACTTGGAGGGAACCGAAGCGGCTGATCCATCGGTACGGACTTAAAGGAACAATACGACTCGATGAGTCCGACGATGGCAGCACCATGCTGGGCGATCTGCTTGGAACCCAACCCAGTAACGCCTGTAAGTCGATCGATCGACGAAGGCCTTCGTGCGGCGAGTTCGGCTAGAACGCCGTCGGACATGAGCACGTACGGGGCAACCTTTTGCTTGTCTGCTACTTCATTTCGCCAATCGATCAGCCGCTCCAGGAGCGTTTCGTCATAGGCGAACCTAGCGATCGACTTCGATGAGTCTTTAAGATTGGATTCCACGGTACGAACCAAAACAGGTTCAAGGCTACCGAATAGAACTTCTTTGGCCAGGGGGCCGAGTTTTAGCAGTGGGTAGTTCGAGTCCTGTGTCACCAGCAGGATCTTGGCCATGGTCAATTGCTCGATCCAATCGCGTACGACAGCGCGTTTGTGGCCTTTGAGAATCCCGAAAGTGCTCAATGATTCATGGCCACGGCGTTGAATTTCTCGACTATTGCTCCCAATAAGCACATCGGCAATCGCATTGGTGCCGAAGCGTTCTTGCATGTGGTGCACGCACGAAAGGATCTTCTGCGCAATCACCTTACTATCCTTAAGGACATCGATTTCCCCAAGACACACATCGCATGCACCGCATTTTTCGCTCGAGTAGACTTGTCCAAAGTACTCGACGATCCGGCGATGCCTGCATACGGGAAGTTTGCAGAAGGTGGCGATTTCTTCAATTTGCACCATTTGCGAATCGACCCAAGTTTGAGGGGCGTTGTTTTCGATTGCAGAGTTCTTGATCAAACCCCGCATCGATTTGACATCGCGCGAAGAAAACAGCAATGTGCACTCGGCATTGAGTCCATCGCGACCGGCTCGTCCAGTCTCTTGCTGATAATGCTCCATCGATTTGGGAACCGAAGCATGGATCACGAATCGAACATTCGAACGATCGATCCCCATCCCAAAAGCGACCGTAGCAACAACGACCTGGACTTTCTCGTTGACAAACGCGTCTTGAGCCTGCTGACGCTGCTGGTAGGAAAGCCCTGCATGATAACCAACCACAGAATAGCCAGCATCCTTCAAGGCGATTGAAAGTTGATCGACATCCGTACGACGCATGCAGTAGATGATTCCCCCTGCGCTTTGGCCCGATGCGTTTCGATGCCGATCGATGATCGCTTGGCACTGCGACAACACGTCGACTTGGGGTAAGATTCGATAGGTCAGATTCGGTCGGTCGAAGGAACTTACGGTGATATCGGGAGATCGCAATTTGAGTTGCTCAAGGATATCGATTCGGACTTTCTGAGTGGCCGTCGCCGTCAGCGCCATGACCGATGCGTTAGGGAAATGCCTTCTGAGCTGCGCAAGCTGCCGGTACTCGGGCCTAAAATCATGACCCCACTGCGAGACGCAGTGGGCTTCGTCAATCGCAATCATAGGGACTTGATTGCCCCGAAACAAATCGGCAAAGTCTTTTTGCAAAGCTCGCTCGGGTGAGGCGAAAAACAACCGGAGTTGCTGATGCCTTAGCTGCTCGATCAAGTCGCGTTTTTCTTGGTTCGAAGACCCCGAGTCCCATCGTGCCGCCGGGATTCCCAACTGCCGCAAACCATCGACCTGATCCTTCATCAGAGCGATCAAGGGGCTAATGACGATCGTGCAACCACCCCGATACACCGCAGGGGCTTGGTAACATAACGATTTCCCCCCGCCTGTGGGCATCACGACCAGTGCATCGCGATTGGCAAGCGCCGCTGCGATGGCTTTCTCCTGGGAATCTCTAAGCTGCGAAAAGCCCCAGACCTCGCGCAACATCTTCAGGAAACGAGGCGGAATGGACTCAAGTGCAATCGTTGTCGACATGGGTAAACCCTCCCTGTTAAAGCCGAACCGGATTCTGAACCAAAAACGGTATTTCCCTTTGGAATACCGCGTCCAAGATGGTTCTATTGAAAACCATGGGTGTGACACATCTGGTCACAGAGCAGGAAAAATTTCACAAATTTTTTGGGCATCAGGTAGTACGCTGGATACTAGGCGTTAGGCATTAGGCATTAGGCTTTAGGGGAACAGCCAAAGAGCCTTTCGCGGTTGGTGGATTATCCTGGTAGGATCTCTCAAGCGAGATTGTTTCAGGAATCAATAGCGATACCCATCGCGACTAACCGCTTCGCGTACCCTACGGATATCAGCGTTCATGAGTGTTCATCAGCGGTTGACCATTTTTTAAGAGGAACGATCAGTGGTTGTTCTGATTCCCTCAGCATCGAGTTGCCCTTTCAACGCTGGTCGAGCGTCGAATCGATCATGCTAGGACTCATTCGGCAACTAAGTACAGCAATCACTACAATATCCATCCCATCGATATCATAGCAAATCGCAAATGGAAACTTTTCAGAATACATCCTGTAGTATCGCCCTCGCTTTGAATGAACCCCAGCCATACGCGATAAACGATCAAAGTCATCGAAGATGGATTCTATAAACTTATCGCCCCATCCAGGCGATTTTTCGTCATAGAAGCATGAAGCCTTGAAGATATCAATTCTAGCTTCAGGACGAAGTCTTACTCGCATTCCGCCACCCTTGTATCTCCGCGAACGCTTCCCGCAATTCGAGAGACTCGCCAGGACTGGGGTTATCCAGTCTCTGATGCACGAGCCGATCGTGCCAATCGGGCACAACGTTCATCTCGCCAGAAACACTCAATTCCCGCCATATAAGCTCCATCACGAGCAACTTTTCAGACGCAGATAGCGACCCAACAAACGCTTCGACTGTCATGTTTTTTCTCCACCCCAATTACCCGGATTGTATAGTGCAACTCTTCCAAATTCAACCCTCTGCTACTCCCCCTGCCAAAGCCCCGAATGGTGAAAGGTGGCCAAGCGGGTGGGGAAGGCATTAGGCATTAGGCATTAGGCATTAGGCATTAGGGGAGCAGCCAAAGGACCTCACTCGCTTGAAGGTACGTTCCGCGGTTGGTGGATTATCCTGGTAGGATCTCTCAAGCGAGATTGTTTCTGGAATCAATAGCGATACCCATCGCGCCTAACCGCTTCACGTACCCTACGGATATCAGCGTTCATGAGTGTTCATCAGCGGTTGAAGAAGAGCCTTGCGCGCTTGATGGTACGTTCCGCGGTTGGTGGATTATCTTGGTAGGATCTCTAAAGCGAGTTTGTTTCTGGAATCAATAGCGATACCCATCGCGCCTAACCGCTTCACGTACCCTACGGATATCAGCGTTCATGAGTGTTCATCAGCG
>Ga0082207_1000099_pt1 | contig 50937 bp, 37 predicted proteins | sample LakMenEpi10Aug09_FD_71540 | JGI IMG/M metagenome (GOLD analysis project Ga0082207, IMG submission 71540) | reverse complement strand
CGAACCACAAACTCCGCCACCGCCCTACTTGTCTGAGGATCGTCCCCGAAGGCGAGCAAAACTTCCGTTCCGGTAGCGTCGACAATGACAGACTATCCAGCGGCATTGGTACGAATATCCCAGGGCAACGGATGGATCACAGAGACCTCCTCCAGTCCGATACGCTTGCCATTTCGAGCCTGTAGGGACTGAAGAATCTCAGTTGCGATGTCGATCATTGGCCGCCCACTGGGAAACCGCTCATCGGGAATCCTCAAGGTCGATGCCGACGGGAACTCAGCCCACTCTTGGATTCCACGGTCAAAGAGCCATTGGGCAAGCTCTCGAGCTCCTTTGGCTGAGCATTCGAAACTGGCCATGGTTTTGCAGGGGATCCCAAAGGCCACTCGGAGCCTATCGCTACGGTCCTCGTCCACCCCGATAAAAACCGACGGAACATCGTTTCGGGTCCCATCGCCTTGGTAGATGCTCATCATCGCGATTGGCTGCGAATCTTCTTCCCGTTCAAAAAAGCGGGATGCGACACTATTTCCATCTGACGCGTTGTCGCTCTTTCTCTTTGTGGAATTCTTCCAAAGGGTCGATGTTTGGATCGATTTCTTCTTCCATCACTTTGAAGAAGCTCGAGCCGAGTACACCCAGGATACCTGCGAATATAGCCAATGCCGTCACGAATGTAAACATGGTGATTATTCTTCCCAGCGGTGTGATGGGACTAATATCGCCGTATCCAACGGTTGCAACCGTGACCATTGTGAAGTAAGCGGCATCGAATAGGGTGACGAATTTATCTGGTTGGGCTTCGGATTCAACCTCGAAAATTGCCACCGTGCAAAACAGGCCAATGATACACTGTGAAAAAATAAGGGGTTTGAGTGCTGGCGTTGCTCGATAAAAGCCCAGAGCCACCAGTTGGAGGCTGCGGGAATATCTAAAGAACTTCAGGAGGCGAAAAACTCGAAATGTTCTCATGAAGTGCAACGAATCAATGGGAACAAAGAACCCACACCAAAAGGGAAGTATGGATACAAGATCAACAATTCCGAGAGGGGAATATGGATAGTGCCATCCATACGAATCATGCGCATCATCAAGCCATCTCAAAAGATATTCAATGGTGAAGACAACCGCAATGAACCGTTCCGCCCAGACGAAAAACGGATGGGGATGGAGTGTGTTTTTTACTTCTGTACTCAATTCAAGCAAGTAGATCGCGGTCCCAAAAACCACAAAGAATTTCAGGTAGGGATCCGCATTTCTTAAAACTCGGGCGATCATTGGTCTTCCAATCTAATGAATGGTCCAGGTTCAACGACTTCAAGGATAGGTTTTTCTCGATAGGCGATGCAGTGCAATCGCACCTTGGGCCTAATTGGTCCAATTTTTACGTTAGGGCCGGACAAAACAACCCCCCAACGATTTGGGGGCCAGTGTTACAGGACCTTTTCGCGAGGCTGCTCGATCTTGGCAACCTCCGTGGATGGAAAGGCGAGACCGCGATTGGCTACAAACCGTCTTTCCTTGCGAAAACGGGATGCTTTCGCACGATTCTCATGGACGTGGTATTGATAGTTCTTCAAGTCGGATAGAGGCTAACTATGGTTGCTTTTGGTCGTACTCGAAGCCACGTAGTGTTGCAATCCGGTCCATGGGTCCGCTGGGAAACGCGACGGCCTGGGTCAACGATCGGCATCGCTGCAGATCGAACAGAGCGATCAAGTACGAGTACCGTTTCACTGAGTCCGAGTGAGAGTACGATGAAATCCAAAGCGAAACACGAACCGTCCTTTACAAAAAAGTCCGGGACAGTCCCAGAGTTTCCTCTATCCGCATGGCGCCAGCAGGGGGCTATTGTCATAAGTCCGGCACTGAATCGATTGTGCTGATTCCGGCACCAGGTACCACTTATCCAATGTTAGGTTTGGATTCAGCATCAAGTAAATCGCCCAAGATCATCAAATTCCAATGTATACCGATTTCCGATCTCAGCCCCAGTTGTCTTTCTCTTCGTCAACACTTACCTCACCACCGGTAAAGTTTTTAAAGTCGGCAGGGGAGATTTGACTGAAGCAAACCAACGTGCTCGAAACGGCTGCGGCAGCCCAAACGGCCCAACCGACGGGTCCGAATGCGAGTCCCCAAAGAAATGCACTGAGCCAGGTTGATCCTGCAATGCAAGCTAGGAGAGCGGCCCATTTCTGCGCATCTGCGGAATCGACATTCGCGGTCACGTTCAAAACTTTGTAAACAGCTCGCCGCTCAACGCGGGAACTCAATCCACTCCATTTCACGCGAACTTCAGTATTAATTTTCACTCGAGCCATTTTCTGTTTTACAGCAACAGTTCCAGCGGCTAATGCAAAACCAGCTGGGGCTTGTGAAATTGGGGCTAGAGACTTGTTGATGGAATTGTCGCCGACATCGAGTTGCTTGACGAGATCCTCAAGCGCAAGCGCTTCTTCGGTGGTTAACTGAATTCCGTCCGCAAATTTATCTTTGATTGACTGTGGCAAATTGAGGTCGAAGATATCAGGCATTATAGATTCTTTCAATGGGTTGAGATAGACAGTAATTTAAGATGCGATGAATTGTGTGAGCTGCTCAATCGGCAAATCACTTCGTGATAGAAAATGAACCGATGGTACCAGTTGGCATACCTCCGAGTTCGGAACCCGGAGAAGCATCCGAGCCACGTGCAGCTCGAACAGACCCACAACAACCCGCAAGTTTTCCGGTTGCATCTGGGAATGCCCAGCCACTCAATTCGTAGACTGCGCCTTTGGTCGGCCCCGTCTCACCAGTACCGGTACCCTTGAACTCAGCAGGTTTACCTGCGTCGCCCGGCGTGAATCTCAAATGGACTTTCAGTTCGATGCCGGGTGCAAATGTAAGTTGCCCAGCAGCTTCCATTTCTGTACCGTCAGCGAGCAGAAGTTTTCCCATAGCCCATTTCTTAGCGGTGACGTTTGTACCAGGTGCTGCAGCTAACTGCTCGTTAGACGGAAGCAACAGAAAGCTTTGGTATTGCCAATTCCCTTCGAATGCTGGAATAAACGTTGTATCAGATCCCACGATTTAGACTCCAAGGTTAGGAAAAAAAGTAAACTGAGTGTGACGATTGCGGGCTTGTCGTGCACGTGATTTTTTGTGGCGTTGCCGCATCACAACAGCCATCAACGCGCGGCGGACAGCCGAGCCACGGCAAAATCGTAATCGTCCCTAATGTTCCGCTGAGCCTTGCCAGCCACTACGATACGGCCGCAGTTGTCTATCGCCACTCCGGCGGCCAGATCTGACTTATCTCCCCCCAGGTCGACATAGTCGGCCTGGATCACCGGGCGGGAGCAGGAGAACCAATCATCCGGAAGGGTGCGCAAGTCCCGCTTGGGTGCATCCGAGCGTTCGAGCTAGCTCCGCATCATGGTTTCAAGACCACGCTGTGCAAGACTTTTCGCTCTGAAGCTTCCATTCGGTCCGACGCAAATAGAGACCTGTCTCCAGATTATCGTGTCACCGTTAAGAATCGTAGCGTCTGGAGCACTTGTAAACACAGCAGTACGATTGTTGCGATTCCTTTGCACGCCCTCTGGACTTACAATATAGTACTGCAGGACTCGGTTGGGATTGGTGGACTTCGAATCCTCAAGTATGTAGGTCCCTTCCGCGTAAGGACGGTCGCGTCGGGGAGGCTCGGTAAATTCGACAGTAATACTGTCGATTTCTTGTCCTGGTGCAGCAAAAATCGGTGTGAATGCAAACAGACGAACACCCGGGATAACGCCAGAAGCCGCCTTGATCGCGACTGCTTTCATTACGTCATAGACTGTTGGATTGTCAGCGACATCTACCGAGATTTCGCGGGTGACGCTGTTTTCGTCACCAGGATATGAACCAAAGTAGATTCCAAGCACTCGAAACTTAACATTGATCACGATGCACCCTTTCGGATTGGAGAATAGTTCTCGCCGCACTGGCGAAAATTTGGGACTGTAGTCAATCATTCAGCGGGACTTTTTGGAGCCATCCGCCAAACGTATCCACGCGCTCGGGACCATCAGTCAGTTAATCGTGACCGATACGTCGCTCGCTGCACACTAAGAAGAACGCGATGGTCTTTCAAGATTTCCGGTTCGGTCCAGACAATCTATGAAACTTGCCAAAAAATTTGCTTCCCGGGGCTATCGGCATGAGGCGTCGCAGGACTACAATTTGAACGACTTCCTTGCCCATACCTCGCCGATCGCACTTGCATCGCGGAGAAAAGTTTTGAAAGACAATAACGTTCTACGTCTTGACGAGTCGGACGACAGTGTTTCAACGAGCATCCTCGAACGGGCAAAGCTTGGTGATCAAGACGCGTTTCGGATCATTACTGATTTGTATGCGGGTTTGGTTTACCACTGGATTAGAAAAAGAGGATTGTCTCCGCAGGATGCTCAGGATGTAAGTCAGGAAGTTTTTGGGTCGGTGATCCATAAACTCAAAGAATTTCATCGAACGAACGTGGGCCAAAGTTTTCGCGCGTGGATAAGGGTAATCACTCGTAACAAAATTACTGATCACTTTCGAAAAAATACCGATGTCGAAATTGCAATTGGTGGAGATAACCCTCTGGTTGAGTTTGCAACCATCGAAAAAAACGAGGACCACGAGGAGAGCAATCACGATAAAGCGGTCCTTTACCAAAAAGCAGTTGAGTTCATCAAAGGGGAATTTGCAGAGAAAGATTGGAGGGCGTTCCTGATGCTTGTAGTTGATGAGATCCCAGCAAGGGAGGTTGCGGAAAAACTCGGAAACAGTGTGAATTCGGTGTACATCGCCAAGTCGAGAATACTCAAACGACTTCATGACGAGTTCGGGGACTTGATTGATGGCGAAACGATCTAGGTGAAACAGGGAGTACGCCATTCAAATGGAATTGTCGCGCGAAACGATAGGCTCATCGGATCAGTGCCCAACCGGCCCTGAGTGGCAAGCGTATGCCGTTGGCAGAGTAGAACAGCAGGCCCTACAGTTGATGTCTAGTCACCTGCTGGCCTGCCAACAGTGCTTGGAAGTCCTTGATAGGATTTCCTCGAAAGAATCAAGATCGCATCCAAACGAGCCAATGTCCCCATTTCTTTTGGAGGAAAATTGCATTCGCCTCGAAGAGATGCTCGCAGGAATCCAGTTTCAATGGGAAGCTCCAACGGACTCGGCGGACTCCAACGATGATTCATCGTCGATAGAGTCCTTAAAAATGTTGGGAAGATTTGAAATCCAAGGTGTATTGGGTACAGGCGGATTTGGCCGTGTGTTTTTGGGTTACGATCCACTACTGAAACGGTCCGTCGCGATAAAAGCCCCAAAGCGCACGGCATTTGGAACCGAAGGTGACCTGGAAAACTTTCTCACCGAAGCACGGCATGCGGCTGCGTTGGATCATCCAAACATCGTACCGATTTATGACATTTTGGAAGATCCGTCTGGGCATGCGCTCATCGTCATGAAGCATGTGGGTGGGAAACCATTGTCCGCTTACCACCATCAAGGGAAATTCACTCTAGAAACGATCGTGAGCCAAATGATTGTCGTCGCCAAAGCGATACACTACGCTCACGAACGTGGATTTGTCCACCGCGATCTCAAGCCGTCGAATATCCTGATTGACGAGTTCGGGCAACCCCATGTTACCGACTTTGGATTGGGAATGAACCTTTCAGAACTATCCTCGAAACACATAAGCCGGGGAGGGACTCCTCCCTACATGTCGCCAGAGCAGGTTCGTCATGATGTGCTGATGATTGACCGACGCTCCGACGTTTGGGCGATCGGAGTCGTGCTATCTGAACTGGTACACGGGCGGCGACCTTTCCCTCAAAAAGACCGAGACAAGCTATTTCATGAAATACAGAACGATGAGCCGCTCATCGAGTCGACACGCGAAACTTATGAAATAGATGGTATTATCAGACGTTGCTTAAGTAAGGATCCTGCAGATCGATATCCCACTGCGGAGAGCTTAGCGAATCAACTACAGGATCTGCACAATCGATACTTTTCTACGGGCCTCAAGAAGTGGTTGTATGGGGGAAGACGAAAACTGGTCATCTTATCCTCGCTCGTTGTGATCGCTGCCTCGTTTTGGGGATACTTAATTCTTGAAAAGCAAAAACAGATCCATTTGACGTTCTCTCAGATCAAGAATGCATCGATAAGCAGTCTTCCCTATTTGCTTGGAAAGCTCAAGCAACTCAAACCTTCGCAGGAAATATTGGCAGCAGATCTTGAAACTCCAACCACCAATACCGCTGTATTTAACCGAAACCTAACTTTGCTGGTGTTTGGAGACCGCAGCGAACAGACAACCGAACGAGTCATTAGCTTTTTGCAAAAAGCCGATGCTGGTGAAATAGACTCTGTTGTCGAATGCATCGTCGATGGACCGACCAAAACGCTCCTGGAACCAATCGTGGTTCAGCGACTACGTGAGTCTAACGTTGCATCCGATACGGATTCAGCCCTAAGGCTTGCAGCTCTGCTGTCCTACCTCAATCCCCGAAACTCCATTTGGCCATCGCTCAGCAAGAGTGTTTCATCGACCCTTGTCTCTATGACTCAACTCGAAATGCAGCCATGGTTGACTTGTTTTGATCAAGTCGGTTCAAAACACTTAGGCCAATCCTTGGGCGAGCTTGCTCTAGCTGGAAATGCCTCTCGCGAAACGCGACTTAACGCTACTGTCGCCCTAGTCAAGTTTTTTGGTGCGGATACAAACTTTTTGTGTGGATTGATTTGCGATTTGGAAGAATTTCAGATCCCGACGGTCACGCTAGCGCTTCGTGATCGACGAACAGCAGCACTCGCATCTTTGAAAAAGCTCCACAGGGAATCCCAATCTGGAATACCCTCCTCAGGCCAGAATAATCTCGCACGCCCAATTTCCATGCCAGCTCGGATCTCAAATTTAGCTATTGCAACTTGGCTACTTGGAGATCAAGAGATCGCATTCGATTCGTTCCAGAGCTCGACTGACGCAACGCTTCTGACTCTTTTTGTTCACAAGCTTTCGAATCTAGATATAGATTCAAAACCTGTCTTTGACAGTCTTTTGAGCCTGAAAGACATAAATGACCAACGATCCTCAACAATCAAATTCGGCTTATTGCAACTGCTTTCACGATTGCGAGCGGACCAAATTCCAAACGCCGAGTTGGAGGGCTTACTGAATTACTTTTGGCTCCATGACCCAGATTGTGGCATTCACTCGATGGCAAGGCTGAACGCGTCGAAATTTGACATTAAACTAAACGTACCTCCGTTTGCTAAAAATAGTACTTGGCTCGTAGATGAAATCGGAGGGCAGTATCAAGATTTCGCGGTCATTGAACCTTGTATCGCTGCACTCGGAATGCCTGATGGCCAACTTGAACCGCTTTTGACCGACCCATGGCCTTGGCACGATCGAAGGTTTACACGACGTATCGCCATCGCCACGAACGAAGTGACGATCAAACAATTCAGAGTTTTTCTTCCCGAGTACTTTGCAACCGATCCGATGTTGACTGAAGCGGATCCAGATGCCGCGATGGCTATGGTATCCATGCAAGCGGCGTATAGCTTCTGCAATAGCTGGTCGGTCGCATCAGGACTACAGACGTGCTATGAAGCGAGAGGCGACGAAGATGGTCAAGAAAAGCTTTATCCCAAGACGAACCATCTTGCACTCAATGGTTATCGATTACCTACGGACGGGGAATGGGAGTTGGCATGCCGATCTGGTACCACCACAAACAGGTTTTACGGCGATGCAGAACACCTGGAACACCAATACGGATGGGTAAGCGAAACACCGGGAATTCGATTCTACAACGGTGCGTTTATTTCACAACCCGTAGCTCGCTTTTTACCAAATCGTTGGGGATTGTTCGACATGTACGGAAATGTCAAAGAGATTTGCAATCGCAGTTGCGACCCAATACGAGACAGCGATGAGTTCATTGATGACGAAGCAATATCGGAAGCGAGTCCATATGGAGGCCCAAGAATTAGAGGGGTGTCTTTGGATGCCCCGGGTGAACTTTGGGGCTTCAGCTATTGCCGAACGGATCGTATCGTTGGCGAACCGGATCCACTGAACGGATTCCGGGTCGTCAGAACTTTACTTGGCGAATGATCGAAACACAGGTTCGGTCTAAGTTACTTGGTTTTTTTCAATCTTTAGAAGGATAGAGCGATGTCAGACGGTCTCCCCATTGACGTGTTACCAGAGGACCCAAATTGGAGTCCTACTCCCGACCAACTTAAAGATTGGAAAACCAACTATCCGGACGTTTTATTCAAAGCAAATGCCAGCAATGTCAACTGGGTTGATTCGGATGGTAACAATGTCTCGACCATTCCTATATCGCCATGCGGTTTTGCAGTTTACGAATGGAAGATAGTCTCAGGGAGAGGTGAATGGGATGAGATTGTGACTGAAAGACGTTGCAGAACTGGCTGCAATCCAGTCCCTCCCCTCGCAGTTCCGGGTGCCATGCCACTTAAATTGCGAATTGCAAAACCATGCAGTTAGGGCATCTATTTTGATGCGCCCCCATGCGTCAATGAGCCGATTTGCGGAATCGGCTTGATGGGTTTGGCATGCAATTTTTGTTGATCCCCCAGATGCGGCAATCGCAAGTAGGACCTCTTTGGTGCAATAATTGCGGCAGGGCCAGTTCGGCATGAAACGGATGGAGCAGTCTGACAGTGGGATTTTCAAGAATCTCTCTATCGGAGGGGCACCATGGTTCGTCGGCTGGATATATACAAAACAAGGGGAGTCGAACATTTATACGCAACCGGGATGTCACGAACTCGAAATCGATCGCCTCACGAAGCGAAGACCAAGCCCGCCAAGGCCAAAGATAAGCAGACTGCCCGGTTCCGGGACCGCTTGGGACTGGGATGCAAATACTGCAAAGCGATCGAACACCAAAAAGTCCTGTCCGGTATCGTTGCGAAATCGGATCGATGTAATCAGGGAACCCTCGGTCCCCTCGATCCGCAAATAGGCGTTTCGGACAGTGACCCCGCCACTCCAATTGACCCCAGCAAGACTTTCAACCGTACCTAGATTCTGTCCGTTTACAAACAGAGTGTGGTCCGTGACCGGAAACGGATTGGTCGGGCTCGACAAGGCCGACTGAAAATTCGCCAAACCGATTCCTACGACGGGAGCACCAGTAGCGAGTACGAAGGTTGTGTTGGTGGCCGCAGATGGCAAAAACGGGCCGTTAAGGCCGTTGCCCGCATTGGTCAGCACTTTGGTGCCGTCCCAAAAGTTGTTGGCTGTCTGCGAATCGCCCGCCGCATCAAATGTCTTTGGCAAGCTGGTATAGGACTTGTTCTCAGGGATAAGACCCTCGAACGAGATGGTCAAACCCGAGATCAAGGCGGTGTCCTCGAAATCCTCCACCGTATACCCACTGATCCCCAGCGCCGCATCCATTGCCACTGTATTGGCCGAATAACTGCTTCCAGCAAAGGACGTCACAACGAACCCCGCCTGGCACGATTCGGAAATCAAACCAGGACCCAACAACGTCACTACCACTACAAAAAACCAACCCAATCTCGACATCGCATAAGCTCCGTTCATGATTCCTCAGGGTGTATCGATCCGTAAAAACTTCAACAAGTGAGTAGGGACTCGAAAGTGTCTCCACTCCCCTCAGAACCAATACGACGGACATCTACACGCCTAGCGGAGAAGTCGTTACTGCTTGACCTCAAGCCGGTCGAAAGACCGCGAAGCGATCGCGACGAACAGAATGCTGCCGATCGATCCAAGCAGGCAGGTGGTCAAAAAGACGCTTGCAAAACTCGTCTCTGGAATCGAGCCGACGAAGAAATTCTTCGATAGGATCAAGATTGCGTATCCGAAGTAGCCGACCGAGTCGGCCACATACATCATGAAACCGACGTTGGCTCGGTCGCGAGTGCATGCGATGATCCGCTCAAAGACCGTCGTATGAACTGCTACATAGGGCAAATACAGACCTGCCCCAATGCATACCATCAATCCCATCGGCGAGATCTCCATCCAAAACCGATGGCCTAAGACGCTCAGCAAGATCAGCAAAAAGCCCACGGTGCATGTCGCAAAGGCCAAGCGAAGCGCTTGGCGATTGTCTTTGACCAGTACGGCCGAAGCGTTGGCAATGGTCGCCACGAGCATCACCCAAAAATCGATGCTCGCGTAATCCGAGGATTGGATCTTCGCCCCGAGTCCGGTCAAAATCTCTCTGGCAAAATCATCCCGAAAACTTCGCAAGATGCTCACGATGAAGTACATGCCGGCGATCGCACCGATCCCCCAGGCATAAGTCCTTACAATGTACCAGCGATCCTCTTTGCGCATCGGCTCCCTAGGACTGCGGACCGTCTGGTCCAGGAGCGTCGGTGGTGGAATCTGATGGAGCATCCAGAGAAAAAAGCAGATCGGTAGGAAAAACAACAGCCCGGAGAGAAACGGCATCCAACGCTCCGATTCGGCCAAGTTCCATCCCAGCCGTTGCTGCGTCGTGTCCATCACCTGCTGGCCAACCGTCTTGGCAACGCCGCCGGCCAATATGAAACTGGCACACAGACCGGCCGCTAAAGCCTCGGTCAAGCGACGGCCCTCGAGCGACCCTAGCACCAAACCGAAGACGATTCCCAACGGTAAACCGTTGAGAAACATACAAACCACATGCCAAGGAGAGGGGACGACGGCAAACAGAAACAGCGATCCTAACGCCGCGAGAATCAACATTAGGATCGTCCAAGCTCGTCGCTCGGGGCCCGCCTCGGACACCACGCGGATCCCGACCAATTTCGAGACCAAATACCCGATCACCTGCGCCGAAACCAAAACCGCCTTCTGATCCCAATCCCCACCGAACCCTTGCGCCAAATCCTCGTGCTTGAAGGCCGCCACCGTAAACGGCTTACGGTACATGTACATGCAAAAATAGGTCCCAAAGGCAGCCAGGATCGCCCAGGCGTTGACCAACCAAGCCGATTGCATGAGACGATGGATCAAGACGTTTGCCTCAAGATTGTTTTTGGATTCCCGCACGGGTTGGCCCCGATGGCGATGGCAAGACAGCATAACCCCAAGCGAGCTATATTGGGTATTACCCCGCCGGGATTTCATCCCGTTTTCATCAAGACCTGCCAAGTGCGTTGCGACCCGAGTTCCAACCAATCAACCAAGCAATCAACCAAACTACCAACTTAACTACCATGTGGAATCGAACCGCCTTGCTCCTGATGGTCGTTCTTGCGACCGCCCCGATCCTGCTGGCTCAGTTCGCGCTGGCTCAGTCCTCCTCGAATCCCGAGGGCAACCCTGGGATCGAGCTGACGCGCCGAGCCTTGAGCTCCCGCGTCGAGCAAATCGAAAGGGCCAACGACCTGCGAGCTTTCGGCTCCCAAGAGCCATGGAGCCTTGCACAAGAGACACTCCGCAGGCAACTTGCCGAAATGCTCGGCCTGCCCCCGCTGGAGTCACGCCCGAGCCAACTCCATGCGGTCACGACCGGGACGCTCGAGCACGAGGACCTTATCGTAGAAAAGATCCACTTCCAATCGAGTCCAGGACTCTACGTCACCGGGAACCTCTATCGGCCCAAGCAGATCGATAAACCCCTGCCGGCGATTCTCTATGTCTGCGGGCATGGCCAAGTCAAAGAGAATGGGGTGAGCCTCGGGAACAAAACCCACTACCAGCACCATCCGGCTTGGTTTGCCCGGCAAGGCTACATCGCCATGGCCATCGACACGATCCAACTCGGTGAGATCGAAGGGATCCACCATGGGCTTTACCGTTTCAATCGCTGGGACTGGCCTTCCCGGGGGTATACCCCCGCAGGAGTCGAAACTTGGAACGCGATCCGAGCCGTCGATTATTTGGTCACTCGGCCCGAGGTCGATGCGTCCAAGATCGGTATTACCGGCCGCAGCGGCGGGGGGGCTTATAGCTGGTATGCAGCCGCGATCGATCCTCGGATTCGAGTCGCTGTACCGGTCGCGGGTGTGACCGATCTTCGCGATCAGGTCATCGATCAAGTCGTCCGAGGGCACTGCGACTGCATGTTCTTCAACAACCGCTACGGTTGGGACTTTACGACCCTGTGCGCGATGGTCCATCCTCGCGCCCTGCTGATAGGCAACACCGACGAAGACCCCATTTTTCCACTCCGAGGCGTCTTTCGCGTCCAACAGCAACTGCGCACGCTCTATGCGCTCGACTCGAAAAGCAACCTCGGTATCCAATGGACCACCGGTGGCCACGAAGACACCCAAGAACTCCAACTCGGCTGCTTCGTTTGGTTCGATCGCCATCTGCTCGGTACCCAACGGAAACTTCAGCGCATCGCCGAACCCCTCTTTGCCAAAGCCGACCTGAAGGTCTTCGCGTCGCTCCCGGCGGACCAGCGCGTCACGGATGTCCAAGACTGGTTCGTTCCGATCGCTGCGAGCGCCTTTGGGACCGAGACCCAACTCCCTATGGATCGAGCGTCCTGGGACTTGCGCTGCGAAGCGATCCGGCTTGAGATCTCCCAAGCGGTCCACGGACGACTTCCTGGATTCCCATCCGATAAGCAATCCGCTGGAGCACTTGAACCTGCGCATGTAGCTCACGCGATCGGTGCATCGCAAGCGATTCCGACGGATCCAGCGCCGCAAACGCGACTCGAGCTGATCGAGACCCAAGACGGGGTCGATCCAGGTGCCAGGGGCAATCAGGTGGGCAGGGTCTCTCGCGACGATTGGGAAGTGACGCAACTCGAATGCCAGTCCGACTCGATCCCATGCGCGACGCTCCTGCGGATCCGCGCATGGGGCCATGATGAGTCGATCGACCCGTCGGTCCAAATCGTCCTTGCCGACGAATCGCTTTGGAAGGCTTGGACGATCACCACGAACCCTCAATCGCTCGAGAGCCAGGGGGTCGACGGCGATGGTTTGGTCAAAGGGCAGATCCTAGGCGAAGCCTGGCGAACCCTCTTGGCCCAAGCGGCAGCCAACCAGACGACCTACCTAGTTTTTCCGGAGGGACGCGGACCTTGGGCTTGGGATCCGACCGATAAGATCGGACTGCACTGGAGACGATCGTACTTGCTGGCCGGTTGGTCGCTCGAGGGTCGGCAGGTCGCAGGCATTGCCAAGTCGATCGAAGCGGTCTTGGCCGAACATCGCATCGATCAGTGCCGACTCAAAGCCGGTGCGCAGATGTCGGTCCATGCCCTGCATGCGGCCCTGTTGTGCCCCGACAAAATCGAATCGCTGGAACTTCATTCTCTGGACTCTGAAGCCTATTCCAAGGGTTTTGTGTTGATCGGTATTTTGCGATTCTGCGAACTTGAGGATGTGCTCGCGGCCGTTTCGAGCCGGATCCCGACGAAGCTTAGGAATGCGGCGAGCTATCGCAAGCTTCCGCTCTTTGAGCATCTCGAGAATCGCCTGAGCCTAAGGCCTTTGGAATCGACAGGCCCCTGATCTGCTCGGCACGCAAGACAGATTCCACGTAAGTTGCTTGTGCATCATAACCCTCTTTCTCTTCGAGTGGTGGGGCATCCTCAGCCGCAGTAGCGATGGCAAACGTTGGCGTCATGGGTATAAAATCCTGGTTTTCGAACCACGTGAGTCTAGTCCAAGAAAGCAAAGTTCCCAAAATAGGAACTTTGAGATTGACTCCACAAAGGAAACTGCCGATAATTCATAGGGACACACCAAGAGTATGACGACATCGACGCGCAAAGCATCTAAGCCATTTCATCCTAAGGTCATCAAGACGACTGCGGAGCATGAACTTGCGATTGCACGCATCGAGGAGCTTTTTACAGCCAAACCTGGCACGCCTAAGGGGGATGAACTTGAACTGTTGATCCTGCTCGTCGAGACCTACGAAGCAAAGGAGTTCCCAATCGATTTGCCTGACCCGATCGAAGCGATCCGTTTCCGTATGCAGCAAGCAAATCTTAAGCAAAAGGACCTGATCCCGATCTTCGGTAGCAAAAGCAAGGTATCGGAAGTCCTGAATGGAAAACGCGAACTTTCGCTATCGATGATTCGCAAGTTGGCGAGCGAATTGGGGATTCCGACTGAGGTCTTGCTCCAGGAACGCGGTGCACCGCTCGATGATGGCGACTTCCTTGCACATTGATAGTGTCAAGTGTGACTGGATCGTTGACAAAGGTCACATGTCGATCGTCGTGCAAGTGCACGTCGAGCACGCGATGAGTCGATCGCGATTGTCGCGAATCTCGCACTCGACGAAGCCCATCCGCAATCCCCGCTGCTTGACTTTGGCCGTGGCTCTCAGCAATCGGCTCGTGACCGGACGCATGTACTGGATTTGAAGATCGACGGTCGAAAAGTCCTGACCGCTGTCTAGCATACGGCCAAAGGCGATCCCCATCGCCGCATCGGCCAGGGCTGCTAAGACCCCGCCATGGACTCGACCCATGGGGTTGTGCAACCGCTCGTCGACCTCCAATGCCACCACGGCCAATCCCGACTCCTTGTCCTCCTGGGTTGCTTGGGCGACCTGGAATCCAATCAGTTGCGAGATCGGGGCGCTTGAAAAACGGTCGAAGGGCTCTTGTGTCATTATTTTCGATACTTCAGAGGGCTTCAGCGGGCAGATCCTCGAAATCGAGGACAGGTTTTCACTACGAGGCTGAATAACTTTAGCTATACTTGGAGATCCTCCAACTCCTAGTTGTCCGATTCTTTTGGCTCCGATTCCGAAATGGAAAGCCCAACTCGACCCGTGTTCGCACCCCGCCTCTCTGCCGTGTTGTTCGTGTCGTCCTCGGACGATCGCGCCGGCAATCGCCGCTGCGAGTCGGCCCGTTTGAACACCCATCGCAGCGCTCTAAGGTTCCTTTTGGGGCTCCTTCTGGCGCTGTGGCTAGTGCCGATGGCTCCTTGCGAGGTTCGAGGTGCATCTCCAAGCGGGGTAACGCCCAGCGAAACTTCCATAGCCCCGGGCGAGCAGGTAGGGAGTTTGAAAATTCTCCCCGAGGTCCTGCACACCTCGGAGCGATACCCCGCGCAGGTTGCGGTCTTGCTCGTCGGATCCGACGGAGCGGCGATCGATGTGACAGGCCAGACGCAGTTGACTTGGGAGGTTCAAGAGCCTGAACTTGCACGGTTCGAAGCGGGTCGATGGATCGCCTTGAAAACCGGTACGACGCAAATCACCGCCCGCTACGAACAACCCTCGGGGTCGATCGCAGCGCAAGCGACACTCCATGTCGCTGCGGACTCGCCGGTGGCTTTCGATCGCGAGGTGATTTCAACGCTCACACGCAGCGGTTGCAATCTCGGCACATGCCATGGAAACCTTCACGGCAAAGGTGGGTTTCGTCTGAGCCTCCGAGGCGACGATCCCATTTTTGATTACTACCGACTGGCCGTCGAATTCGGACAGCGTCGGATCGATCCTTTTGATCCGTCCAAAAGTTTGATCCTGACGAAGGCCACCGCAGCGATAGCCCACCAGGGCGGCAAACGATTCTCAGAGGACAGTTCTCACTACAAGGCGATCCTCGATTGGATCGATCAGGGAGCCTTGCAATCGAGCGCCCCGTCGGTCACATCCCTGGAGGTCTTTCCGGCCAATCAGCGGATCGTCCAGGGGAATCGACTCGCACGGATCATCGTCCAAGCTCGCTTCGCAGACGGTACGGTCCGGGATGTGACCCGTTGGTCGAGGCTCGAGCCGAGCTTGCCCTCAGGGGTCGAGGTCCAGGGTGACGGGACGATCCAGGCGGAACATGCGATGGACCTTTCGATCGGAGCGACCTATCTCGATGGCCGCTCGGCCTCGCGCATCGTGTTTCTTGGGGACTCGAGTCTCAACCCAGTTCCCGGTCTTGGCCAAAGTCTGCTCCCTCGGGAGACCGACCGACCCACCGACCATCCCAATGACCGACCCTACGACCATCCCTACGACCGGACCATCGCCGAGCAGTCCGAGCAGCTTCAGATTTCTTTGGCCGATCGAGCCGACGACGGGATGTTCATCCGAAGGCTCTTTTTGGCGACCGTCGGGCGGCTCCCATCGCCCGAGGAGACCTTAGAGTACCTTGCCGATCCGAGTCCGATGCGGAACGATCGGTGGATCGATCAGTTGCTTGCCGACCCGGGGTTCGACTATGCCTGGGCGATGCGTTGGAGCGATTTGGTTCGCAATGAAGACAAGGTGATGAGTTCCCGAGGAGCGAGTTTATTGCATGAATGGCTCCGTGAGCAGATCGCATCGGATCGTCCGCTTCAGGAGTGGATCGGCGAGCTCGTCTCGAGTCTGGGGAGCACGTACGAGAATCCACCGGCCTCGTTCTATCGGACTCACCGCGACGCGGAGGTCGCCGCCGAATCGTCGGCTCAGGTTTTTCTAGGCGTGCGCATCGCCTGCGCCAAATGCCACAACCACCCGTTCGACCGCTGGAAGCAAGACGACTACTATGGCTTGGCCGCCCACTTCACGACCCTTGAGCGCAAGCAGATCGACAACAAGCCCAAGGATGCATTGGACAAGCACGTGATTACCGGCGACGAGGTGATCTCGCTGAGCGATAAAAAGCCCCAGATCAAGCATCCGGGGCGATCAAAGTTGGTCGGTCCTTCCGGGCTAGGGTTTGTTCACACCCGAACCCGTGACGCGTCGGCAACTCAGGAGCTTGAGTCTCTGCAGAGCCGCACGGTTCTCCAAGACTTTGCAAGTTGGCTTACCTTGGACAATCGTCAATTCGATACCAACTTGGCCAACCGCATTTGGTACCAGTACTTTGGCCGAGGGATCGTCGAGCCTCCGGATGACTTTCGCGAATCGAATCCACCGAGCAATCCCGAGCTTCTCGAACAACTCGCTAAGGATATGCGAGCCCAAGGCTATTCGCTCAAGCGGCTCTCGAGGAATATCTTGGCCAGTTCGACCTTTGCCCGCGCGAGCATCGCCGAGTCGAGCGATGAGAACCTCTTGCCGACAACGCCTTACTTTGCCTCGTATCCCCTTCGACGCCTCGCCGCCGAGCCGTTAATCGACGCGATCAGCGAGGTGACCGGCGTACCTAGTCCACTACGAACTGGGGATGAAGACAATTCGACGGTTTACAGTGCCATGCGAATGCCGGGTATCCCTAAGAAACCGGGCTTTTTGACCACCTTCGGGAAACCGAATCGTCTGCTCGTGTGCGAATGCGAGCGTTCGAGTCAGATCTCCCTTGGGCAATCCTTGGCCATGACCAACGGGGTCGAAATCCGAGACAAAATCGCCGCCCCGAGCAATCGCCTCGATGGGTATGTCGAGCAACTGCAATTGCATGCCAAGGGGGATACCAGCGCGATGAGTCCCGAGCGAGTCATCGAAGAGTTGTTCTTGAGGGCTTTGTCCAGAAAACCCTCCCAACGCGAGCTTCGCAGCAGCCTTGATGCGTTGGAGCCGACAGTCAATTCGGATCGGGCCGCTGTGCGTGTGGTCTTGGAAGATCTTCTCTGGGCGCTGCTCAACAGCAAAGAATTCATGATGCTTCGCTGATGCAAGGCCGATGAAAGGGCAATACCATGGCTAAAGGATGTCTGGAATTCCAACGATCGATCCACCGTCGGCAATGCTTATTGCAAGCCAGCCAGTTTGGGCTCGCTGGCCTCCTGGGTGGCGGGCTGAATCTTGTGGGAATCGGGAGTCCCCCGAGCGACTCGAAGCCTCGCAAGGCACGCGCCAAGAGCGTGATTTTTCTGCATCAGTACGGTGGCCCGAGCCATATCGATACGTTCGACATGAAGCCCAATGCGCCCGATGGAATCCGGGGGGAATTCAAGTCCATCTCGTCGGCTGTTGCCGGTTCGCCCGTCTGCGAGTACCTGCCCCGTTGGGGGGCTCAACTCGATCGCTGGGCCCAGATCCGCAGCGTCCATCACGATATGAAGAACCACAATCCGGCATGCTACTACTCCTTGACCGGAAAGCGGCCCGCGACCGACGACATCCGACTCCGCGATACCCTTGAACTGTTCCCCGCGTATGGATCGAGTGTAGCGAAGTTCTCCGAGCCGGTTCCAGGGGTTCCCACCTTTGTGGCTTATCCTCACGTGCTTCGCGACGGTGCGATCGCGCCAGGGCAGCACGCGAGTTTTTTGGGCAAGCAATACGATCCTTATTTTTTTCAGTCCGATCCGAATTCCGCCGAGTTCGGTCTACCGGAATTGCAGCTTCCTGCGAATATCGATTTGGCCCGTCTTCAGAGGCGCCGAGGATTGGTCGAATTGATCGATCAGGAGAAACGGCTCATCGAGCAATCGTCCGACGCAAAAGGGTTGGACCAACTCCAGCAGCAAGCGTTGAAGATACTTTCATCGACCGGCTTGAAAGACGCCCTGGACCTCGGAAGCGAAGACCCTGCATTGCGGGATGCTTACGGACGTTCGACGTACGGTCAATCCTGTCTTTTGGCCAGAAGGCTCGTGCAATCGGGCGTTCGGTTCGTCACGGTTTATTTCTCGCAAAGCATCGGAGGCAAAGGGAGCGAGGGGTGGGATACCCACCAAGAGAACTTCAAGGACCTGCGAGAGCGATTGCTCCCGATGAGCGATCAGACGGTCCCCACGCTTATCGAGGACCTTGAATCTCACGGACTGCTCGAGGATACCCTAGTTTTGTGGATGGGTGAATTTGGACGGAGCCCTCAGGTCGGGGATCGGGATGGAAAAGGGCGAGGGCACTGGCCCGATTGCTACACTGTGATGATGGCAGGTGGTGGAGTGCAAGGAGGTGCGATCTACGGCGCTAGCGACGCCAAAGGGGCTTATCCTGCCTCCGATCCGGTCGGCCCCGAAGACATCGCCGCGACCCTCTATTGGGCCTTGGGAATCGACCCTCATGCCGAAGTCTTCGACACCCAAGGCCGACCGCTTGCCATTTCGACCGGCAACCCGATCGACAAGATTTTTTACTGAACCAAAAAGAGAAAGCATCGATGAGTCAATCGGTTACGATCGACGGAGTGGCACTGTCGCTTGCCAATCCAGTGAAGAATCCCATGCGTTGGATCGGCCAATCGGAACCCTTGAGGCAATTGGCCGCTTGCTGGCTGACGGTCGCACCGGGCGATTTGCCTCTGACGCCTAGGCTTGTCGGAGTCCCAGGGGTTGGCAAGACAGCCCTTGCGATGGCCGCAGCGACGGCCCGCCAACAGGAACTCTACATTTTCCAATGCACCGCAGACACCCGGCCCGAGGACTTGTTGGTCACCCCGGTCCTGGCCGGCAACGGCAAGATCGCTTACCACGCCTCTTCCATGGTCACGGCCATGATCCGAGGGGGCGTTTGTGTGTTGGACGAAGGGAACCGGATGAATGAAAAGTCATGGGCATCCTTAGCTCCGCTGTTCGACCAGCGTCGGTATGTCGAATCGATCGTCGCGGGGATCACCATATCGGCCCATCAAGACTTTCGAGCTGCGGTGACGATGAACCAAGACGACTCGACCTATGAGATCCCCGACTACATCCTGAGCCGACTCCAGCCGACCCTCCAAGTTGGATTCCCGAACCGAAAAGACGAGTTGGCGATCCTGGAGTATCATCTGCCGTTTGCAGAAGCGGACATTTTGGAGCTTACCGTCGATTTTCTCCAGCAGGCCCACTCGTTGAAACTCGATTTCTCGGCCCGCGATGGGATCAATGTACTTCGGTACGCGATCAAGCGTCTTGCGGCGCAGGATTCTGGCCACCCGCTCTCGAAAGACAAGGCGTGGCATGAGGCCATCGTCGCTTGTTTGGGGGATGAGGCCCTGGATTTAGCGGCCTTGGCCGAACGCAAACGCCAAGCCCTCGGGGGCAATACTCTGCCGATGGGCCTTGATGATTTCTTTTTCGATCCGGACGATCCGCTTCGCCCGCGTCATGACGATCTCGACGATGATGACCTCGACGATGACGATCTCGACGATGACGATCTTGATGATGCGTTGGATGATGATCCATCCGACGGCAAACGGCCGTAGATATCACTTTTAGCCATTTAGCCATTTAGCCACTTAGCCTGTTTGGCTAGCCACTCGCTTGGATCGTTAGGGAATCGACCATGGAATCTGCATTGAACGACCACATGCTCCAGACTCAGAGGATCACGACCCCGTGGTCCCGTGGGATTCCTCGATACCTCGTGGCGATCGATCCGAAGCGCATGGGGCATTACTTTACTGACGTGCTTGTCATCGGCGGTGGACTTGCCGGAATGCGTGCGGCGCAGGAGATCGACCCGTCGCTTCGGACGATGATTTTGACCAAGGACAAGGTTGAGGAGTCCAACAGTGCCTATGCCCAGGGGGGGATTGCCAGCGTGTGGGACCCCGAGGACCGTTTTGATAATCACATCCAAGACACGCTTGTTGCTGGTTGCGATTTATGTGACTTACGGACTGTCGAGATGGTGGTGCGTGAAGCTCCCGAGCGGGTCGCCGAGCTGATCCGATGGGGGACTCGTTTCGACCAACTCGATGGAGCTTTGATTCTTGGTCGCGAGGGGGGGCACTCCCATCAACGCATCATCCATGCGCTTGGGGATGCGACCGGCAAAGAGATCATGCGGGCGATGATTCAACATACCCGCAGCCTATCGAATGTCGAGATTTGCGAGGAGGCTTACACGATCGACCTGTTGACTTACGACGATCGATGCTGCGGTGCGATCGTTTCGATTCAGCAGCGAGCTCCAGTGCTGATTTGGGCCAAGCAAACGATCCTTTGCACTGGTGGATGTGGTCAAGTGTTCCGCGAATCGACCAATCCGCGTGTTGCGACGGGGGATGGGCACGCGATTGCATTCCGAGCCGGAGCCTTGATGCGGGACATGGAATTCATGCAGTTCCACCCGACGGTGCTCTATATCGCGGGGAGTTCCCGAACGTTGATCACCGAAGCGGTCCGGGGCGAAGGTGCTTATTTGGTCGATGCCAATGGTTATCGATTCATGCAGGACTACGATCCTCGGCTCGAGCTAGCCCCTCGCGACGTGGTCAGCAAATCGATCGTCGCGCAGATGGATAAGACGCAGTCGGCTTGTGTCTACCTGACCTTGGCCCACCTCGATGCAGACTACGTTCGGCAGCGTTTTCCTGGGATAGCCAAGGTGTGCCAGAGTTTTGGTTTGGACATCGCCAAAGACGCGATCCCGGTTCGTCCTGGCGCCCATTACATGATCGGCGGCGCGTTGGTCGACGACCAAGCTCGAACGAGCCTACCGGGACTATGGGCTGCGGGCGAGGTGACCAGCAGCGGCCTTCACGGGGCCAACCGCTTAGCCTCGAACAGTTTGCTCGAAGGCTTAGTCTATGGGGCTCTAGCCGGCCGCCATGCTTCCGAAGCAGCCTTGCAAGACCCCACGGTATCCTTGAGCGTCCTACCGATCCAAAATCAAATGCAGGTTGCCGACCCTCAAGAAATCGATCTTGCGGATATTCGCAATTCGGTACGCTCGTTGATGTGGCGGCATGTGGGAGTCCAACGGACCGAGCAGAAGCTCGAGGAGGCACTTCAACAGCTCAATCGCTACAGCAGCTATGTCCTCTCGCATCAGCCTGGGGGCATTGAAGGCTGGGAGTTGCAAAACATGCTGACGGTCAGCCTGATGATGGCCCAGGCGGCTTTGGCGAGGACCGAATCGCGAGGGGTACACTTGCGGACCGATTATCCCAAGCTTGACAACCCGAACTGGCGCAAGCATTTGTCGATGCAAGTTCGGGATTGGGCAAAATAGGAACGGCTCGATCAGGTTCCTTTGCGGAACTGTTCGAGCAATCGCCCTGGGCTACCCATGATGTTGTAGCCGGAATCGACGTGAAGGATTTCGCCGGTGATTCCGTTGCTATAGGAGCTCAGCAGGTAGGATCCTGAGCGACCGACCTCTTCGTGCGTCACGCAGCGGCCTAGGGGGGCGACGTAGTCGTAGTATTCTTGCATTTCGCCGACACCGGCGGCAACACCGGCCAGGGTCTTAAGGGGACCTGCGCTCACGCCGTTGACGCGGATGCCTTGAGGGCCAAGATCGTAGGCGAGGTATCTGACGGTCGCATCGAGGGCGGCCTTGCAGATCCCCATGACGTTGTATCCGGGGACGCATTTCTCGCCGCCGAAGTAAGTCATCGTCAGGACCGAGGAGTCGGGTTTGAGCATGCTGCGAGCGGCATTGGTCACCGAGATCAAGCTATAGACACTCACGTCCATGGCCAGTTTGAAGCCTGCTCGGCTGGTTTCGACGGTATCTCGCGTCAGGTCGTCTCGATCGGCAAACGCGATGGAGTGGAGCAGAAAGTCGATCTGTCCGAAGTCCTTGGCAGCCGCGTCCATGAAGTTCTTGACCTGCTGGTCGTCTTGGACATCCAAGGGTCTTAGGAAAGCCGTTTGGGCCGGGTATTGCTCGACGCACTTGCTGACTCGAAGGTGGTTCTTTTTCTTTTCGTCATCGGGTTTGTCTGGCAAATGGGAGAAACCGCAAATGCCGCCTTGTTCCATGATTTCTTTGGCGATGGCCCAAGCGATTGAGCGATCGTTGGCCACTCCGAGAATCAGTCCTTTTTTGCCTTCGAATAATTTCATGGGACAATTGCCTTTCATAGAGAAATCATGGAAACGTGAATCACGAGAGGTTGCAAATCGGATCGATGCTTTCTCGATCGTCTGCAGGTTCTAAGTTCGATGGGGCGTCGATCCCGGCGTATTTTGGGAAGTACTCTTCGACCACTTTGTAGAATTGCTCTTGGTTTTCGACGCGTGAGATGTGGGCTCGGAAGTGTCGAGCGCCGTGTTTGTTTTGAGCGTAGCAGCAAGCGAATTTTCGCATGAGCATTGTACCGCGGTGGACACCGAAGCGTTCGACGACAAGGTCGTAGTGGTGGAGCATGATTTTGCGTTGCTCTTCGATCGTCGGATCCGGTGGGATCGGCCGTCCTTCGAGAGCCGCGGCGGCTTGGGCAAAGAGCCAGGGCTTACCGAGGCTTGCTCGCGCGATCATGATCCCGTCGACGTTGTAGTTCTGGTAGGCAAAGAGGACTTGCTCGGCGGTTTCCAGATCGCCGTTGCCGATAATCGGCATGCGGTCCAGGTGCTGCTTGATCTCTGAGATGCGATCCCAGTCTGCAGAACCTCTGAAGAAGTCTTCGGCGGTCCGACCGTGGACGGTCAAGGCCGACGCACCGGCGCGTTCGACGGTCTTTGCCACCTCGATGTAGTTCATCGAATCCCGTGTGCAACCGAGCCGCATCTTGGCCGTCACGGGTGTGGGCCAGCAGGCTTCGACCAGCCGGGAGATGATCGCGTACATGCGTTCCGGGTCGCGAAGCAGGTAGGAGCCGCTGTGGGCTTTTTCGGTGACTTGCTTGACCGGGCAGCCAAAGTTGATGTCCACGACGCTCACTCGGTATTCCTCGACGAGCCTTCGACCGACCTTGGCCATCGTCTCGGGATCATTGTCCCAGATCTGGACGGCCAGAGGCCTGGGCTCTTGGGCGATACCCCAGAGTCGGTCGGGATGTTCGCAGTCGTGTTCGTCGAGCCAGACAAATCCGCTGGCATTGACCATTTCGGTGGCTTGGAGGCCCGCACCACCGAACTCGCGGACGATCTGACGGTAGGCATAATTGGTATAGCCTGCCATCGGAGCCTGGAAAATCGGTGGATAAACCTCCATCGGACCGATTTGGACCGGTTTCGGAGGCCGGGATGTGCTTGGTTGGGGTGAGCCTAAATTCGATTCCATACGTAATACTGTACCTATCTCGGAGCATTTCGCCGAGCCCAACCCAGTTCGCCCAATCCAAACCAGTTCGCCCAGCCCAACCCAGAGAGGACCCCCCGATGGGGCTGATCAAGAAATCACCTCCGAGCGTTCGATTCGTGGCGGTATTTTCCGCCGAAGATCGTTTTCTGAGGACTGCCCTCGAGCGGCTCGAGGCGCATTGGGGCAAAATCGCCGCTCTGGGCCAAGCGTTCGATTTCGTCGAATCCCCCTATTACTTGCGAACCATGCTCGTGCCGCAGCCACCTGAAAGCAAGCCATCCGGGAGCCAACACGATCGGAGCCAACACGATCAGCCCCCCAGAGCGCTCAGAAAACAAATGGCCCTGTTTTCCGACCCCTACGACCCGGCGGAACTCGCCGCCGACAAGCTCCAATCGAACCGTTGGGAGCGGGCATGGACCGAGGAACTGACCTTGAGCCAGGACGACTCGAAAAGGCTGATCAACATCGATCCGGGCTATTTGAGCATGACGAAATTGGTTTTGGCGTCGACCAAGAACCGGGAGCATCGGATCTACCTTCGCGACGGCATTTACGCCGAGGTGACGTTGGCCTTTCGCGATCAAGCTTGGACGTCGATGCCCTGGACGTATGCGGACTACCAACGCCCAGATGTCTTGGAGTTTCTCAAGCTTGCCCGCAAGGGCTTTACGAGCAATCTAGCTTCTCGCAGTCCCACAGAAAGCGATCCATGAGCCGTAGCCAAATCCTATTCGGTGCATCGGTTCTGGCCGTGCTGCTGATCGCCTGTGCGGTATCCTTGCTGGTCGTCGGTTGGGTCAAAAGGAATGCCCTAAGGCTCGGGCTGATCGATCTTCCCAACGAGCGCAAGGTCCACACGAGTCCGATCCCGCGTGGGGGTGGGCTGGGGATTTGGTTGGGCGTTTTGTCGGTTTTTGCGTTAGGAACCCTCGCTGTGGCGTTTGCCAATACTTGGCCAAAGCTCACCGAGCAGGTCCTGCCTGCGAGCCTTCTGGAATTGATTCCCGGGATGTGGTCCAAGCTCGGTTCGATATGGCTGCTGCTCGCAGGCGGCTCAGTGGTCGCTTTGCTGGGGCTCATGGACGATCGTTTTGGACTCGATTGGAAAGTGCGCATCGCGGTGGAATTTGCAGTCGCGGCGTCCGTCGTCTACGGACTGAAACTCCAATTGACCGCCTACATCGATCTTCCTTGGTTGACCCCGATCCTGAGCGTTTTTTGGATCGTCATGCTGATCAATTCCTTTAATATGCTCGATAACATGGACGCCCTGAGCGCGGGGGTCGCAGCGATCGTCTCGGGAATGCTCGCTCTGATGCTTCTGAGTTCGCCTGAGCCGGCCCAAGGCCAACCGCAATGGTTCGTGGCGATCATGGTCCTGGCGCTTCTGGGCGGATTGTTGGGCTTTCTCCGTTACAATTGGCCCCCTGCCTCGATCTTCATGGGGGATTCGGGAAGCTATTTTGTTGGTTACTGGATCGCGGTGACAACTTTGTTATCTACGTATTCGGGAGCTCAGGGGCAAGCTCCCCATGCGGTCTTCGCTCCGCTGTGTTTGTTAGCCGTCCCGATCTATGATACTTTAAGCGTCATCGCGATTCGAATGCGTGAGGGTCGCAGCCCGTTTCAAGCCGACAAGAAGCACTTCTCCCATCGACTCGTCGAGCTGGGGATGACCAAAAAGCAGGCCGTCGGGGCGATTTATCTCGCGACGCTCACATGCTCGTTGGGCGCTTTGCTTTTGCCTCGAACCGATTGGATCGGGGCCGGTCTAGTGCTCGGGATAGTCCTTGCGATGATGGCTTGGATCGCGCTGCTAGAGAATTTCACGAGCAGAAAACGTTCCTGACCCAATGGCTCTAGGGCTGACAATTCGGATGGTCTTTGACGGCCATCGCATGATTCCAACGCGACTTTAACACGACGGTTTATCGATGTCCTCTTCGTTGCCTTTTTCGATCGGTTCTGATCCAGCGGTTTTGCCCAAGGGACCTGATGTTTCTGGGGCTGATGTTTCTGGGACTGGGTTTTCACCCGAACCGCAGTCGACTCTCGGGAGGTTCGCAGAGGCTGCATCTTTGGTGTTGCTTGCGCTGCTGTTGGTCCTCTCGCTCTGGTGGCCTTGCGATACGGCCATCTCGGTAGCCAAGGGGGATTCGTTCTGGCATATTGGGCTTTCGCTGGGTGTGTTTTTTTTCGCTGCGATCCTTGCAGGCTCGGTCGTTCGAACGATCGCTTGGCAACGCATGTCGGTGCTCTGGCTGCTGATCGCGATGGTCATCGCTTGGCATGCTTTGGTTACGGGATATTCGATCGGACGGGTCAACTCAAAGAATGCGATCTACGGATTCTGGCAATCGACGGCCTTGTGGTGTTTGATCCCCTCGGTCGCTTGGTTGGCCCGGACTCCCGAGCGAGCCGCAAGGCTGCTCAAGCTCTGGTGGGTCATCGCCTTGTTTGTGATCTTGTGGGGCTTTTGGGAGTACGCCGTGCTCCAACCTTCGCAGCAAGCCCAGTTGGCCAAGGACCGTATCGGATACTTGCAAGCCAACAAGATCGATCCGGATTCGTCTGCTGCGGTGTTGATTGTCAATCGCATCGAGAGCACCGAGGTCCTGAGTGTCTTTGCCTTGGCCAATTCCTATGCCGGTTTTCTCGTGGCCCTCTGGCCGCTTTGGTTCGGCTGGATGCTCCAGGGCTTGGGTCGATCCGCAGAGTCTCTCTCGGAGGGCAAATCCCAGGCTAGCCATGCGAATCGATTTTCCGACCGCGCCGTTTGGCTTGTCCCTCTGATCTTGGTCATCGCCACAGGGTTCGCTCTGTTGCTGACCAAAAGCCGGACAGCATGGCTTGCGACCGGAGTTACCGCGGTCCTTGCGATGCTGCTCGATCCGATTTTGCGAAGCAATCTTGGGAGATGGATCAAGCAAAAGCCTGGCGTATTCGCTGGTCTTGGTGCCATGCTGCTGGGCCTCTTCGGCGCAGTCTATGCGATCGATCCTTTGATTTTCCAAGAGGCGGGCAAGTCCCTGGCCTATCGGATGGACTACTGGCGGGGGGCTTGGAAACTGATCACCGAAGAACCGTTGTTCGGTTTCGGTTCGCTGAACTTCCAGACAACGTATTTGCAAGTCAAAGCGATAACCGCTTCGGAATCGCCTGCCGACCCTCATAACTTCCTGCTCGAGCTTGCTCACAGCGGCGGCCTAGTGCTCTTGGGTCTTACGGTCCTGCTGATGGTTTGCTTGTCGTTTTTTCAGCTTCGTTCGCGTTTGTTCCGATGCGATAAACTCAGCGAGCCATTTTTCAACGGGCCGGTTTTCACCGAGCCGGTTTTCACCGAGCCAGTGGGGACCTCGATGCACGGACCGAAGTGGTTTTGGGGCGGGGCGATCATCGCGTCGATCTTGGTCTTTTTGTTCGCCTTTTTTACCGCGGGAGATCTGGAGTTCTATGGCACGGCGATTGTCTTGGCTGGAGCCTTGGCCTTCGGGGTTTGGCTGACTCGCAGCCCTGCGGCGAGCGCTTCGGTGTATCTGCTTGTTAAGAATCATCCGGTTTTGTTTCTCGTCTCCTTTCTAGGGGTCTTGGTCCACTTCTTAGCCTCCGGCGGCTGGATGTTCCCAGGGACGATGGTCTCACCGGCGATCGCTTTAGGATGGTGGATTGCCGGTGCGAATTGGGCCGAGTCGACCCAAACGCCAGTCCAACCCAGTGCGCCGGTCCAACCCAGTGCGTTCGGTCGCTCCAAAGGGGTCGTTGCAGCGATTGCGATTCTCGGCCTGTGGGTTTGGTCGATGGCCATGCCATGGTTCCAAGCCCAGAGGGCTTATGCTGCCTTCCCCAAGGACAGTAAAACCGGCCGGTTGGTGCTCGATAAAGCCATTGCTGAGAAGAGCTTGCCGACGGTCGACGAGTACTTTGCTCTGGTCACCTCGGCTCCTTTGGATCCCGATTTAGCCCGGTGGGGAATGGAGTTCTCGGGGGCGGTCATGGATTCGGATATTCCGGTTTCGGAAAAAGCCAGTTGGTTGCACCAGTTCCAGCAAGCATGCAAATTCCTTATCGAGAGAAGCCCTAAGGATTCGACCGCTTATGCCGACGCGGCCGTCGAGTCGTTGCGAACCTCGATCGGTCAAACGCTCGACACATCCCTGACCGAAGAGATGGCCTTTCGCCGCCAGGGGGGCGGACCTGCCCTCCGAGGACCCTCGGCCAGTGGAGGAGCCCGAACCAGGGGAGGTGCCGCTCGAGCGACAGCCACGCGCACGATCGGGACACAGCTCCAAGAAGACTCCTTGCGGTACTACCAGGAGGCGACCAAGTACGCACCAGCGAATGCCGAACTGCATCTCCAGACGGCCATCGTCGCTGCGATGTTGGGCAATTGGAAAGTCTGCGAAGCGAAGCTCGATCAGGCCGAGGAAATCGATCGGGAAACCAAGCATCGAGACCGAAAAATCGAAGCGGCCCGAATCTGGATGCCGCACGAGTTGGCACCTTTGCTCGAGGATCGAGCCAAGTCGGCTAAGAAAATTCCTGAGGATTCGAGCCCCCAATGGGATACGTTCAAGCGGCTGGTCGATCGGAGCGATTCGGTTCCGGGTGAACCTGTACGGCAAATGCTGCGTAGCTTTTTCAATAAACCTTAGATCCTCTTCTTTTTTCGATCCGGCACCATGCGCAGTCTTCTACTCCTTATTTCCTGCATAGGCCTAGGGTTCGGACTAGCCAAGTTCGATCACGACCGGCGTTTCTCCGGGGTAAAGAACCTCATGGGAAGCGCCAAGGGGGTGACGACCGAGTCGGGTAGCGACGCGGTCCAATCGGAAGTCCAAAAGCTCGCCGCTCAAAAAGTCGGTAGGATCACCGTCGTCAACGGGGCCGAACTCGATTTCGGAATGATGATGAAGGGAACCAAACGTTCCCACAAATTTGTCTTTAAAAACGTGGGCGAAGCCGACGCAAAGATTTGGTTCAAGGCCAGTACCTGCAAATGCACGGTCGGCAAGTTCACCGACGCGACCCTCAAGCCCGGCGAGGAAACCGACGTCGAACTCGAATGGAAAGCCGAAAGTGTGCTGGATGATTTCTCTCAAACAGCCACCATCGGAAGCGATTGTCCAAGCCAAGAAGAGGTCAAACTCGTCATCCGTGGGCGCATCGGCCAAGCTTACGTTTTTGATCCACCGGCCCATAGCGTCGGCGATTTGCTTTCGAGCCAACAGAACGAAATCAAGTTCCGAATCTATTCGTTCCAATCCGTCCCGTTGAAAATCGGCGGAGGCCAGGTCAAAGATTCGATCCTGTCGAAAAAAGTCCGCTTCGAAGCCGAAGAAGAGGTCGTCATCGAACCAGGCCAATTTCCGGATCTAGCCGATGCGCGTCGCTACACCGATTGCAAGATGACTCTGCTGCCTGGACTGCCGGCCGGCCCGCTGAACCTCGACCTGCAAATTACCCGACACAACGAGGGGGGGCCCGACGAAGAGTTTCTCCTCTACAATGTGCGAGGCCGGGTCGTGACCCCCATTCGGGTCATCGCTGGGGACGACTACAACGAAACCCGAAATATCTTGACGATCGGCACGGCTAAGTCCTCCCAGGGAATCAAGAAGAGCTTCATGCTCTCGATCCGTACCGACGATTTCCCCGGTGATCCGAATATAAGGATCGCTAAAGTCATCCCGGAACAACTCAAGGCTTCGATTGGAACCCCCAAGATTTCTACGACTCAGCGGATCTATCCCATCCTTTTGGAAATCCCCCCCGGAAGCGATCCAGTCGAATTTGACGGAACCTTCAGCAAGGATTTCGGAAAAATCGTGATCGAAACGGATATGGAAACCTCACCGACGATTCCGATGTACCTTAAGTTCCGTTTGACCGAGGATTGATCACCCGCGAAACGCAAGAGTTAGTCCGTGAAACGCACGCTTTGGACCCTGCTGGCTGTCTGCACCCCGCTGAGCCTCTTCGGAAGTTTGCTCTGGGCCCAGCCCCCTCGACTGCGGCTCGGACAACGCAATACCGCCCCGGTTCAGCAGAAAACTCAGCCACCCAAGCCTGCCGAAGCGCAGCCGATAGCAAAACCCGCCTCCGATCCGCCGATCAACGTCGCGACCGAGGAAGAAAAGAACCAGAAAATCGCTGCGGATTGGAACAACCCATGGCTGGTTTTCTATGTCACCGGAAACCAAAGCGGCTATCTCGAACCCTGCGGTTGCACTGGCCTAGCCAACCAAAAAGGGGGGATCAATCGCAAAGACACCCTTTTGACGAGCCTCGTGAACCGAGGTTGGCAAGTCATGGCCCTCGATGCGGGCGACCAAGTCCGTCGCGATGGGACCCAGTCGGAGATCAAGTTCAACTGGACGGCCCAAGCCTTTCGTCAAATGGGGTATGCCGCGAGCACCTACGGTGCAAAAGACCTGCTCCTCTCGGACAACATCCTCGTCTCGATCCTCGACGAGAACGGCAAAAACAACCTGTTCGTCTCTGCCAATGTCAGCATGCTACCCGACGAAGATCTCCGTTACAGGGTTCTGAGCGTCCAAGGCCCAGACAAGAAACCTCGCAAGATCGGTATTACCGGAGTGCTCGGCGAGGAAACCCACAGAGCTCAAGGACAAAACAAACAGGACTTTTTTAGCATCTCGCCGGCCATTCCAGCGCTCCAAGAGGTCGCCCAGAAACTTCGAGCCGAGCAGTGCGACTACCAAATCCTTATCGCCAACGCGAGTCTCGAGGAGACCAAGAAAATCGTCCAAGCCGTTCCGGGGTTCCAGTTGGTCGTCACTTCAGGGGGCTTCGGGGAACCGACATACCGTCCTGAGGTCCTTCCAGGGACTTCCACAGAGATCGTCCAGGCCGGGACCAAGGGGATGTATGCAGGGATCGTCGGGCTCTTTGAAGATCCCTCGCAACCGACCCGTTACCAACGCATCGCCTTGAGCTCGCAGTTCGAGGACTCCCCTCGCATGCTCGAGCTATTCGAGAAGTACCAAGACGAGTTGCGCAACAAGTCCGATGAGAACTTCGCAGCCTTGGGCTTGAGGCCAGCGACCCATCCGACGGGAAACGAATTTGTCGGGACCTCCAAGTGTGGAGAGTGCCATACGACGGCCCATGCGATTTGGGAGAAAACCCCGCATGCCCATGCGACCGAATCGATCGTCCATCCTCCCGAACGATCGATGGCAAGGCACTTTGACCCCGAATGCATCTCGTGCCATGTCACAGGCTGGAACCCCCAAAAGTATCGGCCGTACAAATCGGGTTACGAAACGCTCGAAGGGTCGCCCGAGCTCCACGGGAGCGGATGCGAGAACTGCCATGGGCCCGGCTCGGAGCACGTTCGTGCCGAAGAGGACGCAAGCGCCGATAAAAAACAACTTGAGGAACTGCGCGTCGCGATGCGATTGACCTTGGCCAATGCCCAAGACAAGTGCTTGGAGTGCCATGACATCGACAACAGCCCCGACTTCCACAAAGAGGGAGCCTTCGAAAAATTCTGGGAGCAGGTCAAACACGTCGGCAAGGATTAGCTCTGTCGATTGCTTTGTCGATTAGCTTTGTCTGGGGCCCTGTGCCATATGAATCCCGAATGGTTTCCAAGCATCTGTTTTATGGGAGCATCCTGCCGCGCCGCGGCGCAATCGGCCGCTCGGGCCGGTTGCACTCGAATCCTAGCTTGGGATGATTTCCTCGACGCAGATCTCCTAGCGATCGCTCAGGCTGAGTCCCTTGCCGATTTCCCAGAGGATTCGCAAGGCTTGGCCGAGTTGCAAGGTATCCCGCTGGTGCTCTGCGGAGGCATGGAGAACCGACCCGATTTCGTCCAGCGGCGGATCGATCAAGGGATGCTCTGCGGGGTGACGGGCGATATGCTGCGGCAACTTCGATCGATCGAATCCTGGCAACGCTGGGCGAGCGAAAGCCGCATCGGTTGGCCCACGACGGTCCAAGACCTCTCGGACCCGAGACTCGACTCGGTTCGCTCGGAGTCTTGGATGCTCAAACCCGTCGGTCGCGCAGGGGGCGTCCACGTAAGGGCCATCGCAAGTCTCGAGGATCTGGATCCCATTGCGAAACTTGCACCGGACCCAGGCAGCCCCACGTCCAGCTCAACGTCCAACCCGTGGTATCTCCAAGAGTACGTACCCGGGATTTCGATCGGAGTCAGCTACTGCACGGACAGCAACGGGAATCCTGAGAGCAACGGGACTACTGAGAGCACCGAGCCCCCTAGAACTCGGATCGTCGGGATCGCACGCTCGATCCTCTCCGAGGAGCTCGATGCCCCTTTGCCATGGATTTACCGAGGGAGTCTAGCTCCTTATTCGGTAAGTCCCACCGTGCTTGCCTCGCTCGGGCGATTCGCAACGACCGTGGCGCAAAGCACGGGGATTCGGGGGTTATGGCAAGCCGATTTTCAGATCGATCCCGAGGGGCAACTTTGGCTCTTAGAGATCAATCCACGCTGGTCGGCCAGCATGGAGTTGCATGAGATACTCCAAGGGTATTCGTGGATCACCGAGCACGTGAGGATCCTATGCAACGGCGCGCCAAAACACGTTCCGAGCCCGGCATCGCCCGCTGGCCAGCAGGTCGCAAAAGGGATCGTCTATGCGCCGCATGAGATGCATTTGAGTGTCGCCCAAGTCGATCGGTTGGGGCGATCTGGCTGGCATGGCACCTTGAGGGAACTCGAAATCGACGAGTTTTGCCTTGCCGATATCCCGCAATCGGACCCTCTGGGGGTCGATTTTGCAGAAGGGATGCCGATCGTTACGGTGCTCGTCGCGGGTGAAAAAAACGCGGATTTACTTGAGAAAATCCGCCAAGCTCGCTCGACGGTGCTCGGGTGGTTCCAAAGGATTTGAACCAAAACCGGGTGTGACTTGCAAGAATTTGGAGAATAGAGAGCAGACGAAAAACGTTTGTTTTCGGTGTTCCCCTCAAAAGCCCTCCAAGGGACTCTTGCCATGCCATCAGAACGATTGATCGAGCGAGGAAGGTTGGTCTATCAAGCCCTCGAATGCAAAGAGCAAGCCGCACGGTACCGGGCCGCTGCCGTCTCGCTCATGGAGGCCATCACCCTTGCCGAATGTGGCGATCCATCGAAACTCCAATCGCTCATCGACGCGATGGATCAGGAGCCCTCGGTTCTGAACACTCCGTGGCCCGAGGAAACCAAAGCTCTTTTGCAGCAGGCTAGCCTCAAGGAGCTCACCGAGTCCAAACCAGCAACGCAGGCACCAGCAACGCAGGCACCAACAACACAGGCACCAACAACACAGGCAGCAGCAACGCAGGCAACAGCAACACAGGCAGCAGCAACACAGGCACCCGCAACGAAGGCAACAGCAACGAAGGCAACAGCAACAAAAAAATCGCCGTCTGGGACATTGGCCGTCGGACCGGCCAGAGCCTCCGATAAGAAGGCGAACCCACCGCCTGCCGGGATCACTCCGCCTGCCGGGGGGACACCGAGCGATCTAGTGGGGTTCAAGCCGAGGCGTACGAAACGGGGTGCGGAGGTTTTCGTAAGCCTTGGGATCCACGTCGCTTTGTTGATGATCCTGGGATTCTGGGTTGTTGTCCAAGTCCAGCGGACCGAGATCTTGAGCATTGTCGCCGGGACGGTCGAATCGGAGGACGTATTGATCGAAACGCCGATGGAATCGATTTCCGAGCTTGAGGCGACCTCGACCGACAGTCCAGCGATCAGCACACCCGAGACATCGAGCATGGCGATCGAAGTCAACACCGATTCGATTTCGGTGGACAAGGTCGACTTGGGGATCGAAGCCATCGGGGCTGTCAGTTCGATTTCCGAGCAGATGAGCAAGGCCGGAGCGAGTGGCTCGAAGTTGGTCGAGGGGGCGGAGTTTTTTGGGTCGAAGGCCACGGGCAATCGATTCGTTTATGTCGTCGATGCTTCGCCGAGCATGCGACGCGATGGGGCTTTCGAAGCGGCCAAGGAGGAGATTCTCAGATCCTTGCGCTCGATGAAGCCCAAGCAGCGGTTCGGAGTGATTTTTTTTGGTGGAGAGCTCAGGCATTTGGAGTTCGAACTTGGTCAAAAACCGGACGGTCCGGTCAATGCAACTCAGGAAAACATTGAAAAAGCTGTCGAATGGCTCCGGAAAGTGACGGTTCAAAAGGATGGTCGGCCCCCGATCGATGCGATCGAATCCGCCTTGGAATTCCAGCCCGATGGCATTTTCCTACTGTTCGATGGCGACACGAAAATGGATAATTGGACGCAAACCGTGCGAGAACTGAACACATCCGACGGGTTTTTATCCGATGGGGGTACCCAGGTCCCGATCCATGTCATCCATTTCTTTCGAGAGGAATTCCAAGGAGCGATGCAGTTGCTGGCTCACCAAAACGGTGGCACCTATCGCTTCGTACCCAAGCCTGGTTTTCGCTTCGCGCCCTGAGCGAGGGTCGAACCTGGAATCATCATGAGTCGGATCATGGATCGAGTAGATCAAGTGGATCGAATGGAACAACCCGAGCAAATCCAGCCGCCGGACTCACAAACCCTCAATCCACAACCCGTGGATCTTGAATCCTGGGAGACCTCGGTAAATCTAGTTCGGGTCAACAAGTCGCTCAGCGCGGTTCTCTTGAGTCTCTGTGCGCATCTGGTGATGCTTCTGTGCATGGCGTTTGTGTTGATCGGAGTTGGTGGCAAGAACGGATCAGGAATTTCTCTCCTGGTCGATTCGAGCGATCAGTCGCTTGAGGCGGAAGTGACGCAATTGGATCTCTCGAGCAGCATGAAATCGGAGAATGCTCAAGAAACCCTACCTGAAACGCCTACGATAGAGGCCCAAGCGGTTCTATCCAAGCTGACATCGATCGCAAGCGACGCATCGGAATTTGCCGACGATCGCGGGGATCTGGTCGCCTCGGGACCGTCGGCCGCGGGTGCCGAAGCGGCCGCAGCAGCCTTGGCCTCAGGATCGTTGTCAGAGTCCCCGACCGTCAGCGGCGACCAAGGCTACGGCGCTTCGTTCTTCGGGACCTATGCACCGGGGCAACGGTTCGTCTTCGTGATCGATAGTTCTTCGTCGATGCTCCAAGGGACGCGCTGGCCAACCTTGAGACGCGAGTTGACCCGCGCGATACGAGGCCTTTCGCCCGACCAAGAGTTCTTCGTGATCAGCTTCGACATCGGCGCTCACCCGATGTTCAATACGCTTCCTCCGATCGGAAAGTTCCTTCCCCCGACCGACGAAAGCCTCTATCGACTCAACACGTGGTTAAACGGCATCCAGCATCAAGGCTCGACGTGTCCGGCTTCGAGCATCGGCATCGCCCTGCGTTTGAAACCCGATGCGATCTTCCTGCTGTCCGATGGCGAGATTCAGGATACGACTGTCCAGGAACTCCGAGTCCACAATCGAACCGAGTCCGAGCAAGGCAAACGCAAAGTCGCCATCCCAATCCATACCGTTTTGTTGCACAGTCCTATCGGGGCTGGTCCTCTGAAGATCATCGCTGATGAGAACGATGGGGTCTTTACCCCAGTGAGTCCATTCGCAGGGCGCTGAGAATCCAGGTATACTTAAGCCTCTTCGTAACCGTCTCCCGTTTGACCAGCCTTACGACCCTTGCGAGCCCGCCCGATGCATCCTGATTCCTCGACCGATCCTGTGCACCTCGAGCCCATACCCACCGAGCAATGCAGGCCCAAGCGGTTTCGCAAGGTAGCCAAGCGAACCGCCATTGCAAGCTGCCTGCTGGTCTTCGGAACCAGCGCCCTGGGAACCTGGAAGATCCGATCCAGCTTGCCGAACCTTAACGCTCGGCAAGCCACCGCGTATGTCGAGCAATCGGTCAAGATTCAACGCGATGCTCAAGGAATACCGACGATCCATGCCAAATCCCGTTCGGATGCGGCCTACGCTCTTGGTTTTGCGCATGCTCAGGACCGATTCTTTCAAATGGACTTGCTCCGACGCGTGCCCACCGGACGGCTAGCCGAATTGGTTGGGAAATCGGCCGTGGGAGCCGATAAACGGTTTCGCAAACATCGATTCGCTTCGATGGCCGAGCAAGTCTACGCCAAGGTAGAGATCGAACAAAAGGAGATCTTGGACGCCTACACACGCGGGGCAAACGAAGGCTTGCAACGGCTCGACGATGAACCCTTCGAGTACCAGGTGCTTCAAGCCACCCCGGAACCTTGGAAGCCCACCGATTCGTTTTTGGTCATGATCACCATGCTCTGTGACCTTCAACCCATGGACGGGACACCCGAGCAAGCCTTGACGCTGCTCCACGAGAAAGTTCCTCAGGAGGTCTTTGATTATTTGGTCCGCCGCGGTTCGCGCTGGGACGCAGCCTTGGACGAGACCAAGATCTCCATGCCCGCGATCCCCGGCCCCGAGATTTGGAGTTTAAGAGACGCTCAAGCGTCGATTCGAGCCCCGCTAGCGATGCGATCGGCCAACGAGAGCCAGCCCAACGAGAGCCAGCCCGCCCAGAGCCAGCCAGCCCTGTGCCAGGCCGATCCGGCTCCACTGGATCTGGCCCAATTCGCATGGTTGAACTGGACCCACCAGCTCGATGGCGAGTTCAAAGTCGGGAGCAACAACTGGGCAGTCAGCAGCAAAGTCGGCAAGTCGGCCGAAGGCCATGGAGGCACCTCCCGAGCGATCCTGGCCTCCGACATGCACCTAGGGCTCCGGGTACCGACCGTCTGGTACCGAGCTGTGATGCAAACCCCCACTCGGAATCACCCGAACCGCACGCTCGTCGGAGTCACCCTGCCGGGTGCTCCGGTGATGGTCGAAGGCTCCAACGGCACGGTCGCTTGGGGATTTACCAACAGCACCGGCGATTTCGGGGATTTGATCGAGCTCAAGATGCTCTCAGAAAACCAGTATGCAACACCTCAGGGACCACAGAGTTTAGAATCCTACACCGAGAAGATTTCCTACGGGAGCGGAGCTGAAGACTACACGTACGAATGGTCGATTTGGGGGCCGGTTGTCGAAGTCCGCGAGAATCGTCGTTTTGTCCACAAATGGATTGGGAACGATCCTGAGGCGTTCGATTTGAACATCCTGAAGATGGAGTCGGCATCGAGCGTCGAGGAGCTCGGGGATCTGGCCAACCGAGCTGGGATGCCCAACCAAAATGTGATGATGGTCGACGACCAAGGGAACATCGGCTGGACCATCTCAGGCAGGCTTCCGAAGCGTCAAGGCACACCGCAATGGGTCGCCGGTGATTGGTCGACACAGGAAGCTTGGGTCGGCTATTACGCACCGGAAGAATACCCCCGGGTGATCAACCCAGCTTCGGGCCGGCTCTGGACGGCCAACAATCGAATCATGGGGGGCGATTACATGCAGAGTGTCGGCGATGGACGCTTTGATCCCGGGGCGCGGGCCAAGCAGATTCGGGACCGATTGTTCGAGAAGGAGCAGTTCGACGAAAAAGATCTTTTGGCGATCCAGCTCGATGACGAAGCTCGCATGATGAAGGTGTGGCAAAAGTGGCTTGAGGAGACCATCGAAGCAAACCCCAAGACCAACCCCAAAGCCACCAGCGAGGAATTTCGAACTTTCGCTAAAAAAGAAGAGCTTCGCGCCAGCACCAACTCGGTGACCTATCGGATTGTCCATGAGTTTCGCAATCAGGTTTTCTCGCGTATCTTCGGCTTCGATATCTCCAGACGCGGGACCATCGATTCGAGGAATCGAGGGCTTGCCAAAAAACTCGGGATTCAACGGACCATCCCGGTTTCCTACGAGGATGTCGCCGAGGAGCTCATCGAGCAAAAGCCCCAGCATTGGCTCCCCGAGGAGTTTGGCACCTGGGACGAATTGCTCAACGATGCGGCCGTGGCGACCCAAGAGGAACTGACCAAGGATCAACCCTTGGCAGAGGCGACCTGGGGCAAACGGAATCGGTCGGCGATCAAGCATCCATTGTCGATGGCCGTGCCTGCACTGGGTGGTTTTTTGGATATGCCCGAGGTCGAGTTGCCCGGCGATAGCCATTTGCCCCGCGTTCAGAGTCCGTCCGGGGGAGCCTCCCAACGCTTGGTCGTCAGCCCGGGCTTTGAAGAAATCGGGATCTACCACCAACCCGGCGGAGCCTCAGGCCACCCGCTTTCCCCCTACTACCGAGCCGGGTTCGACGATTGGGCCAATGGTCAAGCATCGGCGTTGATGCCCGGTCCTGCTGTCCACACGATCGAGATCACCCCGAAATAGCTTTCAGGGCGCTTTGCCGCAAGTTCCGATCGGCGACTCGGTCGGCAAAGAACTGCGCTTCGCTCTGGAAGAACTCTTCGATGTCTTGGTCGTTGATCAGAAGCACATCGTAGTAGAGCGAGTCGGTCAGAATCTGATAGAAAAACAGGTTTCTGATCGCCGAGAGTTCTTTCAAAGGGTACTTACCCATGAAATCCCCGAGGTTGTTATAGAGCAAGCAGCAGCTATAGCCGGCTTGATGAAAACGCTCAAGGGTTTCGGTGGCCTGCTCGATGAACCTTGCGTTGCCAAACGGCGCGCATTCAAAAAGGACCACCGGGCGATTTTCTGAAATGAACCGTTTGGCACCGGCTAAAACCTTGAAGTCATGCCCATCGGTGTCGACTTTTAAGATGTTGGCGTGTTTGGCAAAGCCATCGTCCTTGACGATGTCATCGAGCGACCGGCTGCGCAGGGCAAGTCCATCGGTTGCGGGAATCAGCGAGGCGGTTCCATTTTTCTCCTCGAGCCTGTAGGTTCCCTCGAGACTCTCACTGGAGCATAGATCGCTGATGACCCTGACATTGGGATTCGCACCCCAATTGGCGAGGAGAAACTTGCGAAAATTCGGGTCCGGTTCAATGGCCAAGAATTGATCATCGGGGCCTGTGTAGAATGCAGCGATCGTATCGCCGATGTTGGCTCCGACGTCGATCAGCCTGACATGCCCAGACTTGCGTTTGACGAACTGACCGATGCGTTGCGGGAGACGATCGTAACAGGGGTGGTCTTGGAAGTAGATCGGCAGGCTGTGGGACAATCGCATCGAGAGCAAGCGTCCATGGACTTGCATCGAGCAGGTCGGATCGCCCAGGAGATGGATCAAGACTTTGCGAGGCAGCGACCAGAATCTCCGGGCTAAACGGCCCGATTTGAGATACTGTCGGTAGACGAAGCTGGCGATGCGCATCGGAATTCCTTTCCTATCGATCAAATCGAGGCGGTTTTTCCGCAGAAATTGGGGGTAAAAGGTTCTTACAGTTCAAGGTTGGAAGGGTTTGGATTTTTCGCTTTCCCCGGATAACAAGCCCTTGGGATCGGAGGAAGTCGGGGGCCACCGTAGCGGCACCGGGCCGTTACCAGTCCTTGGCAATCTCTTCAAGGGACGCTCGAGTTGGTTCTCCACAGAGCTCTATCCTCCATCGGGGAAACCGCCAGTTTATCGAGGCAGAATCAGTCACGCAATGATTCGCGAGGAAAGCAAAAGGGCGTCGTCTATTTGTTGATTTGAGTCTGTTCGATAGCGCAGTACTGGGCCATCGCAGAATTCGATGGCATGGAGTTTTCGATCGCGACGCGTGTCGGGTTATTGAGGTATTCGATGGCATCGGGTTTTCGAACATCGTTCACCGACCGCTTGACATACCCTAAGCTTGGTCGATTGGGAATTCAGCCCGGAGGGCGGCACTTACCTGCCATTAGAGCATAAGCCACCGGAGCGATTGGTCGCTTGATCGCGCGGGGTCTGTCCCCGAGTTTTAATAACGCGTGGTCTTCCTCCGGGTTCTTGGTTGCTAGGCTTGCCCGATAAATCAAGCGTTGTAAAATAAATCAACGCTTAGGTGTTCAAGGAGGGTTCTTAGGGGATTCAGGATGCCATATTATGATTTCATCTGGAATGACGAACCTGGAGGCAATAGGGAGCATATCGCCGAGCACGGTCTGACACCTGACGAGGTCGAAGAGGTTTTTTATAATCCGATTGGTCATGATTTTAGCAGGTCATCTGGTTTACCGATCCTTTTTGGATTTACCCCGGATGGTAGGTATATTTTGGTTGTATACGAACAAATCGATGACATAACCATTTATCCAGTGACAGCTTACATAGTAGAGCACTAGCATGGCAGGAGAACGGGGCAAAAGAATTTATCGCAAAGCAACGAATGATGAAAATCAGCGGCACTCGAGGGTTCGTGAGCAGATCGCTAATGAATTACCCGAGATCAAGCGGCGTGCAAGGGATCGCTTGTCTAGCGTGGTAGGGTGTGGGACTCCTTTGAGGCAGGTGCTTAGTGCACTTCGATCCGAGCGCGAACGCTTGGGTTTGAGTCTCAACGACATTTTCGAGCGCACTGGAATCGATAGGGCCGCTTTATCACGACTGGAAAACAATGAAAATGCGAATCCAACACTTGGTACCTTGGAGCGCTATGCCGAAGCACTCGATAAACAGATTTTGGTGGTGTTATCGGATGTCAAACCAAAAGCTCGATGACCGCTGCGCAGGGTCTGCCGGCAATTTTTAGAAGCTTGTTTCTTCAGGCGGAAAATTTGCTAGTTGAAAATCCGCCAACCGCTTGGCTCCTCTTCTCCTGCTGGCGGGAGCAAGGGGCGGGGCAGGCATCGATTTTGTCAGTCCCTTATACCCCCTGGGCCAGCTAGGCACTGGGCCGGTCCAGCACTGGGCCAGCTAGGTCTTTTTTCATCGCAGCTAATCGATCCATCACCATGTGCTTGGCCTCTTGGAGGGATCCGCGAGTCGGCTCGGCGAGTTCTTCGTGGCCGAAGAGATAGAATTTGATCTTCGGCTCGGTCCCCGAGGGACGCACCGCGATGGCATTTCGGCTTGGACCCCCATCGCTGCTTGCCAACTCGAGCATAAGCATGTTGCTTTTGGGAGCCTGCATCGTTTCGGTATGGGACTGGCCGGTCCGACGGACCAACGATCCGTAATCGCGGACGGCCAAGACCTCAAGGCCTCCGATCGACTTCGGTGGATCGGTTCGAAGTCCATCCATGAGCCTTTTCATGTTGGCCATCCCTTGGCTACCTTCCATTTGCACGTTGATCAAGTCCTCCAGGTAGACACCGTGTTCGAGCATCAATTCGTCGAGCCGTTCATGAAGCGACTTGCCGGCCGCTTTGAGGTCGGCTGCAAGCTGAGCCATCAGAAGACAGGCCACGGCCCCGTCTTTGTCTCTTGCGTAGGTACCGATCAGGTAGCCGTGGGATTCCTCGGTTCCAAAGACGAAACCTTCGGGTCCACAAGCGTCGATTAGACCTGCGATCCACTTGAACCCCACATGGATGTTTCCCTCGCAACGGACACCTTGCGACTCGGCGACGGATCGCGTCAACTCGGTGGTGACCAGGGTTTTGATCACATAAGCATCTTTGGGAAGATCGCCAGCTTGCTTGCGTTTCGAGATGACGTAATCGGTCAGGAGCACGCCGAGTTGGTTCCCATTGATCGTAGCCCAAGGGCTATCGGGTTGGAGGCTTATTGGGCAGGAGCATCCCATCCGATCGCAATCTGGATCGGTGGCCAAGGCGATATCGGCCTGGATGCTCTTGGCGTATTGGACCATGGCGTCGAAGACGGCGGGGTTTTCCGGGTTGCTCACGTGCCCTGGGACATTCGGGAAATCGCCGTCGGGGGTTGCATGAGGACCATATTCGAAAACTTGGGAAAAACCCGCCGCTCGGAGCAGTTCCGGAACGACAAATCCTCCGACACCGTGCAGGGGTGAGTAGACAATTTTTGCATCGCGAGAGCCGGCCCAGGCGAACTTCAGGGTGGCACTTTGGAATTTTTCATCGATCTCCTGCGTGACAAACCTCACCTTGCCCTCCGCGACGGCTTGGCCGAAATCCACCCGATGGATTTGCTCGACCTGCATGACCCCGTCGATGATTTTTTCGTCATGGGGTGGTAGCACCTGCCCACCGGTCGACCAATAGACTTTCACGGCATTGTCGCTCGGAGGGTTGTGCGATGCGGTCACCATGATCCCGCAACTGCATTCGAAGTTCCTCACTGCATAGGACAATTGAGGGGTTGCCCGGTATCCATCGAGGAACACGACTTGAAATCCGTTGGCTACCATGATCGAGGCGCACAGTTCAGCGAAATGCCGGGAACGGTGCCGTGTATCGTAAGCGATTGCGCAGGAGAGTTGGCCCGGATTCGGTTGGCTCAAAATGTAATCCGCAAGCCCCTGGGCGCTTTCACCGATGGTTCGATCGTTGATCGCATTCGATCCGATTGGGTACATCCTGCCCCGTCTTCCCCCGGTTCCAAAGGGGATAACCGTCCAGAAAACATCGTCGAGTTTTTTCCAATCTTGACGCTCGATATGAGCGATCAGCTCAGCTCGGTACTCGTGGTATCTGGGTTGAGATAGCCAATCGACGATATTTTTGGCCGCCGCTGGAGTAATTTTTCCTTGGGCCTCGGCAGACTCAACGGCGGTCAAATAGGGGTCCATAGACGATGTCTCAGTAGCTAGACTAATGGGAATGGCGATTCGATCCGGGGCTTCACCGGGCGGATCGAAAGCGAAAATGTCGCTTAAATCCTTGCAAACGTCAACGGCGGAATAGATTTCCCAATCGGCATTCTCGGGGTTCGACTAGGTAGGGAAGGTTGGATTTTAACGGCACGATAACGCCGACTTTGCCGGGTAGCTGTTTAATTGTGGGACACTCTGGAACTTTACGCCGACGTAGGGAATCATACGTCTCGGTCTGTTTTGTTGACAGCCAAGACCCTCCAACTAGGATGGAGGCCGCCTTTCGACGGCAAATGCCGTGTGATCGGATCTGCTGGTGGCGGTCCCTCCCGTGTGGTGAGAGCGTTGCGGCGTCGAGGGCGTACTGACAATTCCTTATCGTTCCTCAGTCGGGGATCCCATAGTGAAGTCGAACAAGCCAACTACTCAGAAGAATCAACCGAACAAGCGGGCTTTGAAAAAGGCGCCGAAACGGGCTCGCCTGTTTGAGCTTCTGGAACGCCGGGAACTCATGGCCGGTGACTTCTCGCCTTCGGTGGAGAGCCTCCTTTCCCGGATGTATTTTCGGAACGAAGAGGCCTACACCCGTGCCGGAACGGTGATGTCCGGTGGAGGCACAGGTAGCACCGGAGGCACTGGAGGTATCGGCTCGGGTGAAACCAACAACCCTTTGGCGGTCAGCGAGTTGGAGCCGAACGGCTTCGTAGCTCGCGCTCAACTCCTGCCCCTGTCTGCTTCGCAACCGGTGAACGTCTCTGGGACGTTTACGTCGTCTATCGACGAAGACTATTTTGCGTTGGACTTGAGGAAGGGTGATATCCTCGACACTCGCTTGGTAGGAGTTCCTGGCTCGCGACCTACGCTAGCACTAATGGACGCCAACACCCAAGAGCTTCTTTTTGCTCAAGGCCGTTTCCTTGGCGGGACCGCGTACCCTCCTTCCTCGCCATTGTACAAAGACGGTTTAACGACCTTGCCGTATGTGATCGCGACGAGCGGTCGTTATTACATGAGAGTTGCCGACGGTGTTGGTTCTTACGTTTTGAACCTGCGAGTTCACCGTTCGACGTTTGAAGCCGAACCGATTGGCACCCAGCAAACGTTGTACATCGATTTCGATGGCTCGCTGACCCGAGCGGAAACGCTCAACTTGACGGGGCTGGGTGTTCCTCCCGGAACCTTGCGTATCCCACCGTTGTCTCGCTACATGCCCCAATTGGGTCTTACAGCGGCCGATGCTCCCGCCGTGGCTCGCAACACGATGGCTCGAGTAGAGCAAAAGCTGCGCACATCGCTTGCGGCTCGCTCGAACAACGGGTTCTACGGGGCTACAGGCAACCCGGGTGAGTTCAACGTGCGGCTTGTTTCAAGCTTCGATTCGCCGGATCTTTGGGGACAGTCGAACGTCTCGAGAGTGCTCGTCGGCGGTACGCAGACGGAAATCGGTCTCGACCCAGATACAGGCCTTCTAGGGATCGCTCAGTCGGTCGACGTGGGGAACTTCGGCCGCGAAGAGAGCGGCTTGGTGATGGTCGATATCCTGATCGCTGACTCGATGGATCCTGCGTTGGTTCCCATCGCCGGAAACGTTTCGAGAGCGGATTTATTTGCTGAACTTTTGTCGATGGTTATCGCCCACGAAGCAGGCCATTTTTTGGGTGGTGTTCACCAAGACCCCAACAATCTTCAGTACGGGGTGATGGATCAGTTTTATGACCCCGCCATTGTTTCTGGTGCCGGTCGCGATGGAATCTTCGGCAACCGTGACGACGAACCGCTATTCTTCAGCGTCGACGAGTTCTCCCCGACCGCTGGGGTTCCCTTCGGCGGTGGAGTCAATGACAGCGCCAACATGTTGGCCTTCGGCATGTCGACTGGAACAGTCGGCGGAACGGTAACTGGCACCGTCTACAGCGACATCAACAGAAACTCCCGCCAAGACGCTGGCGAAATTGGACTCGCCGGATGGCAGGTCTTTATCGACTCGAACAACAACGCGGTCCTAGACGTTGGGGAGCCTCGTGCAACTTCAGATGCGTCCGGACGGTATACCCTACGCTCTGCAAGCGGTACTCAAGTTGTCCGCGTTGTGCGACCTGCAGGTTGGCTCGCATCGAATTCCGCAGAGGAATCCAAGTCCGTTGCGGTGACGCTCGGCGGCACGAGCACGGCCAACTTTGGGTCCTTCGCTCCTTCGGGTAGTTCGACCGGCTTCAAATGGCTCGACATCAACGGCGATGGAATTCGCGATGCGAGCGAACCAGGACTCGCAGGGGCTTACATTTACCTTGACCTCGATGGCGACCCTCGTCCCGATGTGGGAGAGCCTGCCTCGATCACCAAAGCCGATGGGTCTTACGTTCTTAACCCACCGGTGGCTGGAACCTACACGATCCGCGAAGTGGTCGACCCAGGCTACGTCCAAACATTCCCTCTGGGCGGTTTCCACACCGTGACCTACAACGGTTCGACTCCCCTGGGCGGTTTTGACTTCGGCAACCGAGAATCCTCCGACTGGGGCGATGCTCCGACACCTTATGCGACTCTGCGTGCCAACAACGGAGCCTCGGCCGGTCAACTCGACGGGTTCCGACTCGGTGCGAATTGGGACGCGGAAATCGACGGACGCCCGACCTCGGGGGCCAATGGTGATGATTCCAACGGTCCTTTGAACACAACGGGCTCTGTCATCAATGATGAAGATGGTGTAACCCTTCTGACCCCGCTGGTACGCGGCGACACTCAAAATATCATCCGCATCAACGTTACCAACACCGCAGGTGCGGGTGCGTTCGTCCAAGGCTGGATCGATTTCAATGGCAACGGCGTATGGGGTGATGCTGGCGAGCAAATCGTCACGAACCTTGCCGCTGTCCCCGGGGACAACCTGGTGACTTTCACGGTACCTGCCAACGCGGTGAGCAACGGCTTTGCACGCTTCCGTCTCTCGCAATCCCGCGATGTAGGACCTACGGGTCGAACCGCCGCTGGGGAAGTCGAAGATTACGTTTACACGATCAACAACGGCCCGCGGACCATCCTGCAAAACGATAGCTTCACGGTTGCTCGAAACAGCACTGCTAACATTTTTGACGTCCTCGCCAACGACTTCCTTCCCCCGAACGATCCGGTGACGGCTGTGCTGCCAGGTCCATCGGCTCAAGGTGGTTCGATCTCGGTCGGTCCGAACAACACGCTCAGGTACACCCCACCACGCGGGTTCTTCGGACAAGACACCTTCACCTACACGGTCGTCTTTGCCTCCGGCAAACGGGAAACCGCAACGGTCACCGTCGGCGTTACCTTGCAGTTTACGGACCCGGTCGCCGTCGATGATTCCTTTGATCTTCCGACCAACTCGGTGTCCTTCCCCCTGAACGTCCTTCTCAATGACATCGAGGGCGCCGGTGGATCGCTGGTAGTCACCAGCTTTACCGACCCCGATAAAGGTGGTTCGCTCTCGATCGGATCCGGTGGCCTGAGTATCCGATACACGCCTCGACGCGGATTCGGTGGTACCGAGTCGTTTACCTACACCGTCATCGACGGCCAAGGCAAATCGTCGACGGCTCGTGTGACCGTCCATACCCTCGAAGGCGACCGACTCGATGACAATGTCGAGTTCAGCTTCGGCTTCCGAGATATGGCCGGAAACCCGGTCACCAGCGTGACCCAAGGGGATCAATTCCAAGTCTACGTCTACGCCTACGACCTGCGTCCCGAACGCGGTGCCGGACAAACTCCCCCGACCTCGGTCCAAAACCCCGGAGTCTATGCCGCTTACTTGGACATGCTCTACAACGCCAACATCGTCCTGCCATCGAGCCCAGGTGTGAACACCACCCTGGACTTTGCCAACAACCCAATCGTTCCCTACACCAGCGGAGTTTCCGGATCGGCTTCGATCCCGGGTGTGATCCGATCCCTCGGCGCGTTCACCGGTGCGGAAAAGCCACCGTTTAGCTTCGCCGATCCATCGCTCATGACGATCCTGACCTTCACGGCCCGCTCGGCCGGTCTGGCTGAATTTGTTGGCGATCCTGCCAATGATTCGCCAAACACCGACGTCGTGTTGTTCAATCCACCGAACGCTCCGGTACCCCTCGAACAAGTTCGCTACCTGCGTTCGAGCATCGAAGTCGTACCTCGTGGAACCGAACTGCCGTTTGCCGTCGATGACAGCACCGCTGAACTGTTGCTCAACAGCACCTCGTTTATCAACGTGCTCGCCAACGACATCGTCGGAACCTCTGGTCCTCTGCGAATCACATCGGTCACTCAACCGGTCAACGGCGTCGTGTCGATCGACAACCGAGGAACCACCAACCCGTCAGACGACCGAATTCAATTCGTTCCGTTTACGAGTTCCCTGGGCTTCTCCGATCAATTCACCTACACGATCGCCGACTCCCGAGGCTTCACCTCGACGGCCACGGTGACTCTCAAGGTCGGAGACACGAGCCTTGACGACAGGATGAAGATCCAGCTCAAGGCGTTTAATCTCAACGGTCAACCGATCTCGTCGATCACCGTGGGAAGCCAGTTCGAACTGCGTGGATATGTCCAAGACCTGCGATTCCCCAATACCCAAAGCGGGGTCTTTGCAGCCTACCAAGACATCCTCTACGACAAGAATCTGGTGAACGTGCAAACGTCTCCGAGCGGACTTGGATTCCAAATTGAATTCGCCGCTGGCCCGAACGGTTACAGCAATGGCAAGTCAGGCGATATCCGTATTCCGGGTCTGATCAATGAGGTCGGTTCCTTCCAGGATTCCGCCTCGCCACTAGGCACCTCGGAACTGCTCCAATTCAGCATCCGAATGCGAGCCAACACCCCTGGTACGGCTCGGTTCATCGCCGATCCGGCGGACATCAGCCCGTTCCATGACTCGTTGCTCTACAGCGATCCTCGCAACAAGGTCCCGTACGACCAAATCAGTTACATCCCAGCCGAATTGACCATCATCGGTGGTTCAGGTTCCGGCGGCGGTGAGGGGAACACCAACCCCTACGACCGATTCGACGTCAACGACGACGGATTCGTCTCCCCGATCGATGCGCTGATCTTGGTCAACAAAGTCAACAGCAATGGTGGCGGAGCGCTCGGAAGCGGCGGAGGCGAAGGCGAATCCTCAGGCGAACGATTCTACGTCGACGTCAACGAAGACGGTTTCCTATCCCCTCTCGATATCCTTTGGGTGGTCAACCGAATCAACGGCAGCAACGCTGGTGGTGAAGGTGAGAGCCCCATGCAAGCATCCCCAGCGATCGAGGTTTCGACCAGCGATCCCGGAACGCTTGTCGATATCCCCTTCGCAGCACCCTCCAACTGGGTTTCGCGTCCTAAGACCCCGGCTTGGGTTGCCAACTCCAACGTCAACACCTCCGATGTCGATAACTTGCTGGCCGTTTACAGCGCCGAAGAAGACCAAGACCAAACGGTCGATGGACTGGTCGACGACCTGTTCGCCAACGGCTTGATCTAAGCGTCGAGATTCGGCAGATGACACCCCAAGATGACCCGACAGCGTGGCTACGTCGATCTGCAAATCAACGGTATCGGAGGAATCGACTTCAACGAGTCGAACCTCTCGGCCTTGTCCTGGGAGCGAGCCCTAGAGTGGCTCGCTCAAGACGGAACAACCGAATTCCTGCCGACGCTCATCACCGATAGCGTCGATTCGCTCTGTTTAAAACTTGCGAATCTTTCACGACTGTGCGAAGCGAGTGTTCAAAACCCCCAAGGTTCTTGCAAAGCCGTCGGGATTCATCTTGAGGGTCCTTTTCTTAGTGACCAGGTTGGCTATATCGGGGCCCATCCGAAGCAACACGCCAGGCCTCTGGAGTTGGATGCTCTGAAACGGCTTGTCGATGCTGCCAACGGTTGGATCCGTTTGGTGACGTTGGCTCCCGAATGCGACCCAAATGGCCGAGGCATCGAGTACCTAGCGCAAGAGGATGTGTTGATCGCTGCGGGACATTGCAACCCATCGATCGATCAACTTCGATGCGCGATCGACTCGGGACTGAGTCTCTTTACCCATCTGGGGAACGCTTGCCCAGCGTCGATCCCCAGGCACGAGAATATCATCCACCGCGTATTGGCGCTGAGAGACTCCCTTCGCGTCACCTTGATCGCTGACGGATTCCATCTGCCTCTTTGGTTGCTCGATAGCTGGGTCGATTGGTTCGGAGAGAATCGCGTGGCGATTGTCTCCGATGCGATCAGCGCTGCGGGCCTAGCACCGGGCATCTACCAGCTAGGCGCGCAAAAGGTCGCCGTTGGAGCCGACGGCGTTCCTCGCAGCGCCGACCAAACGCACTTCGTAGGGTCGGGGGCCACGCTCGGTCGTATGCGGAATCTCTGCGAATCGCAGCTTTCCTGGTCTTCCGAGCGGATCGATAAATTGTTCAAAACCAATGCTGCGCAGTGGTTAGGACTCCCATCGGACTGACCCCCTAGCGGTTGGTTTAAACGCCGCAGGCGCGCCCCCGTGAGCCGCCTAGGCGCAAGCCGCGGGCATGGCCAGTACCCGGCACCGCCCCAATCACGCATCTCGATTGGAACCCAACACCCTAAACGCCGCAGGCGCGCCCCCGTGAGCCGCCTAGGCGCAAGCCGCGGGCATGGCCAGTACCCGGCACCGCCCCAATCACGCACCTCGATTGGAACCCAACACCTCAAACGCCGCAGGCTCGCCCCCGTGAGCCGCCTAGGCGCAAGCCGCGGGCATGGCCAGCACCCGGCACCGCCCCAATCACGCACCTCGATTGGAACCCAATCGCGCCTAATTAGCCCGGGGTGGCAGCGGGTGTTCCAGCCCTCCGGGCTTAGAACCTGTTCGGTAGTAGATCTCCCGCAGAAATCCGGCTGTTTGACTTGGCCGTAACCTCGTAATTTTGGAAAAAACCGGAGGCAATCACCGATTTTTTCCGACCTATTCGAGGATCTGACAGATGGATTCAACGTCCAAGACGTAATCGTACACACCGGCCTGATCGGCTTTTCCTCAACGCAAAGCGTACCCAGGGACGCGCTTCGCTCTGCCCTGGGCTATCTCCTTTTGCCCCTTTGGGGCGGACGGATCGATCCCAGCCCCCCCCGGACCTCCCCTGGACTTCCCCTGGCAGCCTTCGGGGGATTTCCTTCCCTTTAGGCAGCTTTGACGCGCTGCATTCTCACTTTGGATCCTCTACAATCTCGAGACGGTCCGATATTCAAGACTCGACGTCCAACGATTTTCCCACCATCTAAACCGCCTCGAAGAAGGATCCTTGCAATGAGCTCGTTGTCCCGCCGCCGTTTTCTCGAACAATCGATGTTCACCACCGCTGCTGCTTTGGCGATCCAAGCCCAAAGAGCGCAAGCCACCGAGCCGGTTCAACAACCCCCATCGATCGGTCCCAACGATACGATTCAGGTCGCAGTCATCGGTGCGGGTGGCCGGGGCCAATCTCACATCGACGGCTTTGCCGGAAAAAGCGGCTCGGTCGTCACCCATATCTGCGATTGCGACGAACGAGCCGGCCAACGTAGCTGCGATAAAGCAGCCGAAAAACAGGGAGGCAAAAAGCCTGTCTGGGTCAAAGACGTTCGCAAGCTTCTCGAAGACAAATCGATCAATGCCGTGAGCATCGCCACCCCGAATCATTGGCACTCCCTGGGTGCCATTTGGGCCATCCAAGCCGGCAAGGATGTTTACGTCGAGAAACCTGTTTCCCACAATGTTCTCGAAGGTCGACGGGTGGTCCAAGCAGCCCGCAAGCATCAGCGGATGGTGCAAACCGGCACCCAAAGCCGCTCGAATCCCGGCATGCGCGAGGCGATGGAGTTTGTCCACTCCGGCGGAATCGGGGATGTCCTCATCTCACGAGGTCTATGCTACAAACGACGCAACTCGATCGGACCCAAGGGGACCTACGATGTCCCCAAAGAAGTCGACTACGACCTGTGGTCCGGTCCTGCGAGAATCCTACCCATGACCCGTAAGAACTTCCACTACGATTGGCACTGGCAATGGGAATACGGAAACGGTGACCTCGGAAACCAAGGGATCCATCAAATGGACCTGTGCCGCTGGGCGCTCGGCGAAGATCGACTCAGCGAGCGTGTCTTGTCCTTCGGCGGACGTCTTGGCTACGAAGATGCGGGCGAAACGGCCAACACCCAAGTCGTCGTCCACGATTACGGGAAGCGCAAACTCATTTTCGAAGTCCGTGGGCTACCGACCCCGGACTACAAGGGTGCCAACGTCGGCATCATCGTCGAAGGGACCAAGGGGTACTTGGTCATGACCTCGTATTCAAGCGGCACGGCCTTCGACCTCGATGGCGAACCCATCAAGCAGTTCACCGGTGGCGGCGATGACCGCCACTACAAGAACTTCACCGACGCGATGCGAAACCGAGATTATCGAACCCTCAATGCGGATATCGAACAAGGACATCTTTCGAGCGCCCTGTGCCACCTGGGAAATATCTCCTTGAGGCTCGGGAACGAAATCCCAGGTGCCGAAGTCGCCGGTGCGATCGCATCCCAAGGGGGCGGAGATTCGGTCGTCGAGACTTGGAAGGGGACGGCCGAACACCCCGGCGAGACACCCAGCAAAGACCAC
>Ga0082207_1000098_pt1 | contig 51079 bp, 39 predicted proteins | sample LakMenEpi10Aug09_FD_71540 | JGI IMG/M metagenome (GOLD analysis project Ga0082207, IMG submission 71540) | reverse complement strand
GGGCAGAACACCCGTTTATAGGTGTTAGGTCGAAGTTCAGCAATGAATGTAGCCAAGACACACTAACAGACCGAGGGCTTGACCTCATTTCAACTACTCCAGTTTCTCTGCAATCTTCAGTGTTTCTAAACTGAATTTAATATATTTAAACAGAGCAATCTTTCATTCTAAAGGTTGCTTTTGTTTTCTTTAATGAAATAGTCTGTTGATTAAGAATCCCTAGGAATTGAGCGACGGTACATTTCACATAAATGGGCTATCGTATCAATTAAGGTCAATCGGTAGTCCAATAAAACATCTTCGCTTCTGCCTTCTAATTTAAGCTGTTTAGAAAAATTATCCATTAATTCCATGTGAATTTCCACAATTCGGGTAACTGGAACATCAGCAAAAAAAGCCAAGTTTACATATTCATCAATTTTATTATTCAAACTTTGATCGGCGGAAAAATAACTCAGAACAATTTGGCGATATTTTGTTTTTAACTGATCAATAAACTCCTGACGTTCTGTAGGAGCAAGATTACGGATAAAATTCTGGGGACTTCTTTTATAGTAAACACCCAAATATCCTAATCGCTCATGGAGTTTACTCACTAGGCGACGTTGTTGACGGATGATAAAATTTGTTAGCTCTGTGGGAGCATTGCCACTAGCAGACTGTTCAGTGAGACGAGCCGTAATCGCATGGGTAATAAACTGACTAATGGCTTGGTCAATATAGCCTGAAATTTGATTCAGTTGATTATTTGTGATTCGTACCTCGGTACAGTGGTACAAATACTGTGATGAATCTTCTTCCGGTTTGTAAGTGTCAGAAGGATTAGTCGTTGTTTGAGTTAAAGCGTCTGTCGGTTGGGGTTGTGATGTAATAATAACCACCGGAACTGAAAGAGATTGCTCCTGAAGATGTTGACTAAGGAGGAGCAAATCTGGATTATCCTCAAGAACGATACAATCGAGTTGATGTCTTTCTTGAGCCATGAATTGGAGGAACGTTTCAACAGACTGGATTTGCACTGCCGTATAGCTATCATTCTGCAATTGAGACATGATGACATTTGCCAGCCCCAGGGTCGGCATAAAAACACCGATTGATAGCTGTGGGCGCCAAACTGTCGGAGAAGTTGAAACCAAGTTTTCACCGAACAAATCAGCCAGAGTCAATCTCTCCATTACTAAGATTGCTTAATCCTACATAATATTTAATCACAAATTGTAACTAATCTTTAACTATAATTTGGGACAAGAACGAGTAAACTGAAGCGCTTGCAGGGTCGGCGTTAACGGGGTTTGATCAAGTATTCCTTCCAGAGCTTCTGGAATTTGACCAACGGCCTTGGTCTGACCAATGGAGGCACTAGAAATCACGGATAGACCCAAACGGTGAGCCACTTCTAGGACAGGAAGCCATGTTCGTTTCACTTGTTGAGTGGGTTGAACTAATGCCTCTAGCATCGTGGCATTGAAAGGTAACTGAAGGAATTTGAAATGATCCTTGCCATTGGGGGCCACTTGAGATGCAATCGCTTTTGCCTTGGCTAAATCAAGATGGTTGGGGTGGGTTGGTGGGACTCGGAAGCCATCCCAAGTAGCTAACCCATAGCTACTAATTTTTCCTTGACTAACGGCTTTTTCTAAATTATAATTGACAAAGACAAAGACTAATGCTCAAATCAAAACAATGCAATCTTTTTCTTTCTGTTTGTAATTAAGCTGTTTTCTTTTCTATGGTATCATAATAAACTAACAGGTTCAACTCTAAAAGCTCATTTTTGAGAGGCTTTCAAAAAGTATATCCAGTTATTTTTTTTATGACTACTAATCAACAAAATTCACAATTAAATTGCCATGAAATCGCGGAAGTCTTGTTATCAAATCCCTTGATAGAAGATTGCTATTTACTTGTACGGGATAGTGAATTAGTCGCTTATATCGTTTACTCTGGAACTGGAAAACTAGAACAATTATCCTCTAATGTGGGGTCAAAATTACCCGATCATCTCTTACCCACTCTCTATGTGCAAGTTTCTAACTTACCCTTAACAAATACTGGTTGTGTCGATGAGTTAGCCTTAAAAAATATAGAAATTATCGACGAAAATTTAGTAAATAATACCGAAAAAAAACTACAGTCTTTATCAGGGATTGAGCAAGTTGCTGTGGTCATTACTTCCCAAAAATACAAAAATCTCCCGCTACATCTATCGGAATTATTGCCATTAAAACAACCAGAAATAGTTGAGAAGCAGAATCAAGAAATCGAAACCCAGATCATTCTACCCATTCACGCTTCTAATGCTCAACAAGCTATTAGTCACGGACAACCTTTAGTAGAGTCTGTACTACAGCCAAAAACCTTGGGAGACCTGATCCAGAAAACAGCCGAAAACTATCCGAATAGAGGAATTATCTATATTCAGTCTAATGGTTCTCAGATATTTCAATCCTATCAACAATTATGGGAACAAGCCCAAAGAATACAAACAGGATTACAAAAGCTAGGTTTACAGAATCAAGATAAAGTCATTTTCCAATTATCGGAAAATTATGACATCATTTCCGCATTTTGGGGATGTATTTTAGGGGGCTTTATTCCTGTGATTCTCTCAGTCCCACCCACCTACAAAGAGATTAATCATGAAATTAATAAAATTTGTCAGGTCTGGGAATTGTTAGAACATCCTCTAATGATCACGAATGAATCCCGACAACAAGACGTAAAAAAATTAGAAAAATGGCTATCTAATCAACCCATTAAACTGAGTTTTATTGAAGAATTAAAAACCTACTCCCCCCATCATCCCCATATTAGTCAACCTGATGATATAGCTTTTTTCAACCTGACATCAGGTAGCACGGGAATGTCTAAATGTATATCATTAACCCATAAAAATATTATCTCTCGTGCGAGAGGAGCCAACATAATTTGTGAATATAATAACGACGATATTATCCTGAATTGGCTGCCTTTTGACCATATCGGGAGCATTTCTGAGTTGCATATTCGCTGTGTTGATTTAGGATGCCAAATGGTCTATGTTCAAACGGAATATATATTAGGTCGTCCTCTCAATTGGTTAGATTTAATTCATCAATACCGGATTACTCATAGTTGGGCTCCTAATTTTGCTTATAATCTGATCAATGAAGCTCTTAAAAAAGAACCATCTCAGACTTGGAATTTAGACTCAATTAAATTCTTTTTAGTAGCTGGTGAAGCGGTTTCTGATCAAGTGGTCGGAGAATTTACTAATAAACTTCATAGCGAATATAAATTGAAAACAACGGCGATTCGTCCTGCTTTCGGGATGGCGGAAATGGGATCAGGAATTACTTATTATCAACCGACAATAGAACAGCCTTTACTCTTTCATACGGTTGATAAATATTCCTTGACTCATACTTTAAAAAGAGTCCATCCTGAACATCCCAATAGCGCAACCTTTACGGATTTAGGATTACCTATTCCTGGCGTATCAATTAGAATTGTTGATCAAGAAAATTCCCTACTTCCAGAAGAAACGATTGGTCATTTACAAGTCAAAGGAGATCCAGTTTCACCGGGATATTACAAAAACCCAGAAGCAAATCAAGAAGCTTTTTTAAAAGATGGCTGGTTTAAGACAGGAGATTTAGGATTTATTAGCAACGGACATTTAGTGATTACAGGAAGAAGTAAAGAAACGATTATTATTAATGGGGTGAATTATTACAGTCACGAAATTGAAACAGTTGTTGAAGCCATTGAAGAAGTAGCAGCATCTTATACCGCCGCTTGTGCTGTTCATGATCCTAAGAGTAGTACAGATCAATTAGCTTTATTTTTTAGTGTAGAAATCGATCCCCAGGATTTACCTGAACTGCTGAAAAAGATTAGACGAAAAGTGATTAACAGTTTTGGCGTGAATCCCGAATATTTAATCCCCTTAAATAAAAACGAAATCCCCAAAACTTCTATCGGTAAAATTCAGCGATCGCAATTAACTAAACGTTTTGAAGCCGGGGAATTTAATCCTGTTCTTAAAGAGATAGATATTCTATTAGAAAATGCGAATACTATTCCTGATTGGTTTTACCGGAAAGTTTGGAAGTCCAGATCTCCGGTTAATCTGAAGCCAGAACTTTCTAACAATTATACTTTAATTTTTTTGGATCAGTTAGGTTTAGGAGAATTTTTAGCTGCACAAATCCAAGCCAAAAACTTACCCTTTGTAACGGTTTTGGCGGGAGAAGAATTTTCTAAATTAAGTAACGATCGCTATACAATAAAACCAGGGGAAGCAGAACACTATCAACATTTAATGGCATCTTTAGCAGAGGAAAAAATTACTATTGGGAATATTATTCATCTCTGGACGTATCAAAAATATTCGGGAGAAATTGATAGTATAGAGCAGCTAGAAAAAGCACAAAATCTAGGAATCTATAGTTTATTGTTCCTCGTTCAAGCCCTAGCTAAAATTCACGATTTAAACCGAACAATTCAATTGTTATTTGTTTCTAGCCATAGCCAATTTGTTACTAAAGCTGATGAAATTGCTTATGAAAAATCTCCCGTTTTAGGACTGATTAAAAGCCTAGCTCAAGAAATTCCTTGGTTAAATAGTCGTCATCTCGATTTACCCATTGATAAAAATGAAATCAATGGGGCTGATCTTCTCCAAGAACTTTACGTTTTATCAAGGGACAGAGAAATTGCCTATCGAGCAGGAAAGCGTTTCATTTCTGGCTTGGAAAAAGTCAATTTACCTGAACAACTTAAACAAGAATTACCCTTTAAACCAGGGGGAATTTATCTAATTACTGGGGGCTTAGGAGGAATAGGAATACAAGTTGCTCAATATTTGCTTAAAAATTATCAGGCTCGGTTACTGTTGATTGGAAAAACTGCTTTACCGGAAAAACATCTCTGGAATGATCATCTGAAAAAAGAAGATAAATTTTCTTTGAAAATCAAAAATTTACAAGCCTTAGAAAACCTGGGGGGAGAAGTAATTTACCAAGCGGTAGATGTTGCTAATTACACTCAAGTACAGCAAGCTGTAGACGAGGTGAAACAGCACTGGAAAGGAGAACTCGATGGAGTTATTCATCTAGCAGGAATCTATAAAGATTGTTTGCTGCTGGAGGAAACAAAACAAAGTTTAGCAGCCATTCTTCGTCCCAAAGTATTAGGCACTTGGATCTTACATCAACTGATCAAAGAATCTCAGGGAATTTTCATCAGTTTTTCATCCTTAGCTAGTTTTTTTGGAGGAGCAAGTTTGGGTTCCTATGCGGCGGCGAATACTTTCCTAGAACATCTTAATAACTATCAAAAATCTAAAAATTTATTCCCAAGTTATTGTTATAGTTGGACAACTTGGAAAGAAACAGGAATTAGTAAAGGCTATCAGATGCAATATCTAACCCAATCTCAAGGGTATTACGATATGACAGTACAGCAAGGATTAGACTCATTTTTAGCGAGTTTATATCATAACCAAGGACAGTTAATGATCGGTTTAGATGGGAGCAATTCTAAAATTAAACGTTTTACATCTTTGTCTGAGGGATTACAGAAATTAACGGCTTATTACGTCCCGAAATCACCTCCTAATCCGATTAATTTAGCCGATCATTTAACCCTAAAAGATCGATTTGGAACTCCCTATAACTGTTCATTGATTCCTAGACAATCCCTCCCTCTTACAGACCAGGGTGAAATTGATAAACAACAATTAATCAGGGAACTTCAGGGTCAAGAAAATAGCGAATGGATAGCGCCCAGAACGGAAGCAGAAGGTAAAGTCGCTCAAATTTGGCAAAATGTCCTTAACCTACCCCAAATCGGTATTCACGACAATTTTTTTGAACTTGGAGGACATTCATTGCTGGCCAGTCAAGTCATATCTCGTTTGCGGGATGTTTTCTCGGTGGAATTATCTTTACAGAGTTTATTAGAATACCCGACTGTGGCTAGTTTAACTCAAACCCTTGAGGTGCTTAATGTAGCCAAAAATAGTCACAGTGCTATGAGAGAAACCCAAGAAGATTACGAAGAAGGAGAGTTATGAAAATATGTTGATTGAGGTTTTTTAGAGTTCGTTTCCTGTACAATGTAAAATTATGTATACCTCTTTAAGATTTCTGATCAGGGATATGCTATAAATGACCAGAATTTAAGATCATTCTTTTCTTTTAGCCATAGCTTGCTTCTGTGGCTGACATAGCAATCGAGTGTAAAAATGCTGACTCTTTTTTTGGCTTGATAAGTTGTGGGATAGTTTATTCGTATGTTGAGGAAAATTGAGTTTATGAAAACAGTCAAATTTTTGTCTCACCTTAATCATTTAGGTGTCAAAATCTGGGTTGAAAATGATAAGCTACGCTATCGTTCACCCCAGGGAATAATGACTCCCGACTTACTCGAAGGATTAAAAGAGCAGAAAGAGGAACTGATCGCATTATTGCGCCAACAAGCCGAGAATTTAAGTCAAGAAGAAGCCTATGATCTGGTGATTTGTGGGGGTGGATTGGCGGGTTTAACGTTAGCAAGACAGTTAAAACTTAAAAAACCTAATCTTTCGGTTGTTGTTCTCGATAGAATGACTCGCCCTTTACCCGAAGCTGGTTTTAAAGTGGGAGAGTCCACAGTCGAAGTGGGAGCATTTTATTTAGCGAATACCATCCAGTTAACCGATTACTTTGAACAGCAACATTTAACAAAACTTGGATTACGATATTTTTTCAATAATCGAGAAACGGAGTTTCACAAAAGACCTGAACTGGGATTATCAGAGTTTCATCTTCCTAATTCTTATCAAATTGATCGAGGTAAATTAGAAAATGATTTACGCCAGTTTAATGTAGACGCAGGAATCGAACTACTAGAAGATTGTTTAGTTCAAGAAATCGATCTTGCTGAAGGCTTACAGCAGCATCATAAAATTATTTATACTCAAGGAAGTGGAGAAAATAAAAAAACTCATAGCATTCAAGCCCGATGGGTCGTAGATGCCATGGGTCGTCGTCGATTTCTACAGAGAAAACTGGGCTTAGATAAACCTAATAATCAGCAATTTGGTGCGGCTTGGTTTCGGGTTGATGGTCGGTTTGATTTAAGCGATTTTGTTCCCAGCAGTGAAATAAAATGGCATAATCGCGTTCCTAACAAAAACCGTTATTATTCTACGAATCATTTATGCGGTGAAGGATACTGGGTGTGGTTAATTCCTTTATCCACGGGTTATACCAGTATTGGCATTGTTGCGCGTCAAGATATTCACCCGTTAAAGAATTATCATAACTATGAATTAGCCTATCAGTGGTTAAAGGAAAACGAACCTGTTTTGGCTTCTCATTTAGAGGGTAAACAACCTCAAGACTTTAGAAAAATGCCTAAATATACTTACTCGTCTAAACAAGTATTTTCCCTTAATCGTTGGGCTTGTGTTGGGGAAGCCGGAACATTTCCTGACCCCTTTTATTCCCCAGGTTCAGATAATATTGGTTTTGGCAATTCCTTAACAACTCAACTGATTGAACTTGACCTAGAAGGTCAACTGGTTCAGGAAAAAGTGGAGGATGCTAATTACTTTTACTTAACCAATAATGATGGGTTAACGTTTAATATTCAAAACTCCTACAACTGTATGGGGAACGGGATAGTGATGGCGACAAAAATGATCTGGGATAGTTTAGCAGGATGGACATTTAGTGGTTTAATGATGTTTAATTCTATCTTCCTTGACCCGGAATTTAGAATGAAAGTTCAACAGATCAATGGAGAATTTTTTCCCCTTTCCTATCGGATGCAACAGCTATTTCGAGATTGGGCGAATCAATCCTTGCATCGGGTTAACTTTGAATTTATTGATTATTTAGCGATTCCCTTTGTTAATCAACTGCGAACCCGTAATTTACAATCCAATAAAACCGAAACAGAAATCATTGAAGCTTATCGAGCCAGCCTAAAATTATTTGAAGAATTTGCACAAGTGATTTTTCAATTAGCCCTAGAAGATACAAAGCCGGAACTATTATCTCAAATCCACTCTCACCCCTGGTTAAATGCTTGGGCTATAGGTCTGGATCAGAGTAAATGGGAAGCTGATGGACTGTTTTCTCCCAAGAGCGAACCTCGGAGTTTAGACCTGGTTAAACAACAATTTTCATCGGCAATGGGTCGATGAAACTAGAGCTATAAACCGATAAAGTTGATGAGTCAATGCAACGGTAACTCGGTTAAATTGATCTCCTGAACGAACCCAAATACAAAACAGCTAAACCGCTATTCACACAAACAGAAATTTAGGAAAAAGACACCGAATGAAAGTAGTAGAATTTTTATCTTACTTAAATAGTTTAGAGATCAAACTTTGGCTTGAGGAAGAAAAGTTAAAATATCAGGCTCCCCAGGGAGTAATGACAGCCGAAATCAAGCAAGAAATTGGGACAAGAAAATCTGAAATTCTCGACTTTTTAAGCAGAGAAACCCAACCATCCCCTAACTCTCTTGAATCAGTTATTATTCCCGTTTCAAGGGATGAAGATTTACCCCTATCTTTTGCTCAACAGAGGATGTGGTTTCTCTATCAGATGGATAGTCAAAATCCTGCTTACAATGAGTGTCCAGCTATCCGTTTAACGGGAAACTTAAATATTGATATTTTGGAGCAGAGTCTCAACGCCATTATTCAACGTCATGAAATTTTGCGGACAACCTTCCCGATGGTCGAAGGAAAACCCATCCAGAAAATTGCTCCCTCCCTGAAGGTGAATTTGTTAATAGTTGAGTTAAAAGACTTACCGATAGAAAAAGTAGAAGAAATCGTCGCTCAAGAACTACAAAAACCCTTCGATTTAACTCAATCTCCGTTGTTAAGATTTACTCTTTTTGATTTGGGATATGAAGATTATATTTTAGTTCCAGTTATTCATCATATTATTATAGATGGTTGGTCAAAAGGGATCTTATTTAAAGAATTATCTAGCTTTTATCAAGCATTATTATCAAATTCGACCGCTTCTTTACCCAAATTACCGATTCAGTATGCAGATTTTGCAGTTTGGCAAAGACAATGGTTACAAGGAGAAGTTTTAGCAAACCAGCTAAACTATTGGAAAAAACAATTAGCTGCCGCTCCCCCTTTATTAGAACTTCCCACAGACAAACCTCGTCCTCCCATCCCCAGTTTTCGAGGCTCTAGTATTTGCTTTAAAATCGACTCGGATGTAACAGAAAAACTGAAAAGTCTCAGTCAAAAATCAGGGGTTACTCTATTTATGACCTTACTGGCTACTTTAAACACTTTACTCTTTCGTTATAGTAACCAAAAAGATATTCTGGTAGGAACTCCCACAGCCAACCGAAATCGACAAGAAATTGAACCCCTGATTGGTTTTTTTGTCAATACTTTAGTGATGCGAAATTCCCTAGAAGGGAATCTTTCTTTTTTAGAATTATTGCAACAAGTTCGTAATAGGGTCTTAGAAGCTTATGCCAACCAAGATGTCCCTTTTGAGCAAGTCGTAGATGGCTTACAGATAGAACGGAGCTTGAGTTATAATCCCCTATTTCAAGTGATGTTTGCCCTACAAAATACCCCTCTAACGGCCTTAGACATACCGGGGTTAAGGGCGAAATCTATGGCGGTAGAAAACGTCAGAGTGAAATTTGATCTGACCTTAATTTTAGAAGAAATAGAGACAGAGCCAGGAACTTATTTAGAAGGTTATTGGGAATATAATGGCGACCTCTTTACCGTCGAAAGAATCACCCGCCTGATTGGTCATTTCCAAACTTTATTAAAGGGAATTGTGACGAATCCTCAGCAAAAAGTCGGGGAATTACCCTTACTTACTGACTCAGAAAAACAACAAATATTAGTGGAATGGAATCAAACTCAAGTCCCCTATCGGGATCATCAATGTATTCATCAGTTATTTGAAGAACAGGTTGCCAAAAATCCTGATGCTGTGGCGGTCATTTATGAACAGGAATCCCTCACCTATCAACAGTTAAATCAAAAAGCAAATCAACTCGCCCATTATCTACAAAGTTTAGGGATTAAAACCGAGGAATTAGTAGGGATTTGTGTAGAGCGATCGCCTTTAATGATCATCGGACTTTTAGGAATTCTTAAAGCGGGTGCAGCTTATTTACCTTTAGATCCCAACTATCCATCAGAACGTCTAGCTTATATGCTAGAAGATTCTGCGGTATCTGTATTATTAACTCAGAAAACTTTAGTTCACTGTTTACCCAACTATCAAGGACAGAAGTTTTGCTTAGATAAAGATTGGGAAATCATTGATCAGAATTGTCAAGATAATCCCATCAATCAGATCACTTCCCAGAACTTAGCCTATATCATCTATACCTCCGGTTCTACAGGACAGCCAAAAGGCGTTTTAATTGAACATCAAAGTTTATTAAATCTTATTTTTTGGCATCAAAATGCCTTTAATATTACGGAAACAGATCGAGCGACTCAATTAGCAGGAATTGCTTTTGATGCTTCAGTATGGGAAATCTGGCCTTATCTAACCTGCGGTGCTTGTCTGGCTATTGTTCCCCAATATCTGCTCACATCACCGAACCAGCTTAAACAGTGGTTAATGGATCAAAAAATAACCGTTTCTTTCATACCAACTCCCTTGGCAGAAATCTTGATTTCCCTAGATTGGCTTTCTATCTGTAGTTTAAGATTAATGTTAACTGGAGGAGACAAACTGAGTGATTTTCCTTCGACCTCGATTCCGTTTATATTGGTGAATAACTATGGGCCAACAGAAAATACAGTAGTAACAACATCACAAAAAATTACCCCTAATTTATCAGCAGAAAAAGCACCTGCCATCGGTCGTCCAATTGCTAACACTCAAGTCTATATTTTAGATCAGTATCAACAACCTGTTCCTATTGGAATTCCGGGGGAATTATACATTGGGGGATCGGGATTAGCACGAGGCTATTTGAACCGTTCAGAGTTAACTGATTCTAAATTTATTCCGAATCCTTTTAGGATTAGACAAGACAATAGTGAAGTGTTGTTACCAACCGATCGCCTTTACAAAACAGGTGATTTGGTTCGTTATGGAAACGATGGACAAATTGAATTTGTGGGTCGTATTGATGATCAGGTCAAAATTAGAGGTTTTAGAATTGAATTAGGGGAAATAGAAACCGTCCTCAATCAACATCCTCAAGTTAAAGAGGCAATAATTATTGCCAGAGAAGATCAACCAGGTGTGAAGCGCTTGTGTGCTTACATCATCGGCCATAAAAAACTAAGTATTTCGGAATTGCGTCTATTTTTGCAAGAAAAGTTACCTCAATATATGATTCCTTCTTTCTTGATCATTTTAGAAGCTTTTCCCCTAACTGCTAATGGTAAAATTGATCGCCGGGCTCTACCTCAACCAGCACTTGAGTTAGAGGATGAAGATGTCAGAAATATTACTCCTACTACAGACACAGAAAAAATTCTGATTGCAATTTGGCAAGAAATTCTAGGACTCAAAAAAATTAGTATTAATGACAACTTTTTTGAATTGGGAGGAGATTCAATCCTAGGCATTCAAATCATTGCTAAAGCCAATCAAGCGGGACTAGAAATTACCCCAAAACAGTTATTTAGCCATCAAACTATTGCCCAATTAGCAACAGTAACTGAAAAAGCTCCTGTGACTCAAATCATCCAAGATTTGGTTAGCGGTCAAGTTCCTTTAACGCCAATTCAACAGTGGTTTTTTCAGCAAAATTTACCCGAACCCGATCACTTTAATCAATCGGTATTGTTAGAAGTTCCGGCCTATCTACAACCGGATTTATTAAAACCAGCCATTGCCAAATTACTGTATCATCATGATGCTTTGCGTTTACGCTTTCTGCATAAACAGGGACAATGGCAACAGTATCACAGCGATGATTGGGAGTCTTTTGGTTTTGAAGTCATGGATTTATCCCCGATGTCTTCGGGTGAACAATTGACCACAATGGCAGAAATTTCAGAGGCTCAACAGCGCTCCCTAAATTTAGAAAAAGGCCCCTTAATTTCGGCGATTTTCTTTCAATTAGGTGACGCAGGACGATTGTTAATTATTATTCATCATCTAGTAGTCGATGGGGTTTCCTGGCGGATTTTCCTAGAAGATTTACTCACCAGTTACCACCAATTAGAAACTGGAAAACTTCTGGAATTACCCCTAAAAACTAGCTCCTTTAAAAATTGGGCTGAGGAAATCCAAAATTATGCTCAAAACCCAGAACACAAGTCTTACTTAGATTACTGGTTAAAGCAGGATTTTCCCTCAATTCCCCATCTTCCCCTGGATTATCAAGCTGATACCAAGTCTAATACCGTTGCTCATGCGAAAACGGTCTCTTTTACCCTGGGGGAAGAACAAACTCGCTTACTGTTACAGGATGTTCCACAAGCCTATAACACCCAAATTAATGATGTATTACTGACGGCTTTAGTACAAGCTTTTGCTGGTTGGACAGGGTTTTGTGATCTTGTGATTGACATTGAAGGTCATGGCAGGGAAAATGTAATCAATTCCCTGAATTTGTCCCGAACTATTGGTTGGTTTACCAGTATTTTTCCTGTCATTTTGACTTTAAAAAATATTGACCATCCTGGTGAATGTCTCAAGTCAGTTAAAGAGCAATTAAGACAAATTCCAAATCGGGGAGTTGATTATGGAATTGGATATTATCTTAACCCAGATTTAACCATTCAATCCCGTCTAAGAAGTTATCCGAAACCAGAAATCAGCTTTAATTATTTGGGGCAATTTACTCGCCCACAAATAGCTTCTGTTGACTGGAAATTTTCTAAAGAAGCGAGTGGTTCTATTCATAGTCCCTTGGGGCAACGTTGCCATTTAATTGATATTAATGGAATCGTTGTCGAGGGGAAACTAGAAATGGAATGGCAATATAGTGAGAATTTTCATCAAAAAACAACGATAGAAAATTTAGCTAATGCTTATCAAGAATCTTTAGAAATAATTATTAATCATTGTTTGTCAGGAGACGGAGGTTATACTCCATCGGATTTTCCCGATGCTGATCTCAATCAAGCAGAATTAGATGAACTGCTTTTAGAACTAGATTAAATCCTGACAAGAGCAACCAAAAATGCTCAAAAATGCTAATTTATCAGTCCTCAAAAAATCTGGAGCCTTAAAACCATGTTAAAGTTTTCAATGGAATTTTGTTATCCCCAACCTGATGTAAAAACTTTAATCGTTGGCACTTTAGGGCCAAAAGAAACCAGTAGTGAACAGACCTTAAATTATCTGATTACTCAATGGCAAGCGGAACAAATTTCTGTTACCAGTCATTTATTTGATACCTTTACAGAGTTGAAAGAATCTTTGCTCCAAGATCGGGTGGATTTGGCTTTGGTTCCCCATGCTTATGAAAGAGTTAATGATTTTTATATGGAACCCAGTTTAAAACTAGGTTTTGTTTTTACCTATCCCACACCAGTTTATGGATTAGCCAAGCGCAAAAATGAAGAATTAGTTTGGGAAAATTGCACCCTAGTTACTCATCCTGCTCCCTTTCCTTTACTCCCTTATTTATTACCCGGCTACCCCAATCAAAAAAATATTAAAGTGGAGTTTGTTAATTCTACAAGTGCAGCCGCTATTCAAGTGAAGCAAGGGTTAGCAGATTTAGCAATTACCAATGAGAATGCTCTCAAAGAAAATGATTTAGAGTTTATTGCAGAATATGGGAAAATTGAGATGAGTTGGTCTATTTTTCATAAAAAAGGAACAGTCCATAGAGAATAAATAATTAAGAATTAATTTTTGAGAAAACTTAATTAAGGAGATCAAAATGCCTACATTTTTCCCCGAAGGAAAAACAATTAATATCAATGGAGAAGTGGAGTTATTGGCATTCCAATGTCAGGATACAGTCGTCCAATTAGCCGCCATTGCACCAGGTGCTATTTTTCCCCTGCACCAACACACAGAAAGTCAAATCGGAATGATATTTAACGGCAATTTGGAAATGAATCTCAACGGGAATAAAACTGTTATTCAACCTTTAGATCATCTCTATGTTGCCGGGGCTAATGTTCTTCACGGTTCAGCTAATCTTTTGCCTGAAACCATCTTAGGATTTGATGTCAAAAGAATCATCAACCCTCCCAGACAAGGAGAAGATAAACCCACAATCCTGCGCGTGACTCCCACTGAAAATCATGCCACTGGTTTACCTTGTCAATCGGTTACGGGTTCTTGGTTTGAGATTATGATTACTCAGATTCCTCCAGGAAAAACAATCCCTAAACATCAGTCTAGTTGCCAAAAAATGGGAATTATTCTCAATGGAAAACTTGATGTTTATGTAGGGGGGGAAGAACAGCAACTAGCTTATGGTAATATTTACTATGCACCCCCTGAGATACCGCACGAAATATCTAATTTTACTGACGAAACATTATCTTTACTTGATATTTTCATTACACAATAAATGTTTATACATTAGAGGACGAATAATTATGGATTTAGGATTAACAGGAAAAGTTGCTTTAGTGACAGGAGCTAGTGCAGGAATTGGTTTTGCTGTAGCCGAAAGATTAGCCGAAGAAGGCTGCCGATTAATCATTTGCGGTAGGAATGGTGAGCAACTAGAGAAAGCCAGTCAATCTTTACTGAATTTTAATGTCGAAGTAATCCCTGTAATTGCCGATGTTCAAAACGAATCGGACTCGCAAAAGCTAGTAGAAATATCCCTTACTAAATTGGGCAAAATTGATATTTTAATTAATAACTCAGAAGGGGCTAGTTTTTCTGGAGAATCAATAGAAGATATCTCAGATGCAGAATGGAGAGGCGTATTTGAAGGAAAATTAATGGGCTACATTCGCATGACCAATCTAGTTTTACCTACTATGAAAAATCAGCAATGGGGACGAATTATTAATATTATTGGAACATCAGGAAAAGAACCTTCTCCCCGTCTGGTAAAATCAGGAGTTGCTAATGCCGGGTTAATTAACTTCACTAAAGCAGTCGCAACTGAAGTGGCTAAGTATAATGTTTTAGTGACTGCTATTAATCCCGGTATTATTGATACACCCAGACATCGACAATATTTAACGGTGAATGCTGAAAAACAAGGTGTAACCGTGGATAATATTCGAGCCGGAATTATGAATAATATTCCCCTTCGTCGTATTGGTAATTCTGGTGAAGTAGCTAATTTAGTCGCTTTTTTATCGTCAGAATGTGCCAGCTATATCACAGGAATAACAATTCCGGTGGATGGAGGTTTATCTTCTGGAGCTTTCTAAGAAAACTTAGATAATTTCTACAAATTTATGATCTAAGTATATGTTTTAAATATCTTGACTCATAGTTCTAGTTATACTCAAGTCATGAATTTAATTTTTCATAAAAAAAACAAACAATAAACTCAACTCATGGTTAACTCAAATAATTCCAACAAAAGCAAAGATATCGAAGCGATTTATCCCCTTTCTCCTACTCAGGAAGGGATGTTATTTCATACTCTCTATAACCCAGAATCTAATACTTATTTTGATCAATTTCAATTAACATTTCAGGGAGAACTAGATATTGCTGCTTTTGAAAAATCTTGGCAACAAATACTAGATAGACACACGATTTTACGAACCCAATTTATTTGGAAAAATCGTAAAAAGCCCCTTCAGATCGTGCGAAAAAAAGTTAAATTACCTTGGGTTAATATAGACTGGAGATCCCTGTCTCAGAGTGATCAACAAACTCACCTGAATCGTTTCTTAGAAGAAGATAGACAACGAGGTGTTGAAACGGATAAAGCTCCTCTGATGCGATGTACCTTAATTCAATTAGAGAATCAAACTTATCAACTGATCTGGAGTTTTCATCACATCCTCTGTGATGGTTGGAGTTGGCCGATTCTTTTTCAAGAAATCTTCACCTTTTACGATGCAATTAAGCAAGGAAAACAGTGTTATTTACCAACACCTCGCCCTTACCAAGACTATATTAATTGGTTACAACAGCAAGATATTTCCGCCTCAGAAACATTTTGGCGAAAAACCCTTCTGGGGTTTAATATTCCGACTCCTTTAATCGGGGAAAAAGCCCGCGAAAGGAATGATAAAACCTACAATATCTGCCAAATCAATCTATTAGCTAAAACCACCGCCAACTTAAAATCTTTTGTAGCTCAAAACCATCTGACTCTTTCTACTTTAGTACAAGCAGCTTGGGCGTTATTACTGAGTCGTTATAGCGGTGAGGAAGATATCGTTTTTGGAAGTGTTGTCTCTGGTCGTCACCCTAGTTTATCAGGAGTAGAATCAATGGTCGGGTTATTTATTAATACCCTACCTGCTAGGGTATTAATCCCAGAAACAACAGAATTATTACCCTGGTTACATCAATTACAAGAACAACACATTGAGCGAGAACAATATTCTTATAGTCCACTGGTAGACATTCAAGGATGGAGTGAAATTCCCAGAAACGAGTCTTTATTTGAAAGCATTATCGCCTTTGAAAATTATCCTGCAACCGCAAATTTTTCCGAACTTCCTGGGGGGATAAAAATTATTAATATTGAAGACATCGGACAAACTAATTATCCGCTTGTTCTGCGTGCTGTTCCGCTTCAAGAAATGGCATTAATCATCAATTACGAGGAAAATCGTTTTGATGTCCCAACGATTGAACGGATGCTGGGTCATCTGCAAACTTTACTCGAAGAAATGGTGATTAATCCCCATCGTTTCCCTAAAGATTTACCGATTCTTACTCAATCAGAACGGGAAATGCTGTTAGAAGAATGGAACCATACTGAATCTTTATTTCCGATTAGCCAATGTATTCATCAATTATTTGAGGAACAGGTTAAAAAAACACCAAATGCAGTCGCAGTAGTCTATGAAAATCAACAGTTAACCTATCAACAGTTAAACCAAAAGGCGAATCAATTAGCACATTCTTTACAATGCTTAGGAGTTACACCCGATAGTTTAGTTGCGATATGTCTTGAACGCTCTTTAGATATGGCTGTAGCAATTTTGGGGACTCTCAAGGCTGGAGGAGCTTGTGTTCCGATTGATACTAAATATCCAGAGGAACGAATTAATTTTATCCTGGCAGATAGTGGTACAAAAGTTGTGTTAACACAAAATTCTTGTGCTTCAATGCTGTCTCAAAATTTTTCCCATCATCTGCTAATATTAGAAGATAAATGGGATGATATTACTCAAGAATCAGATCAAAATATTACGATTGAAGTCAATAATGATCATTTAGCTTATCTGATTTATACTTCCGGTTCCACAGGAGTTCCTAAAGGTGTGGCTGTCCCCCATCGCTCCCTCACCAATTTAGTTGAACACCATCGAGATCAAATGCTGACAGGAGGAGGTGTTCTTCAGTTTGCATCTTTTAGCTTTGATGTTAGCTATCACGAAATAGTTGCGGCTTGGTGTTTTGGAGGAACTTTATATATTGCTTCTGAAGATACCCGCCTAGATTTAGATAAATTAGTCAATTTACTTGCAAATAATCCTATTGAAAAAGTTATTCTTCCTGTGACTTTGTGGCAGCAAATTGCCGAACTCTATGGAGCAAAACCCGATCTTTTTAAGAATTTAAAAGAGGCCATAACTGCCGGAGAACAACTGCAAATTACTCAACCGATGGTTGAAATGTTTAAAAGTTTAAAAAACTGCACCCTGTATAACTTTTATGGGCCTTCTGAAGCTGATTTAGTCACCGCTTATCGTTTTAGCCATCAACCTGAAGAATGGCCCCTTTATCCTCCCATTGGTAAACCGGCTGTTAATGTCAAAGTTTATTTATTAGATAGTAATTTCCAACCTGTTCCTTTAGGTAGTATAGGAGAATTATATGTTAGTGGTGCCGGACTCGCTCGCGGTTATTTTAATCGCCCAGAGTTAACCACAGAAAAATTTATTCCTAATCCTTTTGATCAAGATTCTTATTCACGTCTGTATAAAACGGGAGACTTAGCTCGTTATTTGTCGGATGGAAATATTGAGTTTTTAGGACGAATAGATGACCGGGTAAAAATCAGGGGTTATAGTGTTGAATTAGGGGAATTAGAAGCCGTATTAAATAAACATCCCTTCCTAAGTCAAGCTGTGGTTAAAGTCTATGGGGAAAGTGCTAGAGAAAAATATTTATGTGCTTATTTTGTTCCCCTGCAATCACAAACAATTACTATTGAACAACTGCGTCACTTTCTCCAAGAACAACTTCCAGAATATATGATTCCTTCCGCCTTCGTCCCGATGGAATCTTTTCCCTTAACTTCTAATGGCAAAGTTGATCGGCGAAAACTCCCAAAACCCACAACTAGCAGACCCGAATTAAGTCAAATTTATGTCGCCCCATCCACTCCTACAGAAGAAATATTAACAGCCATCTGGCAAGATATTTTAGGATTAACTAAAATCGGGGTCAATGACAACTTCTTTACTGTAGGGGGGCATTCTTTATTCGCGACTCAAGTTATTGCGATGACCCGCAAAGCTTTTAATTTGGAATTGCCCATCAGAAGTCTATTTCAATCTCCTACTATTGCTGAATTAGCGAAAAAGATTGAGATCGGAAGTTATCAAGAATTAGAACAAGAAATTATTCCGATTACACGCCAAACCTCTGATTCTGAATTAGTACCAATTTCTTTAACTCAGTTAGAGCTTTGGTTTTTCAACCAATTTTATCCCGATAATTCTGTCTATAATCTACCCTTAATTTATCGAATTGAAGGCTCACTTAACGTTCCTGTACTAGAGCAAAGCTTAAAAGAAATTGTTAAACGTCATCAAACTTTGCGAACTAATTTTATTTGTATAGACGGACAAGTTTTCCAAAAAATTTCGTCTGAACCCCGTTTTGATTTTTCAATTATTGATCTCCAAGGGTTAAGTGAAATAGAACGGGAGCGAGAATCTGAACGATTAGCATCAGAAGAAATTGCTCGAATTTTTGACCTAGAACAAGGTTCATTATTCCGAAGTAAACTTATACAATTAGCTGAAAATGACTATCTGTTTGTTGTCACTATGCACCATATTATTTCTGATGGTTGGTCTTTCGGTGTTTTGATTCGGGAATTAACCTTAATTTATGAAGCGTTTTCTGAGGGTAAACCTTCACCACTACCCCCTTTACCGATTCAATATTCCGATTTTGCCCTGTGGCAATGGCAATCTATAGAAGACAAATCATGGCAATCTCAGCTTGATTTCTGGAAGAAGCATATCGGCGTTAATCCACCAATTTTAAAATTCCCTACTGACCATCCACGGCCCTCTAGGCTAACATTTAAGCAAGCCCATCATCCTATTACTATTTCCCCAGAATTAACTGATGCTTTAAAAAGATTCAGCCAGCAAGAAGGAGTAACTTTATATATGACTTTGTTAGCGACTTTTAAAGCACTCATCCTTTACTATACACAACAGGAAGACATCATTGTTGGTGGTATTATTGCCAATCGTAACAGACCCGAAACACAGGATTTAATTGGACTTTTTGTGCAGTTTCTCCCCTTGTATACAAATGTAGGAGGTAATCCCAATTTTCGAGAATTACTGCGTCGAGTTAAGGAGACGAGCTTAGGATTTTATGCTCATCAGGAAATTCCTATGATTAATTTAGTAGAAGAATTAAGACCGATCAGAGAGCCTCAATATGCTGTGCTAAATCAGGTTATATTTCTTTTTCAGAATCCTCCTAAATACGATTTAAAATTTGCTGATTTTACATTAAAAAATCAGTTCCCAAAAATAGATAAAGAAACTGATACGGCAGAACATGATTTAATGCTCTCTCTCGAAGAAACCGATAACGGCATTGAAGGAATTATAGCTTATAAAGTTGATTTATTTACTACTACAAGTATAGCTAAAATGGGAGAGCAGTTTCTCAAAATTTTAGAAAGTATTATTGTTAATCCCCAGGAAAAAATTATGGCTATTTCTCCTTTTTCTGAACAGGAACGTTACTCAATCAATAATTATCACTGGTCTTCACCAATTAAGGAAGTTAAATCAACTGACTTCATTAAACCACGGAATTTAACTGAAGAATCTTTGCTCAAGATTTGGCAAGAAGTGTTAAATTTAGAAGATATTAGCATTGATGATAACTTTTTTGAACTGGGAGGAACTTCTCAAAAAGTTCTTCAAGTCATAGATAAAGTTACTAAAAAATTGCTGATCGATTTACCCCTGCGTAACTTCTTTGCTAACCCAACCTTAGCCGATTTAGCAGCAACAATTGAGCATCATATTTTATAAATCTATGTTGATTCAGACAATAGACGGGCTATATTGACCGTCTATTTGGCTTTTAAAATCAGGATTATGAATTTTTATTTCAAAATATTGTTTTCTTGATTTTTACCGATAAATTAAATATTGAATCGAGAATAATGACCAAAGATATTACCATGAATAAAATAGTTCCCGTAATTGATTTTCAACCCTTTTTTGATGGTAACACAAAGGAAAAGGAAGCTGTGGCCAAACAAATCTATGAAGCTTTTGATAAAGTTGGTTGTATATATCTAAAAAATTACGGTTTTTCCCCCGATTTAGTTAACAAAGCTTTTGCTCAATCTCAGGCTTTTTTTGCTCTACCACTAGAAGAGAAACAAAAAATTGCCATGAGCAAGATGAATCCAGGATATGAGCAAGCACGAGATCAAGAGGGAAAAGATTTCAGAGAAGTATTTCATTATGGGTTAGAAAGAACTCCAGAGGAAATAAGTTCTGGTCGCTATATGGCTACTGCTCCTAATCAATGGCCTGAAAATCTACCAGAATTTCGAGATACTTTTATCCAATTTTTCCAAGAATGTGAGAAAATGTCATGGAAGTTATTCCAAGCACTTGCTATTGCCTTAAAAGTACCGGAAACAGTTTTTACAGATGTAATTTCTGACAGAAATTGCTATTCGTTTTTAGCTCATTACCTACCCCTGACCCAACCTATAAAGCTAAACCAAACTCGCGCTAAACCCCATTATGGTTCAGGAACCTTTGGGTTAATATTCCAAGATGACGGTAAAGGTTTAGAAATCTGTCCTCCTGGTGAGGAATGGATTCCTGTTCTTCCAATTCCTGGTACAGTAGTAGTCATTATGGAAGATCTGATCCAAAGATGGACAAATGATCAGCTTTATTCCACGCTGCATCAAGTTTCAATTCCAGAAGAAGACTTCTATAAGGCTCGTTCTAGGTACTCAATTGCCTTTAAGATAACTCCTAATAATGACGCAGAAATTCGCTGTGTTGAAACTTGTGTCACCGAGGATAATCCTCTTAAATATCCTCCCATTTCCGTTGATGATTATTATAAAGAGTGGGACGCGAAACACGAAAATACTTATAAGTAGGTAGGCAGAATTAAACATCAAATATCATCGCAGTACCCTAATCTATTTAACAAGTAGGATCACAAATTTTATGAAACTCTACCAATAGAGTTTCACTAATTTGTTCCCAAGAAAACTTGTCAACCACTCTTTGGCGTCCAGCTTTTCCCATTTCTTGACTAAGATTTTCATCCGAAAGAAGGCGTAAAATTGCTTCAGCTAGAGCATCAGCGTTACCTCTTTCCACCAATAAACCCGTTTTTTCATCCTCGACAATTTCTGGAAAAGCACCGCTATAAGTCGCAATAACAGGTAATTCCATAGCCATCGCTTCCACTAAGGGAATTCCAAAAGGTTCATTCCACACAGAGGGAAAGATGAAAATGTCCGCATCTTGATAATGTTCAACTAAATCGAGTTGTTCAACCGGCCCAAAGAAACACACTGAATTAGCTGCATTGGGAGAAATAATTTGTCGCAGTTGATCACTATATTCTCCCTGGTAAAATGGAATGAGAGTTTGAAAATATGGATCTTCTGTATTGATCATTTGTATGGGTAATACGCCATATTTTCCTTCTGGCCCGATCAGTTTAAGCTGTACTTGGGGATACTGCAAGATCACTTTGTTAAACGCTTCTAGTAAAATATGTAGCCCTTTTTCGGGTGAAATTCTACCCACAAAAAGAAGAGTTTTTATCTCTTTCTTTTTATTTTTTTTGGCTTCATTATTAACAACAAAATGATTAATATCTACGCCATTAAAAATTGTTTGACAAGGAACATTAGGAAATCTTGTCCGAATTTGATTGGTAATATAGTCACTACATCCAATCACAAGATCCACCGCTTTTAATTTCCGTTCAATCATTTTAGGATCAAGTTGTGTTAACCACTCAGTCTGTAGAAAGATGACAATTTTTGCCTGCGGATTAAAAGCTCGAATTAGTGGGGAAACATGAAAGGCAAAGTTAATCTGAATAATATCACAATTCTGGGATTGCAAATCTTTTGCTATTTGCCAATAATATTTGAAATCAGATAAAATTGAAGTAAAAAAAGGACGTTTTGCTGGAAAGATTTTCCAGTCATCCAGTACATATAATAAGCCTAATATTTTATCAATAAAGTTATTGGGAATCCTCCGATATGTAATTCCATCTTCTGAATATTCTAACTCTTGGTGATGAGCAGCTTTTGAACCATAGAAAATCAGATCATTGTCGCGAGCTAAACGAAGTGCTAACTGGTAACAGAGAATACCTGATCCAAATTTGGGAGGTTCAGCCAAAGTCCAAATATAATCAAAGAATGCTATTTTCATGTTTTTTGTTTAGTAATCATAACCGAATATTAATTATTTCATAAAGTTGTTTGTATGACTATAGCTAGTCTACAAAGATTGGTAAACATAAATACAGCCTTATTGTTGATTTATAAGCCGAATTTATATGTTTTATTAATCAAATATATAAATTTTATACTAGAGAGGTGAATGCTTCATAGATATGATATAGTTCTTGGTTAAGAATTTCTTCCTTTGGAAAAATCATGATTGTTTCTCATAAGTATAAATTTATTTTTTTTAAAACAGCAAAAACGGCTGGAACCAGCATTGAAATTGCTCTGTCCAAGTTTTGTAGTGAAGATGATCTGATCACCCCGATTATAGAAGAAGATGAAGTCCTTAGAAACAAGCTGGGGTATAGAGGCCCACAAAATTACGATCTTTCGTCTGCTAGTGATGATAACAACTTTTTAAAAGAGCAACAGCCGATCAAATTCTATAATCACATCTCAGCTAGAGAAGTAAAAAATTGGCTGAGTGAGGAAATTTGGAATCAATACTTCAAGTTTTGCTTTGAAAGAAATCCTTGGGATCGTGTTATTTCATGCTACCATTATTATATTAGCTACTTACCTCCCGATGAAGAGATTCCTTCTCTCTCAGATTTTATCAACTCTGATATTATTGGGGGTTTGCGTAAATGGGGATTTGATATTTACACGATCAATGGTGAGGTTGTAGTCAATAAAGTTTGCTTATATGAAAATTTACAAGAAGATATGGAAAACATTCGTTTAAAGCTTGATATTCCAGAAAAAATTACTTTACCTCAAGCCAAAAGACAACATCGAAAAAATAGGAACCATTACAGTGAAACTTTAAATCAACAAGACCAAGAAGTTATCGCAAAACTATTTGAAACAGAAATAAAATTATTTGGATACAAATATTGAAAAGTCAACAATATATCTTAACTTAAATCTATCACAATGCCAGCCAAATTTTTTAAAATCAAGAGCAAAAATAAACCCTATTTCTTAAGTATTCCTTCCCTAGATGATTTTGATTATCAAGAAGCAAATACGGTTGATATTAATATAATCTTGGAAAAGCCTAATATTAGTTTATATTGCCTTGATTTTTCCAGAAAATGGGCAATTTTTGTAGAAACTGATCCAGAGGTTGATATTGATCAATTTCCTTTTTTTTATCAAGCGCAATATGACCATGCAAAAAACCTAATTGCCATTACTTTTTCGGAATTATTAGAAATCGGAAAACAACTAGAAATCCCTGAAAATCTTGTAATTGTTTATTCAGTAGGACGCTGTGGATCAACCCTAGTTCATTCGGCATTTAATCAGCTAGAAAATACCCTAAGTCTTTCTGAACCAGGTGTCTATGATCAGCTTGTCATTATGCGTCAATGGGATGGAAGTAATGATGCTGAAATTAGTGAATTAATAGAAAGCTGTACCAAAATATTATGTACATCCTCACGATTAGATGATCATTCATATAGATGGGTGATTAAATTGAGAAGTTATGGAATTGAGATAGCAGATCTAATCTTTAAGCATTTTCCCAAAGCCAAAATTATTTTCTTATATCGGGATACTGAAACTTGGATGAAGTCTGTTTTTCGTGCATCTTTAGGAGAAATTCCTAATACAGTTGATTCTCTAAAAGCAATGCAAAATCAAGTCAGTCAAGTTAGTCCCCTAATTCATCAGGATGAACAGGATCAACCCTTATCTTATCTGCAAATTTTAACCTTAGCATGGTTATCAGTCATGGAAGGTTATTTGCGACTCCATCAACAAGGAGTTTTGGCTCTAGCGATTCGTTTTCAGGATTTGATAACAGCACCACAACAGACAATTATAGAGATATTAAAATACTGTGATCTACCCACTACCAACCTAATCCAAGTATTTGAAGTATTGCAGAAAGATTCACAAGCTGATACTATTTTATCGAAAGCCAATCTCAACAATCAACAAGTTGAGTTAACTGAAGAAGATTTAAAGGAGATCAGAGCAACTTTACAAGAACATTCAACCATCAAGACTTCTGATTTTATAGTCCCTAATACATTGGACTTAAAACGATCAGAAATCTAACCATTAAAATTTAACTTTGAGCTTGACAAAATCCTTAAATTAATTGAAGATACTTTTGGTTTAATTAAGTAAGGATGAATCAAAATGTCTAGCGATTATCAGACCAAATGGAATCAATATTGGGATTCTATTGAAGATCGTTCTCAGGTAATTTGGAATGTTGATGCTCATTCAGGAATTGGGATTGATTTAGATTGGCTTAAAAAAATGTTTAAAAATCCTGATTTACCCCTGATAGATTTTGGTTGTGGAGATGGAAATATAACTCAATTGTTAGCAGAAAAATTTCCCAAAGTAATCGGGATAGACGTGAGCGAATCGGCATTAAATTTAGCTACCATTGAAGCACAAAAAGTTGGATTAGCGATTACTTATAAACTTGTGTGTAACCAAGAAGATGGTCAAAATATACACAAGTGTTTTGGAGATGCTAATATTTATATGCGTTCAGTCATGCACCAAATTAACATAGAAGATCGACCATTATTTGTTGACCACCTTAAAACTTTAATCGGTAAGACAGGAACACTTTGTTTGCTTGATATTAGTTCTGACCCTAGAAATATTTTCGGGGATGATGTCAGACTAGATGATCCCTTAAAAGTAAAAAAAGTTTCAACTTATGGAATTACTCCAGGTGAAGTAACCTTAGAAGAGATAGAAAATCTTTTTCCCAAGCCAGATTTTTCTATTTTAGAATCAGGGCAAGTCTTAATACCAATGAATGGAACAATAAAAGGAAAAACTGTAGCCAAGTTTTACCTTTATGCCATAATTTACAGGTTAAACTAATTTAAGTAGTCGGACATAAAAAAACAACACTGTGTTAAGTTTTGTAAACGGTGAGCTTCGCTCACTATCCTTCCTATGTAAGGGTTTTGGGCTTGTGGTGAGCGAAGCTCACCCTACGTTTAATTGTGTCCAGGTACTTACTACATTAAGTCTAATAATTAAATTATGCAATATCGTAGATTTGGACGTACAGAAATTCCCATGCCTATTTTTTCTTGCGGGGGTATGCGTTACATTTATGATGAGTTTAAAGAGTATCCTAAAGAACAAATTCCCCTGGATAATCAACAAAATTTAGAAGCGACCATCCGCCGCTCCCTAGAAATTGGTATTAATCACCATGAAACTGCTCGAATGTATGGCACATCTGAGATGCAGTTAGGGGAAATTTTGCCGAAACTACCCCGTCAAAAACTGATTATACAAACGAAAGTTACACCCCAATCTGATCCTCAACAATTTCGTCATTTATTTGAACAATCCTTAGCTTATTTAGGACTAGATTATGTTGACTTGTTGACGATACATGGTATTAATTACAAACCACAACTAGATGAAACCATTCGTCCTGGTGGGTGTCTTGATGTGATCAAACAATTACAAATGGAGGGGAAAGTTCGCTTTAGGGGATTTTCTACCCATGGGCCGACAAACCTAATCATCAAAACCATTGAAACCGATCAATTTGATTATGTAAATCTGCATTGGTACTATATTAATCAATGCAATTGGTCAGCAATTGAAGCCGCCAATCGTTATGACATGGGGGTGTTTATTATTAGTCCTTCGGATAAAGGGGGAATGCTTTACAAACCGCCCCAAAAATTAGTAGACTTGTGCTATCCTCTGAGTCCGATGCTATTTAATGATCTGTTTTGTTTGAGCCATCCCCAAGTTCATACATTAAGTCTAGGTGCAGCCAAACCATCGGATTTTGATGAACATTTAAAAGTGATCGAACTTTTAGAAAAAGCCGATGAAATTTTACCTGCAATTATAAATCGTTTGGAAACAGAAGCGATCGCTAAATTAGGCGAAAGTTGGTTTCATACTTGGAATCTTGGTTTACCTTCCTATCAAGAAACTCCTGGGGAAATCAATATTCCCGTCATCTTATGGTTAAGAAATTTAGCTTTAGCATACGATATGTTTGACTTTGCCAAAAGGCGTTACAATCACTTAAAAACTCGTGATCCCTGGTTTCCGGGTAACACAGCCGCAGGATTATCCGAATTTGACTTAGAGCCTGATCTGAAAAACAGTCCCCATCGAGACAAAATTGTTAGAATACTAGAAGATGCCCATCAGCTATTCAACATTTCATAAACAATCTTTTTTTTGTTTGCGTCAGTCTTGTCTTTTCGCAGAACATTGATATTTCCCCTGTATAATACCTCGCTATGGTATGCTTAATTCTTATCTAACTCAATAGATAGGCATTAAAAATTATAATCTCCCTCCCGTAACATCAGGAAAACCCAATGAATGTTTCAGAAAAAAGCTCAGAGCATATCGATCTCAAAGAGGATGTCAAAACTTTTAATAAATCTCTACAACAATTTTTAGGGTTTCTTCAAGTTTATTGGTATCCAAAAGAAACCCAGGATAGAGCCTTTTCAGAGATTATTCGCTCTTGGGGAATGATCTGTTTATTGTTTTTATTATTGGTGGGAATCGTTGGTTTTAATGCTTTTAATAGCTTCGTTTTTAGAGACTTAATTGATTTTACTGAAGCAAAAGATTTATCTAAATTAACTCGTCTAGTAATAATTTATAGTATAGCCCTTGGGAGTATGACCTTATTAACAGGGTTTTCTAAATTTCTTAAAAAGATAATTGCACTCGATTGGTATCAATGGATCAACAATAATATTCTGAATCAATATTTTAAAAATCGGGCTTATTATCAAATTAATTTTAAAGAAAATATTAAAAATCCCGATCAACGTTTGGCTCAAGAAATTGAGCCGATCACTAAAACAACGATGAATTTTTTAACCACCTGCGTCGAAAAGTTCATGGAGATGATGGTTTTTATTGTCATTCTCTGGTCAATTTCTCAAACCATTTCTATTATCCTGATTATTTATACGATTCTTGGCAACATTCTGTCTACCTATATTACTCAACAATTAAATAAAATTAGCAAACAACAATTAGAAATGGAAGCAAACTATAATTACGCCCTGACTCATGTTCGTAACCATGCAGAATCCATTGCTTTTTTTAGGGGCGAAGAAAAAGAATTAAATATTATTCAGCGAAAATTCAATCAGATGATTGAAATAGTTATTAATAGAGTTAATTGGGAAAGAAACCAAGATTTTTTTAACAGAGGCTTCCAATCCATTGTTCAAATATTTCCTTTCTTAATTGTCTCTCCCTTATATATTAGTGGTCAAATTGAGTTGGGAGAAGTCAACCAAGCCAGCTATTGTTGCTATTTCTTTTCAACGGCGTTATCCGTATTAGTAGAGGAATTTGGTAGGTCAGGTGAGTTTATCAATTATATTGAACGTTTAGATAGCTTTTCCCAAGCCTTAGAAGCCGTCGGGTACCAATCTAACCCGGTGAATACCATTAAAGTTATTGAAAACGATCATCTTGCTTTTGAGGATGTTACCTTACAAACACCAGACTTTACCAAAGTCATCGTCGAACACTTGTCAGTTTCAGTTGAACCCGGTGAAGGTTTATTAATTGTAGGGCCAAGTGGTCGAGGGAAAAGTTCTCTTTTACGCGCCATTTCTGGGTTATGGAATACAGGTACAGGGGATTTAGTGCGACCTCCCCTAGATGACATCTTATTTTTACCGCAACGTCCTTATATCATTTTAGGAACCTTGCGCGAACAGCTAATTTATCCTCAGACAACAAATCCAATTAGTGATTCAGAATTAAAAGAAATCTTGCACCAAGTTAACCTACAAAATGTCCTGACTCGAATCGAAAATTTTGATGAGGAACTGCCTTGGGAAAGTATTTTATCTTTGGGAGAACAACAACGTCTTGCCTTTGCTCGACTGTTAGTTAATCATCCTAACTTCGTTATTTTAGATGAAGCTACCAGTGCTTTAGACTTAAAAAATGAGGATAATTTATATAAACAGTTACAAGAAACTGGTAAGACATTTATTAGTGTCGGACATCGGGAAAGTTTGTTTAATTATCATCAAAAAGTTTTAGAAATGTCAGAGGATTCTAGTTGGCGTTTAGTTGACATTAAAGACTATCCTGTGAGCTCAGTGCTCCCTCTTAATCCCAACAATACAAAAGCAAGTCTTGAAACCGTAGAAATTCTGTCAGAAATTGATCAGAAAAACCATTTTTCCCATCAAGAAATGCAAAAATTAACCCGTTATAGCTTAAGTACCATCAAAAATAAAGCCAGTCGAGGTCAAACGATTGTTGCTGATGATGGTTTTACATATCGTTATGACAAAACCCTCGATCAATTAAAATGGGTGAGAATTTAGCAACTCTGTCTTTGGGCGTGCTTGTCACCCTCCGAAGTTAAATTCTTAATTCTTAATTCTTAATTCTTAATTCCTCGCCATCGCTGTAAGTACATTCGTAGAGAAGGTTATTCCTATGCCATCCTTGAAATATGCCTATTTTCCTGGCTGTGTTGCCCAGGGAGCTTGTCGAGAACTGTATCAGTCTACGCAAGTTCTCACCCAAGCGTTAGGTATTGAACTAATTGAACTGAAAAAGGCATCTTGCTGCGGTTCAGGAACCTTCAAAGAAGATTCCCGACTGTTGGAAGATACTGTCAATGCCCGGAATATTGCTTTAGCAGAAGAACTAAATTTACCCTTACTGACCCATTGCAGCACCTGTCAGGGGGTAATTGGTCACGTTGACGAACGGTTAAAAGAATTTCAGGAAAATGATCCAGCCTATATTGAAAAAGTGAATGGGTTACTTAGCAAAGAAGGTTGTTCACCCTATCAAGGAACAACGGAAGTTAAACACCTGCTGTGGGCCTTAGTCGCCGATTATGGTTTAGCCGAAATTGAACGCCGAGTCCGTCGCAAACTATCGGGTTTGAAGTGTGCTGCCTTTTATGGTTGCTATCTCCTCCGTGCTCAAACCCATTTGCCCTATGATGACCCCCAGCAACCGGAATCCATGGAAAACCTGTTTCGGGCTGTAGGGGCAACTCCGGTCTATTATCGGGGGAGAACCCAATGCTGCGGTTGGCCTCTATCGAGTTACGCCACGGAATCCGCCTTTCAAATGGCTGGAAACCATATTCAAGAGGCAATTGATCACGGTGCAGATTGTCTGGTTACGCCCTGTCCCCTGTGTCATCTGAATTTAGATTCTCGTCAACCGGAAGTGGAAAAAGTGATCGGTCGTCCCTTGGGTTTACCCGTCCTCCATCTTCCCCAATTAGTGGCCCTTGCCCTGGATATTGACCCCAAACAACTGGGTTTAGACCGCCATGTTGTTTCCACAAAGTCTGTGTTGGACAAAATTAGAGCCTGAACTGTGAACTGTTAAGGCGGGAAATATTACATTGTTTAAAGTTTTATCGCCTTATGTGTATTGGAAGTGAAACACTGGAGTATTGTGATGCAATATATGGGATGATCCCGCTCCTATTAAGCTGGACTTCTAACCTGTATTTAGGGCAGAACTTGTAACATTTTGATATCTACTGGAGAAATCATTCAATGTCTCATTCAGTCAAAATTTACGATACCTGTATCGGCTGTACTCAGTGCGTTCGCGCTTGCCCCACTGACGTCCTAGAGATGGTTCCCTGGGATGGTTGCAAGGCGGCTCAGGTAGCTTCCTCTCCCCGCACCGAAGATTGTGTCGGCTGCAAACGTTGTGAAACCGCCTGTCCTACGGATTTCTTGAGTATTCGGGTTTATCTCGGCGCTGAAACCACTCGTAGTATGGCTCTAGCCTACTAAACTCTGCCTGAAAGCGGGTGTTTATCTCAATCCATAATGTATTGCTTTCACCGGAAAGGATACAGTGGGTTCAATCTTTACGGAGGGGGAAATTCTACCCTCTTTTTTGTTGAGATGTTGACGGTTGACCGGGTTGGCACGGATATTGACAAAACCGATCACCAGGGACGGGTTTATAGCAACCGCCAAGGCAGTTAAGACACCAGACGGATCTTAGAACCCAGACGGTGAAGTATTTTCTCCCCTGTTCCCTCCCTGCCCTAGCCCCCCGTGCACGGGGGGTTTGGGGGGGCTGTTCCGGTGTTCCCTCCCTGCCCTAGCCCCCCGTGCACGGGGGGTTTGGGGGGGCTGTTCCGGTGTTCCCTGCTATAAAAGTTTTACCAATATCAATCATTGTTTCCTGAATTCCTTTTTCTTTTCTTTCACTATAGCGATCGCTTAAATAATCAGCCTGTCCTCTTAATAACAATGTAAATTTATAGAGTTCCTCCATCACGTCAACCAAGCGATCTCGATAGGGGGAATCCTTCATCACCCCATCTTCATCGAACTCTTGATAGGCTTTAGCCACCGAAGACTGATTAGGAATAGTAAACATCCGCATCCAGCGCCCCAAAATTCGTAGGGTGTTAACCGCATTAAAAGACTGGGAACCGCCACAAACCTGCATCACGGCCAAGGTTCGGCCCTGGGTTGGTCTAATCGCCCCCATGGTCAGGGGAATCCAATCAATTTGATTTTTCATCACCCCACTAATTTGGCCATGGAGTTCTGGACTAGACCAGACTTGGCCCTCTGACCACAAACTCAATTCCCGTAACTCCTGAACTTTGGGGTGAGTATCCGGTACGCTTCCATAAATCGGCAATTCTCGTGGGTCAAAAAACCTGACTTCTGCACCAAAATCCTGAATAATTAGGGCTGCTTCTTCTGCTAATAAACGACTGTAAGACCGTCCTCTTAGGGAGCCGTATAATAATAGAATTCGAGGTGGATGATTAGACATATATTAGGTAATGGGGATCACAGATTAAAGAGGATTTCACGGATTTCACGGATTTTAATCTGCGTAATCCTCTTAAATCCGTGATCGGGAATGGGTAATGGTAATAGCTAGATTTCATATTACCCTAGCCAGGGAGGACGCTGGCACTGTAACAATATTAATTTAGAGTATCAATTAACTTTTGAACTCTTTGTTTAATTTCATCTCTAACTCGATGAAAAGTTTCTAACGGTTGTCCGTCGGGATCATCTAATTGCCAATCTTCAAAAACTTCTCGAATTACCCAAGATTCAGGTAAGTTTACACCACAACCACACAGAGAAATCACCGCATTATAATCTTCTGCTTGGAAATCACTTAAAGGGTTAGAAGTTTGATTGGTAATATCAATTCCGATTTCATCCATCACTTGAATTGCCGTAGGATGCACCCGACTCGCTTCTAAACCGGAACTGGTAACGGCTATTTTTCCGGCTCCTAAAGTTCTAGCAAATCCTTCCGCCATTTGAGAACGGCAAGAATTTCTTTTGCAAACAAACATTACTTTTTTCATGGTCAATCTCCAATGTTTAGAATAGCTAAATGATCTAACAAATCCGGGTATTTATGGATTTAATCCTTAACACAACGCGGATCAAATAAACTAGCTTTTTCCGGTTCTCTGGGGAACCAAAAGGCAGTTTTTTTGCAAATTTTAACCAACATTAACATCACCGGAACTTCAATTAATACCCCCACAACTGTTGCTAAAGCCGCACCGGAATTTAAACCAAATAAAGTGACTGCTGTGGCGATCGCGACTTCAAAATGATTACTCGCCCCAATTAACGCCGCCGGAGCCGCATCTTCATAGGACATTTTCATTTTCAAAGCGATCAGATAGGTAATCAGAAAGATAAAATTGGTTTGGATAAATAAAGGAACAGCAATTAACAGAATATGAAAGGGATTGTTAACAATCAATTCCCCTTTAAAGGCAAATAGTAACACCAAAGTAATCAACAATGCAGATATGGCAATCGGGCTTAAATAATGCAAAAATTCCCGTTCAAACCAAGCCTTACCCTTGTTTTTAAAAATCCAATGGCGACTATACATTCCCACCGCTAAAGGCAATCCCACATAAATTACAACCGATAAAAAAATCGTTAACCAAGGCACTGTTAAATCATTAGCCGCTAGTAACCAACGCCCTAACGGTGCATATAAAAATAACATCGCCAAGGAATTAACCGCCACCATCACTAAAGTATGACCTTGATTCCCATAACACAGATAACCCCACATCAAAACCATCGCAGTACATGGAGCAATTCCTAATAAAATAGTTCCCGCAATATAGGAATTTGCCAAGGAAACTTCCTGTCCTCCAATCAGTTCTGTTCCAGTAATTAAAGGACGAAATAACCATCCTAAAAAGAACTGAGAAAAGGCTACCATTGTAAAGGGTTTAATTAACCAATTTACAACTAAAGTTAGTAATACGGGTTTAGGGGCGCGGACAGCGTTAGCAGCCTGGGTAAAATCAATTTTTACCATGATGGGATACATCATAAAAAACAGGCAAATGGCGATCGGAATCGAGATTTGATGGACGCTCATCGAGTCCAAAGTAACCGCAACTCCCGGGAATAAACGCCCTAAAATAATTCCGCCAATAATACATAAAAATACCCAAACGGTTAGGTATTTTTCAAAAACACTCAGTTTCCCCCCAGCTTGCACCGCCGATGGATTAACTTGAGGTGAATTTCTACTCATTAAACCTCCTTAAAAATCAGTATTCTGCTCGTTTTGTTAACACTTCATCCAGGGTTAAATTAAACTCCGATTTTCCACCGAATACCGTCCCAACTTTGGTTTTATGAAAGTTACGATAGAGTTTGGTATAATCCTCGGGATCAAAAGCAATATAACCCACATTTTGAACTACTTTAGGCGCTTTTTGCATATAGAAATCCAGAAAATCATTCATTGCTGGATTATCTTGAGCCGCGACCGCATTAACATAGATAAATAAGGGGCGAGTTAGGGGTCGATATTTTTCAATTTCCGTGGCATTAGATGAGGGAATAATCGGCCCTGAACCCTTTTGATTATCCACGGCTAAGGCTTTTAAATCTCCGGGTCTTTCCTGATAATAAGCATAGCCAAAATAACCGAGTGCATTAGGATCATTAATCACTCCTCGGGCAATAATTTCATCATCTTCACTGGCTTGATAATCATTGCGGCTGGCTTTTTCTTCCCCTACCACCGCGGCGGTAAAATAATCAAAGGTTCCTGAATCTTTCCCTGGGCCATAGAGATTAATTGGTTGGTTCGGCCAAGAGGCACGAATTTGATTCCAAGTTTTAATTTTTCCCTCGGCTTGGGGTTCCCAAAGTTTCTTTAATTCGGCAACGGTGATATCATTTGCCCAGGTATTTTTAGGGTTAACAACTATCGTTAAGACATCAAAGGCAACGGGTAATTCCAGATAGGAAATATTATTTTTTTTACAAACTTCCATTTCTTGTTTTAAGATTGGTCGAGACGCATTACTAATATCGGTTTCCCCTGCACAAAACTTTCTAAACCCTCCTCCGGTTCCTGAGAAATCAACTTTAACATCGAGATCATCAGCAGGACTTTGAGCATTGTATTCTTTAACAATAGCTGCTGTAATCGGATAAACGGTACTAGAACCATCAATCAGAATGGGTTTTGTTTGTTTTACTTGCTGTGTCTGATTCTGACTACAAGCTAAAAGTAAAGTAGCAGTCCCAAGGGCTAAAACGAACGTTTTGAGAGAACTGGGCAGTTTGAGCAGTCTAGGAGTCATAAAATATCCCTCGTGACATTTATGGTTAGGGATGTTTAAATCATATCAAAAAAATTTGATGTGTCAAGTTAAAAAAAGGTTAAGATTCTTTTAGATCATCTAAAAATACTGAATTAGTCTGAGAAAAATTAGGGAAAAGAGGAAAATTATGATCGCTGATTTCCCTTTAATATCTAATCTTTGATTTATTAATTAAAACTTGGGTAACTGCCACAATTCGGGTTGAAATTCCTTGAGAGAGCCCAGAATTTGATCGGCTTCTTGATAAAGGGATTGATCCATATCTGACGCGGGAACTGCTATTACGGACATCCCCGCCGCCCGAGCCGCAGAAACCCCCGCTAAGGCATCTTCAAATACTAAACAGTTTTCGGGTTTTGCCCCCAAACGTTGGGCTACTAATAGGAAAATATCCGGTGCAGGTTTGCCATTTTTTAGTTCAGGATCATCCCCTCTAACAATAGATTGAAATAGGGAAAACCATTGTTGATGACTTTGGGTTTTTGCGGTAAAAGGGCGATTTCCTGAACTGGTGGCGATCGCTTGGGGAATATTATGAGCCGACAGATGTTGGGTGAGAAAAACCGCTCCCTCTAAGGGCAAAACATGGGGATACAATTGATAAATAATGGCATCTTTTCGTTCTAAGAATTGTTCAATAGTTACTGATAATTCTAACTCTTGAATTAAGAGTTTTACCGAATCATGGGATTTTCTCCCCCTAACTTTACAACCCAGGGCATGATCAATGGTTTTGCCATAATAGTTGGCAACCATTTGATTAACTTTGGTATGAAGGGGTTCCGTATCTAACAGTAAACCGTCTAAATCGTAAATAACGTGGGTAATTTTTCTAAAATTTGGCATTGGTCAAGGGATAAAGCATTGCAGTTATTATGAATCAAATTGACGGATAAATCAAGGGATAAAAATTATCGGAAATCTAGGGTGTTAATTGCCAAGATTGATGACAAGTCCAGGAATGATCGGGATGTCTCTGATAAAACCTTAATTCCCAATCCACAGGAGCGTAGGGATTAATTCGGTTTTGAGCTAAATCTTTTAATTTTCCAGCGTGTTGGGGTTGAAATTCATAGGCTAAACTCAAATGGAGCCAAGTTTTTAATCGCAAGGCTTCTAAACCAGTCGGTGAATCAACTAATTTACTAAAATGAATCATTAATAATAGAATACCTGGGGCTTGTAATTCCAAACCATACCAAGTAGATTGAAACGTCATTTGAGTCACATTAATTTTTAAAACACTCCCGGTTAATTGGGCGGTATTATAAGCGGTTTCTAGGGCTTGAATATAGAGAGAAATTTGTGATTCTTGATCCTGAAAAAATCCAGTTAAGGTACAATGGGGCATATAATTATGGGCGGCATTTAATCCACACAATTCCAGACTTTCTTGATAAAAGATTTCAATTTGTTCGGCTAATTCTCCCCGAGGGCAAGCATAAACAATAAATTCAAGGTTCATCAGTTATCAGCAATCAATTATCATTATCAGTTTATAGCCTATTCCCCAGAATGATCAAGCTGTTCAGTATTTGGCTAGATGAAGTTAGTTAAATCTAGTTGATCCTAGGATTAAATTTAATTTATTTTTTATAAAAAAATAAAAGCCCAAACAAAAGTATTGTTTTTTAAACTAATTATAACTTTTGTAAAAAAATATAATATTTTAATCCCTTGACTTTAATATTTTTTTCCTTTAGGATAGGATTTTAGTTTTAGAATAAACACTATCACTAGAATTTGCAGAGTTTGGATATAATTATGAGATCAACCCCAGATTTTTTTGATCAGACTCAGATTAATTATTGGGAAACTCAGATCCCTCCTGTCTCTGATCAAGCTCAATTGCACGGCTTTGTAATGGATATTAGCCAAATTTTTAGCTTAGAAACCGAGGGAACACTATCTTCCAGGCAAGCCTATACCCAGATTAAGCGGTTAGTCACGGAATTACAAAACAGTGTAATTAATGACTAAATGTCATATTATAACAATCTTAAAATTCTCTGTAAAAAACTATTTAAGATTGTTATAATAAAACAAGTATTAATTAAAATTTTGGGGTGTTTATCATGGAAACAACAACTAATCCTCAAACCGAAACTTTAGGATATTGGGCGGTACAAGCTATTCAGAAACATCTGGAAAAAGTTATTAGTCATGAATCTGAAGTTTTAAAAGATCATGATCCTGAAGAATTACATCAAATGCGGGTCGCAATGCGACGATTAAGATCGGCGGTAGTTGGGTTTGCTCCAGTATTAAAATTACCCGAATCAGCCGAGGATCAAAAAATCGGTAGAATTGCCCGTCGTTTGGGAAAATTGCGAGATTTAGATGTTTTATTAGAAATATTACAAAATACTTACTATTCACAATTACCGCCATCGGAACAAGATATTTTAGATAAAATATTAATAGATTGGATCAAACAACGTCACAAAGCTTTTCGAGTTGTGGAATGGAGTTTAGAACATAAAATATATCAAAACTTGAAAGAAGATTTGCAAGATTGGATAAAAGAACCTAGTTTTACGACTCTGGAAGCACTACCAATTAATGAAGTCTTACCGGATTTATTACTTCCCCAAATTAGTCATTTATTCCTGCATCCAGGTTGGCAAGTGGGAATCAATCAAGATCCAGTTAATTCTGCTGAAATTACTTCAGAAACCTTAGAAATAATCTTAGATCAACAGGGAGAATCTTTGCACGATTTAAGAAAGCAAGCCAAAAAAGTCCGTTATCAAATGAGTTTGTTTACTAACTTTTATAGTTCTAAATATTCAACTTATTTAGAAGATATCAAAGCCATTCAAGAACATTTAGGAGATATTCAAGATAGTATGGTTTTGATGGAAAAAATAGCTGATAAAATCCCATCAAAAATTAGGTCTAAACTTCCAACTTTTATCAATCTTCTAGCGGAAAAACGCTATGAATCTTGGCAAAAATGGCAATCACTTCAACAGCGCTATTTAAAGGCTGAAAATCGCCAAGAATTTCGCTTAGAATTACTGAATCCGGTGATAGAAACGGGTAATAGGTAATGGGTAATAGGTAATGGGTAATAGGTAATGGGGATCAGGGATTTAAGAGGATTTCACGGATTTTAATCTGTGTTAATCTGCGTAATCATCTTGAATCCGTGATCGGTTTTGGGTAATAGGGTTTTTAGGGTTCTTTTTTGGGAGTTGCAGTTGCAGGAAGTTGAGGGCTAGGTGTTTTAATTTTAACAAAAATATCATAACGGCTGGTGCGATCGCTTATAATTGCAGTAGTTAATCCAATTGATTGAATCGCATCAATCCATAACTTTTGACCCGGGGGAAGTTGAGGTAAGGATAGAGTTCTAACATTCGGATTAAATACCCGTTCAAGATTTATAAAAAAGTTGCCATTATTCGGGTTTAATCCCATTGGAACAGTTTGCTGAAATAGCGGATTAGCCGTGATTGCAGCTTGAGGTAAAGGCACAATTTGATCTGCTACTGCCCCCCCCAAAGTAACAAAAGCCACATCCGGTTCTAACCAACCCCGAGTAACCATAAATCCCCCAAAGGGAGACACCCATTGCACCGCCGATTGCTCCTTAACTTTAATTTCACTAACCTTAAATTTCTTATTCTTCATCACTTCATCTAACTGGGTTAAAGCCTTATCCGCCGCACTGCGATCGAAAACCTTCACCATTAATACTAACCCCGCCGTAAATCGTTCTAAAGCTCTCGGATTTGGATTAGCTGGAATCAAAGATAAAGAAAACTCGCCCCCCATCCAATTCAGAACATCTTTTTCTAACTCCATTCCCGTCGCCGATTTAAAACTTGAACTCAAAACTTGAGGATTAAAAGGCGCTATCGGATTAGCATTTGCCCCTTGAGTGTAATCTTCCCAAACCCGTTTTAAATTACTTCCAGAAACCATCATTAACGTACTGTCTGGAATCCGCCTGAGAATCTCTTGAGCTTTATTTTCAACAGTAAATTTTTTCTGACTATTAGGTTTTAACCAAGATACGGATTTTAAACCTACGCCCTGAGTTTCTAAATTAATATTAGTAGCTAATCCTTGATGTTGTTGTACCTGTTCTAAATTTTTATCAGGAATTGGATTAGGAGAACGATAGGAGGCAATTTTTGTGGCGACGGGAATATTGAGGTAAACTTGAGCAAAGGGATTAGGGGTTTTAATCTTTTCTAAACTAGCAGCATATCCAGGGGTTTTTGCTAAGGAATCTGAACCTCGATAAGTATCAATTACCCGTTCAGTGGTACTCCCATCGGTGGTAATAACTAAAAAATCTTGTCCGAGGACAGAAATCGAATAATTCTGTTTAGGATTTCCCTGGGTTTCAATAATATCAACCCCTCGATAGGAGCGCTGAGTAGTTTGACCCTGTTGTGGTGTTCTCGGTCGTGATAATAATTCTTTAGCTTTGGTGGGGTTAGCAATAGGAAATACCATTACCATCGCCTGTTGATTCAGGGTCGTAGAAGCGTCCGGGGTAGGAGCCGTCCCAGAAATCAAGCTAGAATTAGGTAAAGAAGCGATCATCACTTCTTGACCGATCCAAGGCTGAATATCCTGTTGATAATCATAGCCATTGTCTGTAAATACCCGATTTTGCCAATTTTTGAGAATATCTTGCAACGCCGCTTGAGATTGGACTGTGCCGTATTGGTTTAATTTATCCCATTGTTGGCCATTTGTGGAGAGAGATACGGCCACCATTGCTTCCTGGGGAACAACATTCGCACCCAGGGGAACACCTTCTAAAAATTTACGCGAAACTAAACCGTAGTAGGCTGCAATTCCACCTCCTACCAGCAGTGTCGCAACTCCCACAGTCAAAACTAGATTGGGTTTGATTTTTTGGATCATGAATGGCAAGGATGGCTTTAGACAACCAGTAAACAAGTTAATTCGATATCGAGGGAGATTTTAACCCAGGCGGTTACACTTTGCAAATTCATGATTAAACAACCTACATTTATAGGCGGTGCGTGCGCTTCGCTGTTGCGGGGTGGGGCGGGTTTATTTAGATTTATTATTATTCACAAATATTCTGGCGAACCCGCCCCTACATTCAGTTCGACCTACTAGCATAATTGTGACTATCCTAGATTGTCATGAGTTTGATTTTATCGCAATTCGTAGTCAGGCGTGAACGCCTGTTAGCCCTAAAGGGCTTACTACGTTATTTTATCTTGATCTTGAGGATCGGAAAGATTATTAAACCAACCGCGTTTCCAGAAGAAGAAAAATAACCCTAAAGCGATGAAAAACATCATTCCCAAACAGACAGGATAACCCCAATACCAATTGAGTTCGGGCATATTCCAAGGAGAATTTTCGGGGTTAAAATTCATGCCGTAGACTCCAGCCACAAAGGTTAGGGGAATAAAAATAGTCGAAATAACGGTGAGCAATTTCATGATTTCATTCATTTTATTGCTCATCGTAGACATATAAATTCCCATTAAATCCGAGGATAATTCTCGATAGGTTTCTACCATATCCCGAACTAAAATGGTATGATCATAACAGTCTCGCAAATAAATCCGAACTTCTGGACTAATTAAATCGCTTCCATCCCTAATTAACACATTAATCGCTTCCCGTTGCGCCCAAATTGCTCGTCGCAGGGTAAATAAATCCCGACGAATACTATAAATTTTAGCCAGATCTTTAGGTACAGGATTAAATACAACCTTGTCTTCTAAGTCTTCTAAAAGATCGCCATATTCTTCTAATACGGGGAAAAAACCATCAATAATTGCATCTAAAATCGCATAGGCTAAATAATCAGCCCCTTGTTTACGAATAATTCCTTGATTATAACGAATGCGATCGCGAACAGGTTGTAAACAATCATATTCCGCTTCTTCCTGTACCGTTAGTAAATAATTTTTGCCTAAAATAATACTAACCTGTTCTTTATGTAGGGGATCTTCTCCTGGTTTGATCATGATCATCCAAGCCACAATTACCAGTTGACCATCATATTCTACTACTTTAGGACGTTGGGGAACATTCACCACATCTTCTAAGGCAATGGGATGTAAATTAAACACCTTCGCCATCCGATCCCAAGTGTCCTGATTTCCTAATCCTAAAATATCTAACCAAGAAACAGAATGGGTATCTAAATAGGGTGCACATTCCTCCGGTGTTTTTAAGATTAAACGAGTTGCCATTTCGTCGCTATAATCAATTAACACCATTTCTGGAGGGGGATCATCCGCTTCCACATCTAATGTTCCCGGTGGTGTTCCCGGATCATCATAGAAATAATCTAAATTAGATTCATCTTCATCTTCATCAATGACAGAATCGAGGGGGGGCATTGTGGATTTTATACTATGTGCCATAAAAAAACGGCCCTGAAGTTTAATGAAATGGGTTTAGAAATCGCAAAACTAATCCTAGTTTAACCGATATGGTTCAAAAGGTAACTTAGTATTTAAAAAAAAACTCTATAGGTTTTTTTCTAAAAGTTTAAATTCTCTTAAAGCAGGTAAAAAGTTTTTGTTTTCATGGCTAGGACGGCTTAATTTTATTAAGGAAAATCGTTGTAAATGGCTTAAGTCTTGCCATTGTTTTAAGGTAATATTAACACCAATTTCTTCTAACTTTTGCTGTACTGCATCCGGTAATTTTGTTATTTCTAACCAAAGGGGGTGATCCTCAATCGGTAAATCCTTAAGGGGAATATTAGTATATTGTTCAGCTAATTCATACAGTAAACTCCGATAACCTGTAATTTCTTCCGGTGTATTAATCGAATTTTGGACTAACTGTTGACGAGCCTCCTGACTAAATTTATTCCAATGTTCTAGTTTTAACTTCACCCCACAACTATCAAGTTTATACCGCACAATCATCGGAATACAATGCAAAGATTCAACAAAATCCTGTTCAAATTCAAACAAATTATTCATAAAGTAGTCCTATTTCCGATTTTAGCTCGTTTATTAAAGATTCTATATCTTCCCCAAAACCCATCACCCATTACCCATTACCCATTACCTGCTATTTCTGCTCTGGATGAGCCGCTTCTGGGGAAGTAGCACCCATTTGATTAATTGTATAAATCATTTGATACAATCGCCCAACTCGACGTTGATTAAAATGGAAGGTTAAACGGGGTAATTCCTCTGTGTCGTCGCCAACTTCTTCCGGTAAGGCTTGAGTTTTTTCAATCTTACCTTTAGATAACATATCGTGAAACTCCGTATTTAGTTGTTCCACTTGTTGCTCAGATAATTCCGATTTTAACCGCATGACAAACTTATCTTTAACATGACGACTAGAATGATAGACTTGATAGAAACTGGCGATCGCTTCACAAGCAACAGACAAATCATCCGTAATTGTATAAAAACTGGGATCATCTGGTGAAATCAACCCCCGATTTAGCATTTGTTTATGAATAAATTGGTTGAGATCATACCAATAATCTCCCCCTGGACGATCCACCAAAATTAACGGGGCGGGGCCGAATTTCCCCGTTTGAATTAAGGTTAAACATTCAAAGGTTTCATCTAAAGTCCCAAAACCCCCTGGAAACAGAGCCAAAGCATCACTTTCACGCAGAAAAAATAACTTGCGTGTGAAAAAATACTTGAACATAATCGCTTTTTTATTCCCGTGAATATAAGGATTAGAAGATTGTTCAAAGGGAAGTTGAATATTTAACCCAAACGATAAATCCAGACCCGCCCCTTCATTTCCCGCCTGCATAATCCCACCTCCACCCCCGGTTAATACCATAAAACCTTGTTGGGTGACATATTTGGCAAAATCTGCCGCCATCCGATATTCTTGCGTATCAGCAGAAATTCGAGCCGAACCAAAAATACAAATTTTGCGAACATGGCGATAGGGATAAAAAATTTGAAAACCCCGCTCTAAGTCCAATAAAGAAGCCGAAATAATTTTCCAGTCCAGGGTTTCAAATTCCTCTCCAGCCATCCGAACTAGACTAGAAAGCGATCGCGAAATCCATTTTTTATGCTTTAAATTCGGCAATTTATCCACCAACTGGATAATATCTGCTTGTAGAGAATCTACCGCTAAACTAATATCTGAGGAGTTCATAAAATTTATCACCTAAAACAAAGCGCCTTAGAGCCAAGGTTCCAAGACGCAATACCCGTGAATAATCAGCTTGAGGTTCAAGTATCACTTTCCTGGGAATCGAAAACCACTTTGATCAACTAACTCAAACTCACTCTTTTTTTAAGTCTGTTTTTAAGTTAAGTCATCAACCCCTGCAACAATGATTCAAGTGTTCTATTGGTTACTTTTAGGAGAATTAAATATACTTCTCCAAAGTAGTTGCTAAAGTCGTTTTAGGAATAGCACCTACAACCATATCCACCTTTTGACCATCTTTGAAAATCATCAGAGTTGGAATACTGCGAATTCCATACTGACTAGCAGTATTAGGATTTTCATCTGTATTCAGCTTGACTACTTTGAGTTGTCCAATATATTGCTCTGCAATTTCCTCTACAACTGGTGCAACCATACGACAAGGCCCACACCAAGGAGCCCAAAAATCCACTAATACCGGGATTGGACTCTCAAGCACATCGGCTTTAAAACTAGCATCAGTAACTGGTAAGGCGTTGGACATCCCTAGAAATCCTTATATATAAAAGACCCTATCAAATTCGACAGTCCCATTGGAAATACTTTAGTATTTCGTGATGGATTCTTGTATGACAGACGAGATTGGCATTGAGTTAAGGTTAAATTTAACTGGCTCCCGGCAATCACGTCCACAAGCATTTTAATCCTTCCGTCTACTGACCGTCTAAAAGTAGACAAAGGCACAGAGCAGCTAATTTCTCTCTGATTTTTGCTGGCTTTTTGTCTCCCTCACCCTGAAAAATTGGAGGTCTATACCCCGTCTTTTTAGGCCAGGTTGCTAACTCGGGCGTTATTTAGCATAACCCTATCCAATCTTACCGTAAAAGGATCTTCTCTTTTACGATTGTTGAGAGTGGAGATTGACAGCCGGTGCAATTGACTTTAATTGCTAGGATCAAGAAACCGCCCGAACAAAAGTCCAGGCGGAGTGTGGTGTGAGGAGTGAACGGAAACATACGTCTCCGCTTCTTCTATTGTGCCATTTTATTTCATATAATTCTAGGTTGGGTTGTAAGTTTTACAACGATTTAACAAGTTTTGTCAATAATTCTGAAACCCAACCCCGATTAATTTATTTGCCCATTCCCAACTGTTGGGCTTTTTGATAGACTTTTCCTTCGGTCAACAGTGAAGGCGCAATCACCACTTCCACCTGCTGCATCTCTTGAATGGTCTGCGCTCCCAGGGTTCCCATACTGGTTTTTAACGCCCCCAATAAATTATGAGTCCCGTCATCAAGTTGAGCCGGGCCACGCAAAATTTGTTCTAAAGTTCCCGTTGTCCCCACCCGAATCCGAGTTCCACGAGGTAACACCGGGCTAGGGGTCGCCATACCCCAATGATAGCCGCGTCCGGGTGCTTCTTTAGCCCGGGCAAAGGGGGAACCAATCATCACCCCATCAGCACCACAGGCGATACATTTACAGATATCTCCTCCGGTAATTAGGCCACCATCAGCAATAATTTCCACATAACGTCCGGTTTCTCGGTAATAATCATTCCGGGCGGCGGCACAGTCAGCCACGGCCGTTGCTTGGGGAACTCCCACCCCTAAAACCCCTCTGGAAGTACAGGCTGCACCTGGGCCAATCCCTACTAAAATTCCCGCCGCTCCCGCTTTAAGTAAATCTAGGGTGACATCATAGGTAACGCAGTTGCCCAAAATCACCGGAATCGGCATTTCTTGACAAAACTTAACTAAATCCAGAGGAATAACTGACTCTGGAGATAGGAATGTGGTTGATACCACCGTGGCTTGGACGAAAAATAAATCAGCCCCGGCCTCAGCCACCACCAAACCATATTTACTCGCTCCCACAGGGGTCGCACTCACCGCCGCAATTCCTCCTCCTGCCTTGATTTCCTGAATCCTTTGGATAATCAATTCCGGTTTAATCGGTTCTGCATATAATTCTTGCATTAGGGTGACAAACCCTTCTTTCCCAACTGAAGTGATGCGGTCTAAAATCGGTTCTGGGTCTTGATAGCGGGTGTGAATCCCTTCTAGGTTTAATACCCCCAATGCTCCCAATTTCGATAATTCCACAGCCATCCGCACATCAACTACCCCATCCATGGCACTGGCAATAATCGGAATTTCTCGTTGAATGCCACCAATTGTCCATGTTGTATCTGCTAAACCCGGGTCAAGGGTACGTTGTCCAGGGACTAACGCAATTTCATCAATGCCATAAGCTCTGCGGGCAACCTTGCCCCGACCAATTACAATATCCACTCTTGTATGTGTTCCCAAGACTCTATTTTTAATTAGACTATCATAATGGAGCCAAAGGACTGTCCCTAAGCATGGAATGGTTAGTGGGTAGTGGGTAGTGGGTAGTGGATTGATTACATTCTACTAATAATTGATTATATTTTTGATCTGACTGGATGGATTCTATCTGATATTTCTTGAATTTTTCTGATTACTCCTTAAATCCGATGGGGAAACTGGGGTATAATAAGAACACAGATTTTCATTGAACTTAGAGGATATTAACTATGACACTTCGACTTGGGGATACTGTCCCTAACTTTACTCAAGCCTCCTCTGAAGGGGACATCAGTTTTTATGATTGGGCTGGAGATAGCTGGGTGGTATTATTTTCTCACCCGGCCGACTATACACCCGTTTGTACAACAGAATTGGGCACTGTTGCTAAGTTAAAACCCGAATTCGACAAACGCAATGTTAAAGTTATTGCTCTGAGTGTGGATGATACCGCATCCCATAAAGGTTGGATTCAAGATATTAATGAAACCCAAAATACTGTGGTTAATTACCCCATTTTAGCGGATGGCGATCGCAAAGTATCCGAATTGTACGATATGATTCATCCCAATGCTAATGCGACCCTGACCGTGCGTAGTGTCTTCATCATTGACCCTAACAAAAAACTGCGTTTGAGCTTCACCTATCCCCCGAGCACCGGACGCAACTTTGATGAAATTCTGCGGGTAATTGATTCTCTGCAACTGACTGACCACTATAGCGTTGCTACTCCCGCCGACTGGAAAGATGGGGAAGATTGTGTAATTGTGCCCTCCCTAAAAGACCCTCAAGTCTTAAAAGAGAAGTTCCCCAAAGGTTATCAAGAAGTTAAACCCTATTTACGTCTGACTCCTCAACCCAATAAATAAACCCATCTTGAACAAAAAACTCGGTTTCACCAAGCCGGGTTTTTTGCATTAGTCCTGTTAATCCCTAAAATAAAAGAAACCCACTACTAAATTTTAACTAGGACGTTGCTCATGGACATCAAAAACGGTTTTATCGGCACAATTGGGAATACACCTTTAATTCGATTAAATAGTTTTAGTGATGAAACTGGCTGTGAAATTTTAGGGAAAGCAGAATTTTTAAATCCGGGGGGGTCTGTGAAAGATCGGGCGGCTTTATATATTATTAAAGATGCAGAAGAAAAAGGATTACTTAAACCCGGTGGAACCGTTGTAGAAGGAACCGCAGGTAATACTGGTATTGGATTAGCTCATATTTGTAATGCTAAGGGCTACAAATGTTTAATTATTATTCCCGATACTCAATCTCCTGAAAAAATGGAAGCATTAAGAACATTAGGGGCAGAAGTTCGTCCGGTTCCTGCTGTCCCTTATAAAGACCCCAATAATTATGTAAAATTATCGGGACGTTTGGCTTCAGAAATGGAAAATGCAGTTTGGGCGAATCAATTTGATAATTTAGCTAATCGGATTGCCCATTATGAAACAACTGGGCCAGAAATTTGGCAACAAACCGATGGCAAAGTAGATGCTTGGGTGGCTGCTACCGGAACCGGAGGAACTTTTGCGGGGGTTTCGCTGTTTTTAAAAGAGAAGAATAATCGGATTAAAACCGTTGTTGCTGACCCGATGGGAAGTGGTTTATATAGTTATGTGAAAACCGGAGAAATTACCCCTCAAGGTAATTCGATCACAGAAGGTATTGGGAATAGTCGAATCACGGCAAATATGCAGGATGTTCTAATTGATGATGCGATTTTAGTCGATGATCAAGAAGCTGTACGGGTGGTTTATCAACTATTAAGAAAAGACGGATTATTTATGGGGGGTTCCGTTGGCATTAATGTGGCGGCGGCCGTAGCTTTAGCGAAAGAAATGGGCCCAGGTCATACCATTGTAACGGTTTTATGTGATGGAGGTGCTCGCTATCAATCTAAATTGTTTAATAAAGAATGGTTACAGGAACGGAATCTCTGGCCGAATAATTTAGATTAGAAAACCACCAGACTCCTAGAAATCGGGTTTCTGGAACAATCTTCACTTATAGCAGGGAACAGCCCCCCCAAACCCCCCGTGCACGGGGGGGAGGGAACACCGGGGGAAAACACTACCGTCTTGGTTCCAAGATCCCTCTGGTGTCTTAACTGCCTTGGCGGTTGCTATAACTAATATTGAACCAAGAAACTCGATTTATGTTCCCTATTCGTAATTCGTGATTCCTGATAAGTGTTACTCATCATCCTTGAATTCTTCACATAAATCCTGTAAGGTTTGATGTTGAAAACGACGGGAAGAACGACGATATTTTTTACTTGCCAACTTAGGTTCTAATTGTTGCTTACCTCCTAATTTTGTTTTAGATTTCGTATTGGTTTCTACATCCGGTTGTTGTTTAATAGCTTCTTGATAGGCGATCGCAACTTCTAAAAACTCCAAATAAATCGGATAACGTTCCCAGTCGCCCCGGACAATACAATTCGGTTCATCTCGATGGGAACAATCACTAAATTGACATTTTCCAGCACTAAAACGGTGTTTTGCTTCCGGGAAATAATCAACTAATTCTTCTGGATGACATTCTAATTCGGGTTGATTAAATCCCGGTGTATCGGCTAATAATCCCCCAGTTGGTAATTGAAATAATTCAACATGGCGAGTGGTATGTCTTCCCCGTCCTAACTTTCCTGAAACCGTAGCAACTCTAATATTAAGACTCGGAATTAATTGATTAATTAAACTGGATTTTCCCACCCCAGAGGGGCCAGAAATTACTGTAGTTTTATGTTTAAGTTGATGAAGTAAAGTATTCTCGTTAAAGGTATTTTCAGCTTGAAAAAGAGATTTTTGAATCACTCTATGCTCAGAATTAACCGTATATTCCAAACCATTATTAACACTAATAAATAAAGGATAATATCCACAGTTTAACAAGCGATCGCGCCAAAATAATAACGCATCGGTCGAAACTAAATCGCACTTATTCAAACATAAACAGACCTCTAAACTCGTTGATTCCGCCTTGACTAAAAACCGACTTAAAGCCGTGATTTCTAACTCCGGTTCTGCGATCGCAAAAACCAATAGAATTTGATTCGCATTGGCAATCGGAGGACGACTCAGTTCCGTAATTCGGGGAAACACCCGAGCAATCGCCCCTCGTTTTCCCGACCAGTCCGGTTCCTCCACGACCACCCGATCCCCCACCATCACCTGCTGACCCATCTTTTTTAAAAGAGAACGACGGGTACATAATAACAGTCGTTGCGGGTCTAAAACCCCGTCGGATTCGAGTTGAACCTGATAGAAATTCGCTTGAACCGCGACAACAGTTCCCACCAGTTCCTTTATCAAGGGGTCATCGGTTGTCATTGAACAGATTTAGGAGTGAGTGGACAACGAACCTGAACCTCAAAAAACTCCCCACAATCTTTGATTTGTTCAATATCATATCCAGCCATCCTTAAACTATCAGGAACCTGTTCAATGGGTTCTCCCCCGTCCAACCAAACTTCCAAGAGCGAACCTGGTGTCATCTGTTCTAAGCGGAGTTTCGTCCGAACAAAATTCAAAGGACAAGGCGTTCCCCGCAAATCCAATTGAGCATTCGGCGTTAAAGTATCAATTTCTACCATAAAAATAATATCTCAAAACGATAAAAATGAGAAATTTCAAAACAATCCGAGAGCAGGGGATAAAATTTAGGCCAAAAGTTGGCGCATAGAGTATCAATTACCTCTCCTGCTCTCCCCACCCCTACTCCCCTACTTTTGGTGGAATAAGTTACCCAGAAACCCCTCAATTCCGCCCTTTCCCGTCCGATCGCCTCGAATTTTGACCAATTGTTCCAGCAGTTCCCGTTCTTCCTGTGCCACCTTAGTAGGAATTTCCACCAGAATCGTGATTAAGTGATCCCCCCGACTCACGGGATTTCCCAGACGGGGAACCCCCTTATTTTCCAGGGTTAATACCGTTCCTGGTTGAGTTCCCGCCGGAATCGTTAACTTAGTAGGGCCATCAACGGTTTCCACCTCAAAATCAAACCCAAGGATTGCCTGAAGATAGCTAATTTTGACTTCCGATAGAATATTAATCCCATCCCGTTTAAATTTCGCATCAGGTGCAACTGACAGGAACACATATAAATCCCCCGGAGGCCCACTGCGTTTTCCCGCATCCCCCTCGTTCGCGACCCGTAGACGAGTACCATTATCCACCCCGGCCGGAACATTAATTTTTAGTTTCTTCGTGACTTCATTTAAACCCCGACCGCCACAGGTGGAACATTTATCCTCAATCATCTGTCCTGTGCCATTACAGTTCGGACAAACGGAAACCTGAGTAAAACTGCCAAAGGGAGTCCGAGTCGCCCGACGGACTTGACCACTTCCGCCACAGGTGGAACAGGTTTGGGGGCGAGTCCCCGGTTTTGCCCCGGTTCCGGTGCAGGTTTCACAGGTTTCTAAATGCTTAATTCGGATTTCCTTTTCTCCGCCAAAAATCGCTTCTTTGAACTCTAAACGCAGGTCTAAGCGTAGATCATCCCCCCGCGCAGGGCCAGTACGTTTACGCGCTTGGGTATTACCGCCTACCCCGCCGCCGAACCCACTGAAGAAGCTCTCAAAAATATCAGTAAACGGATCGGTAAAGTTGGGGTCAAAGCCAGCCGCACCACTAGATACCCCTGCTTCTCCAAAGCGGTCATATCGTGCCCGTAACTCCGGTTCTTTTAGCACTTCGTAGGCACGACTAATTTCTTTAAACCGTTCTTCGCTGCCTGCTTCTTTATTCACATCGGGGTGATACTTGCGAGCTAGGCGACGATAGGCACGCTTAAGTTCTTCTGTATCTGCCTCACGGGAGACACCCAATATTTCATAATAATCGCCTGCCATAGAGTATTTTGCCTAAAATTATTCAGTGAATTGAGACGTAAAAGGATTGCCCGGATCGGTTGTTGGCTCTGGAACAGAAACAGGATCTATTCCAAACGGGGTGTCGATGATACTGTTGTTCACGAGGGATAACCCGCTACTGGTATCATCTGTATCTTCCATGCCTTCTATATCTTCTGCATTTTCAGTTTCTTCTGCATCTTCTTGAGTGGCATCCAATTTTGAATCCTCAGAAGCGAAAGACGAAGACGGGGACGGGGACGGGGACGGGGACCAGTCGCGACGCGTCGGCAGGCACCGCGACTTCACCCCGCCCCACCCGCTCCAGCAGTGGTGGAACGACGCGAGGTGGCACTCCCCAGGCGGACCAGTCGCGAAAACCCCCGCGGAAAGACTCGGTGGCCGATCGGGGAGCCCGCCTGGTCGATGGGGACGAAGTGGATGACCTGGAGTTTCTGTAACCGGCAAATCAGCAGGCCCTGCCCGCTGAGTTGGGGTTGAGACACGGTCGGTTGATATTGACCAACAATGGTGAGGCCGAGTTCGGCAGGCGGGCCGCTGGCTTTGTGGGCCGCTCCGAGAGTTCGGGCTGCCACATCAACTGGTTGTGAGCCGAGCGGTCCCTGCACCCGTTTGGTGGCTCGTCCCGCCGGGGTTTCGGCAGCCCGGAGACTTGAATTTCCGCCCCAATCGCCGAAGATCAGGAACCAGGATTGGCGCAAGTCCCCTCGCCGAGGGGGAGCGGTTCGAGGTTCTTCTAGAGTGGGTGCAGTTGTGGCAGAGCCAGTGGTGATTATCGGGTCGGGTCCCGCAGGGTGGGCGGCGGCCATCTACACCGCGCGCGCGAGCCTGCAGCCACTGCTCTTCGAAGGGGCGGTGACCGAAGACAACCGCCTCAAGGGAACTCTCCCGCTGGGGCAACTGGCGCTGACCACCGAAGTCGAGAACTACCCCGGCTTCCCCGTCGCCAACCTGGGGGCCTATCTGGACGCGTCGATCGACGCCGAACGTCGGCAGTTCATGGCGCCGCATCGCGGGCACGGCGTGAGCGGCCCCGAGCTGATGGAGCTGATGCGTCAGCAGGCGGTCAACTTTGGCACGCGGGTCGTAACCGACGACGTGGTCGATGTCGATGTGGGACACCACCCGTTCCGCGTGCGGACGCTGGAGGGAAAGGTGATCGAGGCGCTGTCGCTCATCATCGCGACGGGGGCCCGCGCCAATTACCTGGGGCTCCCTTCCGAAGAGCGTTTCAAGAACATGGGGGTCTCGGCGTGCGCCGTGTGCGACGGCGCCCTCCCGCGGTTCCGCAACCGTCCGCTGGTGGTGGTCGGTGGTGGTGACAGCGCCATGGAAGAAGCCAGGTACCTCACCAAGTTCGCCAGCAAGGTCTACATCGTTCATCGACGCGATTCATTCCGGG
>Ga0082207_1000097_pt1 | contig 52503 bp, 42 predicted proteins | sample LakMenEpi10Aug09_FD_71540 | JGI IMG/M metagenome (GOLD analysis project Ga0082207, IMG submission 71540) | reverse complement strand
GCACAAGACTGAGAACGAGCTGCTGGGTGCTCATGAGCTTGCGTCGGACCTGCGTGGGCCCGCCTTTTGTGTCAGATGATGCAAGGCTACCCCGGCCAGGGGCCTGTGGTGACCCCCTAAAATTGAGGGTTTTCGCCAACCTCCAGGCCCCTCAAGAGCCTGTCACCGGCTGCTGCCATGCTGACCTTCCAGCAAATCATCCTGAAATTGCAGGCCTACTGGGACGCGCAGGGCTGCGCATTGCTGCAGCCTTACGACATGGAGGTCGGCGCCGGCACCAGCCACACCGCCACGTTCCTGCGTGCGCTGGGCCCGGAGCCCTGGAAGGCGGCCTACGTGCAGCCCAGCCGCCGCCCCAAGGACGGCCGCTACGGCGAGAACCCCAACCGCCTGCAGCACTACTACCAGTACCAGGTGGTGTTGAAGCCCGCGCCGGCCAACATCCTGGAGCTCTACCTCGGCTCCCTCGAAGCGCTGGGCTTCGACCTGAAGAAGAACGACGTGCGCTTCGTGGAAGACGACTGGGAGAACCCCACGCTGGGCGCTTGGGGCTTGGGCTGGGAGGTGTGGCTCAATGGCATGGAGGTCACGCAGTTCACCTACTTCCAGCAGGTGGGTGGCATCGACTGCCGGCCCATCACCGGCGAGATCACCTACGGCTTGGAGCGCCTGGCCATGTACCTGCAGGGCGTCGAGAACGTGTACGACCTGGTGTACGCGGCGGGGGGCGACCGGCCTTCAGGCCGGTCTGGGGGCACCATCCTTTATGGCGACGTGTTCCACCAGAACGAAGTGGAACAAAGCACCTACAACTTCGAGCATTCGAACGTCGAGTTCCTGCTGCACGCCTTCGGTGCGCACGAAGGCAATGCGCAGCATCTGATGGCGCAGCAGCTGGCCTTGCCGGCCTACGAGCAGGTGCTCAAGGCCGCGCACACCTTCAATCTGCTGGATGCGCGTGGCGCGATTTCCGTGACCGAGCGCGCGGCCTACATCGGCCGCATTCGCAACCTGGCGCGCAGCGTGGCGGCCAGCTACCTGGACAGCCGCGCCCGGCTGGGCTTCCCGCTGGCGCCGCGCGAATGGGCCGAAGAGGCACTGGCCAAGTTGGCCGCGCAAGACGAACAGCAGAAGAAGGCGGCCTGAACACCATGTCCCAATCGAACATGAACGCCGCCAATCTACTGGTCGAACTCTTTGTCGAGGAGTTGCCGCCCAAGTCGCTCAAGAAGCTGGGCGCGGTCTTTGCAGATTCCTTGACCGCCGGCCTGCGGGCTCAGGGCCTTGCTTCTGAAGCCAGCGTGGTCACCGGATTCGCCACCCCCCGGCGCCTGGCGCTGCACCTCACGCAGGTGCTGTCGCGCGCCACGGACCGTCCCCAACAGACCAAGCTGATGCCCGTGGCGGTGGGCCTGGATGCGGCTGGGCAACCCACGCCGGCGCTGCTCAAGAAGCTGGCCTCGATGGGCCTGGGGGCAGAGGCCACGGCAGGCCTCAAGCGCCAGGGCGAAGGCAAGGCCGAGACCCTGTTCCTGGACACGGTGGTGCCCGGGGCCACCTTGGCCGAAGGCCTGCAGAGGGCGCTGGATGAGGCCCTGGCCGCCCTGCCCATCCCCAAGGTGATGAGCTACCAGTTGGAACAAGGCGGGCCCGATGTACAGCCCGGCTGGACCAGCGTGAACTTTGTGCGTCCGGCGCACGGCCTGGTGGCGCTGCACGGGGATACGGTGGTGGCCGTGTCGGTCCTGGGCCTGAACGCCGGCCGCACCACGCAGGGCCACCGCTTCGAGGCGCGCGTGCCTTGCATCGAGCTGCGCGATGCCGATTCCTACGAGCAGCAGTTGACCGAAGACGGCGCGGTGATCCCGCGCTTCGAGGCCCGCCGAGCGGACATCGTGCGCCAGCTGAACGCTGCGGCGTCCCAGCTGGGCCTCAAGCCCATCGACGATGAGGCCCTGCTGGATGAAGTGAGCGCCCTGGTTGAGCGACCCAACGTGCTCACCTGCCAGTTCGAGAGCGAGTTCCTGGCCGTGCCGCCGGAGTGCCTGATCCTCACGATGAAGGCCAACCAGAAGTACTTCCCGCTGCTGGATGCCGCGCCGGGCAAGGAAGGCAAGCTCACCAATCGCTTCCTCATCGTCAGCAACATCTCGCCGTCCGACCCGTCGGCCGTGATCCAGGGCAACGAGCGGGTGGTTCGTCCGCGTCTGGCCGATGCCAAGTTCTTCTACGACCAGGACCGCAAGCGAAGTCTGGCCGACCGCGTTCCTGGCCTGGCCAAGGTGGTCTATCACGGCAAGCTGGGCACGCAGGGCGAGCGCACCGAGCGGGTTCGCGGCATCGCCCACGCCATCGTGAACCAGCTGCGCATGGCCACCGTGCCCTACACGGTGGAGGCCAAGGACGAGTTCGAGGTGCTGGACAGCAAGGTGCAGCAGGCGGCCCTGTTGGCCAAGGCCGATCTGCTCACCGACATGGTGGGCGAATTTCCCGAGCTGCAGGGCATCATGGGTGCCTACTACGCCCGCCACGAGGGCCTGCGCGATGGCGTGGCCATCGCCATCGAAGACCATTACAAGCCCCGCTTTGCCGGCGACGCCCTGCCACGCAACCACACCGGCACCGTGGTGGCACTGGCCGACAAGCTCGAAACCCTGGTGGGCCTCTTCGGCATCGGCCAGCTGCCCACCGGCGACAAGGATCCCTTCGCGCTGCGCCGCCACGCGCTGGGCGTGATCCGCATCCTCTCGGAAAAGAACCTGCCGCTGCGCTTGCCTGAGCTGATCGCTGCGGCCGTGCCGGTCTTCGGCGACCGCATCGCGGACCCGTCGGGCGCCCTGCTGGATTTCTTCTACGACCGCCTGGCCGTGTCGCTGCGCGAACAGGGCTACACCGCCCATGAGGTGGACGCCGTGTTGGCTTTGCGCCCGGCGCGCTTGGGCGAAGTCGCCAAACGCCTGGAAGCCGTGCGCGCCTTCGCGGCCCTGCCGCAGGCCGCCTCGCTGGCGGCGGCCAACAAGCGGGTGTCCAACATCCTCAAGAAGGTTGAGGGTGCCCTGCCCGACGGGGTGGAGGCAGCCTTGCTGCGCGAAGCGCCGGAACAGGCCCTGGCCGCGGCGCTGCAGGCGGCGGTACCCGGGGCGCAGCGGCAGTTCGATGCGCATGACTACACCGGTTCGCTCAAGGCCCTGGCCGTACTCAAGGCCCCGGTGGACGCCTTCTTCGACGGTGTGATGGTCAATGCTGAAGACGAGGCCTTGCGCCGCAACCGCCTGGCGCTGCTCAGGCAGCTGCACGCCGCAATGAACCAGGTGGCCGACCTTTCGCGCCTGGCCGCCTGAGGTGCACCGTGCCCCACATCGCACACCACGCCGTCAAACTCATCATCCTGGGCCGTGACGGCGTGCTCAACCGTTATCGCGAAGACCATGTGAAGGAGCCCCAGGAGTGGGAGCCCCTTCCCGGTGCGCTGGAGGCCGTGGCTCGCCTGAACCATGCCGGCTGGCATGCGGTGGTGGCCACCAACCAGGCCGGCATCGGACGCGGCCTGATCGACATGGCTTCGCTCAATGCGGTGCACCAGGCCATGAACCGGCGCCTGGCGGACGCCGGCGGGCGGCTCGATGCGGTGTTCTTCTGCCCGCACACGCCCGAGGAGCAATGCGAGTGCCGCAAGCCGCTGCCAGGCATGATGCTGCAGATCGCGCAGCGCTATGGCATTGAACTGGCAGGCGTGCCCATGGTCAGCGACAACCTGCGCGACCTGAAGGCGGCCGTGGCGGCGGGCTGTCAGCCGCACTTGGTGCGCACCGGGCGAGCGGCGGCCTTGGACGATGAGCAGGTGGTGGCCTTGCTGCAGCAGGTGCCGGGCGCGCGCGTTCACCGCGACTTGGGCGCACTGGCCGAGTCACTGATGCGGCCGCAGGCGCCGGTGAGTGCGGCCTGAGCCCGATATGTCGAGACTTCTGCGATCGGTCACTTTCTTCCTGTGGATGGCCCTGACGGTCATTCCGTGGGCCGTGGCAGCGCTGGTGATGTCCATCTTCGTGCGGGGTGATCCCCTGTACTGGTTCTGCATGGGCTGGTTGCGCGTGGCCATCTGGGGCGCGCGGGTGATCTGCGGCGTGCAGTACCGCTTGCAGGGCATGGACCGTCTGCCCGCACCGGATGCGCTCACGCCGGTGATCCTGTGCCCCAAGCACCAGTCCACCTGGGAAACCTTCGCCTTCCCCACCATCATGAGCCACCCGCTGGCCTATGTGTTCAAGAAGGAACTGCTGCTGGTGCCCTTCTTCGGCTGGGCCATGGGCCGCTTGGACATGATCCACATTGACCGCAGCAAGCGGGCCGAGGCCTGGGCCAAGGTGGCCGAGCAGGGCCGGCGCCTGATGGCCCGCGGCGTCTGGGTGATCATGTTCCCCGAGGGCACGCGCACGCCGCGCGGCTCGCAGGGCGTCTACAAGTCCGGAGCCTCCAGATTGGCGGTGGTGACCGGGGCCTACCTGGTGCCCATCGCGGTGAGCTCGGCCAAGTGCTGGCCACGCAAGTCCTTCCTGTTGCGCCCGGGCGTGATCGATGTGTCGATCGGCGAGCCCATCGCGTCGGCCGGTCGGGATGCCGATGAACTCATGCGCGAGGTGGAGATCTGGATCGAGGGCGAGATGCGCCGCTTGGATCCCGACGCCTACGCCGCCTAAACTTCGCGCCATGGCGGGCTTTCTGCAATTGGCGCTGGGGTTCTTTGATGAACCGGCGGCTGCGCCGACGCCTGCCCCTGCCCCTGCCCCACGCGAGCAGCCGCCTTCGCTGCCGGCCGTTCTCGACCACCCCCAGGGCAGCCGCGACATCGTGCTCAAGGGGCAGCGGGTGCGCTATGCCTTTCGGCGCGGCAAGCGGCGCACCATCGGTTTCGTGGTCGGCCCCGAGGGCCTGAGCGTGAGCGCGCCGCGCTGGGTGGGCCTGCAGGAGGTGGAAGCCGCACTGCTGGAGAAGGGCCCGTGGATCCTGCGCAAGCTGCAGGAGCAGACCGACCGTAACCGCCGCTTGGACGCCGCACGCATCGACTGGGCCGATGGGGCTTTCGTGCCCTACCTGGGCCGCACGGTGCGCCTCGCCTTGAGCCCGGCCCAGGTGGCGGCACCCGGAGGCGCGATGTTGGACGTACCGGCGGTCACCGATGTGGCCTCGACCCTCTGGCTAGGCCTGCCGCCCGACGCCCAAGCTGAACGCATCCGCGATGTGGTGCACAGCTGGTGGCAGCGCCAGGCCCGGCGCGTGTTCGAGGAGCGCTGCGCGCTGTATGCGCCGCGCCTTGGCGTGAAGGTGCAGCGCCTGTCGCTGAGTTCGGCTCAGACCCGCTGGGGCAGCGCCACGGCCGACGGTGCGGTGAGGCTGAACTGGCGCCTCATCCAGTTTCCACTGAGCACCATCGATTACGTGGTGGTGCACGAGTTGGCGCACCTGCGCGAAATGAACCACAGCGCCGCCTTCTGGGAGGTGGTGCGCTCGGTGTTGCCCGACTATGAGGCGGCCCAAGTCCCTTTGAAGTCGCCTGTGCCCCTGTCCGACGCTTGAGCCTCAGGCACTGGGCGAAAAGCGCCAGACCCCATCTGCCCCTCGCTTGCGAACGAGATCCCCGCGTTGCCACAGTGCATGCAGGTGTGCCACCGCCTCACCCATGGCGAAGGTGGTCTGGTGCAGGTCCAGGTTGGGGCGGAAGAGGATGGGCAGCAGGTCGGCCGCGCTGGCCGGTGACTGCGCACAGCGTTTGGCGGTGTCGGCCAGGCGATCAACATGGTGTTCATGGAGCTGGGCCAGGCGCTTGTGCAGGCCCGTGAAGGGCCGGCCGTGCGAGGGCAGCACCAGGGTGTCCTTGGCCAGGACTTCGTAGCGGCCCAGGGATTGCAGATAAAGGGCCAGGGGGTTGGCCTCGGGCTCCAGGTCAATCACGCTCACGTTGGTGCTGATGCGCGGCAGCACCATGTCGCCCGAGATCAGCAACCGCTGGCTGTCGCTGTACAGCGCGATGTGCTCGGGCGCGTGGCCATAGCCGCTGATGCAGCGCCAGTCGTGGTCGCCGATGCGCAGCACGTCGCCATCGAGCAGGCGGCGGTATTGGTCGGGCACAGCCGGCACCATGGAGCCGTAGTAGTTGCTGCGCTGGCTCACCTTCTGCAGTGCCTCCGGGTCGGTCAAGCCGTGGCTGCCGAAGAAGGCGGCCGCACTGGCGCCGCCGTGACCGATGGTCGAGCGGCTGGCCATGCGGGCAGCGTTCCAGTCGGTACCGCTGATCCACAGGCGGCAGGGCTGCTCGGGGGTGCCCCACTGCTCAGTGAGCCATTGGGCCAGCCCGATGTGGTCGGGGTGCATGTGCGTGACGATCACACGCAGCACCGGCAGGCCTTCCAGCTGCTCGTCGAACACCTGCTCCCAGGCGCTGCGGGTGGCGTCGTTGGTGATGCCGCAGTCCACGATGGCCCAGCCTTCGCGTACGCCTCCCTCGGCGTCTTCCAGCCGGTCGCGCAGCAGCCACAGGTTGATGTGGTCCAGCGCGAAGGGCAGGCCCATGCGCACCCACTTCACGCCTGGGGCCACGTCGAGGGTGCTGCCCAGTGCCGGCAGTTGATCTCCCAGGGGGTACTGGAGCTCGTGTTCCTTGGAATTGGCCATTGCGCTGCGTTCGCCTTACATTTACGTTTACGTTAACGTCAGTCTAACCAAGCCTTCCATGAGTGCAAGCCGCAAGGCCGCGCCGCCCGCGACCACCCACACGATCACCGAGCTCGCACTGGAGTTCGACATCACCCCGCGCGCCATTCGCTTCTATGAAGACGTGGGCCTGCTCACACCCGGGCGTGAAGGCCGCAACCGGGTGTACACCCACCGCGACCGTACGCGCTTGAAGCTCACCCTGCGCGGCAAGCGCCTGGGGCTGACCCTGCAGGAAATCAAGCAGCTGGTGGATATGTACGAGTCGCCCGACGACACCGCGCCCCAGTTGCAGGCTTTTCTGGGGGTGCTGCAGGCCCATAGGCTGCAGCTGGAGCAACAGAAGGACGACATCGAGGTGACGCTGGCCGAGATTGCCCAACATGAGGCGCGTTGCCGCGACTTGTTGGGGGCGGCCTCGCGCAGGGCGAAGGCCGCGCCGCGCCGCTTGCGCCCCAAGGCCACGGCCGAAGCCTGAACCCGGAAACCAACCCGCGATTTTCTACAATTGACGTTTACGTAAACGTCAACCATCTCGGAGCTCTCATGAACCTGCCCGGCCTGAACTTCCAACTCGGCGAAGACATCGATGCGCTGCGCGACGCGGTGCGCGCCTTTGCCGACGCCGAGATCGCCCCGCGTGCGGCCGAAATTGACCGCAGCGACCAATTCCCCATGGACCTGTGGCGAAAGATGGGCGAACTGGGGGTGCTGGGCATCACGGTGGGCGAGGAATACGGCGGCGCCAACATGGGCTACCTGGCCCATATGGTGGCCATGGAGGAAATCAGCCGGGCCAGCGCGAGCGTGGGCCTGTCGTATGGCGCGCATTCAAACCTGTGCGTCAACCAAATCAAGCGCAACGGCAGCGAGGCCCAGCGCCGCAAGTACCTGCCCAAGCTGATCAGCGGCGAACAGGTGGGCGCATTGGCCATGAGCGAGCCCGGCGCGGGCAGCGACGTGATCAGCATGAAGCTGCGCGCCGAGGACAAGGGCGGGTTCTACCTGCTCAACGGCTCCAAGATGTGGATCACCAATGGCCCGGATGCCGACACCCTGGTGGTGTATGCCAAGACCGAACCCGAGTTGGGGGCTCGTGGCGTCACCGCCTTCCTGATCGAAAAGGGCATGAAGGGCTTCTCGATTGCACAGAAGCTCGACAAGCTGGGCATGCGCGGTTCGCACACCGGCGAGTTGGTGTTCCAGAACGTGGAGGTGCCGGCGGAAAACATCCTGGGCGGTCTGAACAACGGCGCCAAGGTGCTCATGAGCGGCCTGGACTACGAACGCGCGGTGCTGGCCGCCGGGCCCATCGGCATCATGCAAAGCGTGATGGACAACATCGTGCCCTACATTCATGACCGCAAGCAATTCGGCCAGAGCATCGGCGAGTTCCAGCTCATCCAGGGCAAGGTGGCCGATATGTACACGGTGCTGCAGGCTGCACGCAGCTTCTGCTACACGGTCGGCAAGAACCTGGACCTGCTTGGGGCACAGCATGTGCGTCAGGTCCGAAAGGACTGCGCCAGCGTCATCCTGTGGTGTGCCGAGAAGGCCACCTGGATGGCCGGCGAGGGTATCCAGATCTTCGGCGGGAACGGCTACATCAACGAATATCCCTTGGGGCGCCTGTGGCGCGATGCCAAGCTCTACGAGATCGGTGCGGGCACCAGTGAGATTCGCCGCATGCTGATCGGTAGGGAGTTGTTCGCCGAAACGATGTAGATCAGGCGCGGGCGAGGCAACAAGGATTCGACAAGAAGCCGATCACCGATCGACCATTGGGGGAGTGGAAGCGGCCATGAGTCTGCATCTGGAGGAGTTGTTCGACAACAACCGAAGCTGGGCCGCGGCCACCGAGGCGCGCGACCCGGGCTTCTTTGCGCGCCTGGCCAAACAGCAGTCGCCCAAGTACATGTGGATCGGCTGCGCCGACAGCCGCGTGCCGGCCAATGAGATCACCGGACTGGATCCCGGTGAGGTGTTCGTGCACCGCAATGTGGCCAATGTGGTGGTGCATTCGGACCTGAACGCACTGTCCACGATTCAGTTCGCGGTGGAACACCTGAAGGTCGAGCACATCATGGTGGTGGGCCACTACGGCTGCGCCGGCGTGCGCGCGGCCATGCGAGGCATACGCGTGGGCCTGGCTGACAACTGGCTGCGGCATGTGCACGATGTTCGGCTTCGCCACCGCAAGCGCCTGGACCACCTTGAGTTCGGCGAGCAGGAAAACATCCTGTGCGAGATGAACGTGATCGAGCAGGTGGGCAACATTGCCCTGACCACCACCATTCAAGATGCGTGGGCGCGCGGGCAGAACGTGGCCGTCCACGGCTGGGTCTATGGTCTGCACAACGGCCTGTTGAAAGACCTGCATGTGACCATGCACAAGCCCGATACGGTGGTGGACGTGTTCGCCGCCGCACTCAAGCGATACCCTTTGCGCATGCCGGGTGATGCCTGAGCCTGCCGCCATCCCGAACCCCGCAACGCGCCCATGCCCGATTTGAATGCCCGCACCATGTTCCCTGACGCGCTGACCGATGCGCGCGCGCCGGCCATCGCCAAGGCGCTGATCGAGGGCTTCAACCGCCACTACACGCTGTTCCGACAAGCCAGCCGCGAGGCCCAGCGGCGCTTCGAAGAAGCCGACTGGCACGGCCAGCAGGCCGCACAACGCGAGCGCATCGAGTTCTATGACCTGCGCGTGCGCGAGGCCTGCGAACGGTTGCAGGCCGAGTTCGGGGCCAGTGAGCTGCCGATGGACGTGTGGCAGCAGGTCAAGCTGCATGTGATCGGGCTGCTGGTGAACCACCACCAGCCCGAACTGGCCGAGACCTTCTTCAATTCGGTCACCACGAAGATGCTGCACCGCAGCTACTTCCACAACGACTTCATCTTCGTGCGGCCTGCGGTATCCACCGAGTACATCGAGAACAGCGAGCCCGAGGCACAGCCCACCTTCCGCGCCCATTACCCCAGAAAGCGCATGGAGATGCTGGGCACATGGCGTGAGCTGATCTCAGCCTTCGGCCTGACGCGCCCCTTCGCCGACTTGGAGCGTGACTTGGCGCTGGTGAACCGCGCGGCCTTGGCCGAGATGGGCGAGTTCCGCGAGCGCGCGAATTTCCAGGTGCAGGTACTGTCCAGCCTGTTCTTTCGCAACAAGGGCGCCTATGTGGTGGGCAAGATCGTCAATGGCTACCGCGAGCTGCCGTTCGCACTGCCCATCCTTCACGACGACAGCGGGCAACTGTTCATTGACGCGGCGCTCTTCGGATCGGATGACCTGGCCGCTTTGTTCAGCTTTGCGCGCGCCTACTTTCTGGTCGACATGGAGATCCCCTCGGCCTACGTGCAGTTCCTGCGCAGCCTCATGCCCCACAAGCCGCGTTCGGAAATCTACTCGGCCCTGGGCCTGCACAAGCAGGGCAAGACGCTGTTCTACCGGGACTTCCTTCAGCACCTGCGGCACAGCACCGACAAGTTCCGCATCGCCCCGGGCATCAAGGGCATGGTGATGCTGGTGTTCGACCTGCCGTCCTTTCCCTATGTGTTCAAGGTGATCAAGGACTACTACCCGCCGCAGAAGGACACGACGCGCGAGCAGATCAAGGGCAAGTACCTGCTGGTCAAGCAACACGACCGCGTCGGGCGCATGGCCGACACGGCCGAGTATTCGGAAGTGGCCTTTCCGCGTGAGCGCTTCGAGGATGAGTTGATTGAGGAGATCCAGAAGTTTGCGCCTTCGCAACTTGAGATCTCCGACCGCGACGGCGACGGCGCGCAGGAGGTGATCCTCAAGCATGTCTACATCGAGCGGCGCATGATCCCGCTGAACATCTTCCTTCAGGAGTGCTTCGACGCTGGCCCGGATGACCGCAAGGCACGCCGCCAGTTGGAGCATGCGGTGGTGGAGTACGGCAATGCGATCAAGGACCTGGTGGCCGCCAACATCTTTCCTGGCGACATGCTGTGGAAGAACTTCGGCGTCACCCGAAACGGCAAGGTGGTGTTCTACGACTACGACGAGATCGAGTACATCACCGACTGCAATTTCCGCCGCGTGCCGCCGCCCCGACATGAGGAAGACGAGATGAGCGGCGAGATCTGGTACTCGGTAGGTCCGAAGGACGTGTTCCCCGAAACCTTTGCACCGTTCTTGCTCGGCAACGACGAGGTGCGTGAGATGTTCATGAAGCACCACCGCGACCTCTTGGATGTGCAGTTCTGGCAGTCGCACCAACAACGCATCCAGGCCCGCCAGGTGATCGACGTGTTTCCCTATGACCCCGAGCGCCGATTTGCGGCGCAACCGGCGCCCGGCAGCCGAACGGCAGCGGCCCGTACCGGGGGGATGCCCTTCACCTCCTGAGACCGCCTCCGTCTGCACAAGCCAAACCCCACGACATTCATTTCAGTCCAAGGAACCCCTCATGAGTGACCCCATCGTCATCGTCTCCGCCGCCCGCACGCCCATCGGGGGCCTGCTGGGTGACTTTGCCAACCTCAGCGCCGCCGAACTGGGCGCCGTGGCCATCAAGGCCGCGGTGGAGCGCGCCGGTGTGCCTGGCGCGGCCATCAACGAGGTGCTGATGGGCAACTGCCTGATGGCAGGTCAGGGACAGGCCCCTGCGCGCCAGGCCTTGCGTCAAGCCGGCGTGCCCGACAGTGCCGGTGCGGTGACGCTGTCCAAGATGTGCGGCAGCGGCATGCGCGCCATGATGTTTGCGCACGACATGCTGTCCGCGGGCACGGCCGATGTGATGGTGGCCGGCGGCATGGAGAGCATGACCAACGCGCCGCACTTGATGTTCGCGCGCAAGGGCGTGAAGTACGGATCCACCCAACTGTTCGACCACATGGCCATGGACGGCCTGGAAGACGCCTACGAGCGCGGCAAGGCCATGGGCGTGTTTGCCGAGGCCTGTGTGGCCAAGTACAACTTCAGCCGCGAGCAGCAGGACCAGTACGCCATCACCTCGACCACCCGTGCCATCGAAGCCAACAAGAGTGGCGCCTTCGATTGGGAGATGGCACCGGTGACCCTGACGGGCAAGGCGGGTGAGACGATCATTCGCCATGACGAGCAACCGTTCAAGGCCAAGCTCGACAAGATCCCCTCGCTCAAGCCGGCGTTTAAGAAGGACGGCACGATCACCGCGGCCAATGCCTCGAGCATCTCCGATGGGGCCGCGGCGCTGGTGATGGTGCGTGAATCATCCGCGCGCGCGCTGGGCCTGCAGCCCGTGGCCCGCATCGTGGGGCATGCGGTCCATGCGCAAGCGCCCGAGTGGTTCAGCACCGCGCCGGCCGGCGCCATCGAAAAGGTGTTGAAGAAGACCGGCTGGGCCGTGAAGGACGTGGATCTGTGGGAGGTCAACGAGGCTTTTGCCGCCGTCACGATGGCCGCGATGGCCGAATTCAAGCTGGCGCACGAGATCGTGAACGTGCACGGCGGGGCCTGTGCACTGGGTCACCCCATCGGTGCCTCGGGTGCGCGCATCGTGGTGACGCTGCTGGGTGCCCTGAAGCAGCGCGGACTCAAGCGCGGTGTGGCCTCGCTTTGCATCGGCGGCGGCGAAGCCACTGCCATGGCCTTGGAGATGATCTGACCATGAACGTCCTCATCATCGGCGCCTCACGCGGCATTGGCTTCGAACTGGCCCGCCAGCACCATGAGGCCGGCGACACCGTCTACGCGTCCGCACGCGGGCAGATGGGCATCGCCCGCTTGAAGGAGCTGGGCGTCAATACGCTGGTGGTCAACACCGCAGATGCCCTGGGCTGCTCTGGTTTGTCGTGGGGCATCGACGGCACGCGCTTTGACCGAATCTGGCATGTGGCCGGTGTGTTCGGCCCCCGCACGGCCGGCGTGGAGACGCCGGTGCAGCAGGACTTCGATCTGGTCATGCACACCAATGTGCTGGGCTTCATGCGGCTGGCCTCCCAGTATTTCGATGCGCTGGCCGATGGTGGGCGCATCGGCGTGCTGTCCTCCAAGATGGGATCCATCGGGCTGCGCGCCAGCCCTTCGGGCTGGACCTACCGCGCTTCCAAGGCGGCCCTGAACTCGACGGTCAAGGATGCCGCGCTGGTGCTGGGCAAGCGAGGTGTGGTGGTGGCTTTCCACCCCGGCTGGGTGCAGACCGACATGGGCGGCACAGGGGCCGACGTCCCCGTTCAGCAGAGCGTGTCCGACCTGCGGCGCACGCTGGATTCGCTCAAGCCCACGGACACTGGCGGCTTCTTCAACCACGACGGTCAAGCCTTGGCGTGGTGAACCATCCGTGATGCCCCAGACGCTGCGCGTGCACCTGGGCCTGTGCGGCATGACCCTCTTGTGGGGCCTGTCCTGGCCGGCCGGTCGTGCCGTCGCGCAAAGCCTGCCCCTGCTGTCCTCTTCGGCCTGGCGCTTCTCACTGGCCGCCCTGGTGCTGCTGGCCTGGGCGCGCCTGGCCCGCGGCGCCTGGCCTGAACTCTCGGCTCGCCAGTGGGCCGGGTTGGCCGCCGCGGGTACGGTGGGCGTCTTCGGTTACACCATCTTCTTCATGTATGGCCTGCGCCATGTGGAGGCCAGCCGCGCTGCGGTCGTGGTCACCACCAACCCGGTGTTCGTCACGCTGGCGGCGGCCTGGCTGTTCGGCGAGCCCTTCAACCGCCGCATCGGTTTGGGACTGGCGCTGGCTGTCCTCGGTGCGACCACGGTGATGACGCACGGGCAGCCTTGGGAACTGCTGACCGGCGATGTGGGCATCGGCGAGTGGCTGTTGGTGGGCTGCATCCTGGCGTGGGCAGGCTATTCGCTGATGGCCAAGCGACTGATGGTGGGCGTGGATTCGCTGACGGCCACGGCCATGAGCGCGGCCTTCGGCTGCCTGCTGCTGTGGTGCGCGGCCCTGTGGGTGGATGGACCGGCCGTGGCCCTGGACGGCCTGCCCCAGGTGACGCTTCACCAGGCGGGCCTTCTGGTCTTCATGGCCTTGGGGCCCACGGTACTCTCTTATGTCTGGTTCTTTCGCGGCATCTCGGCCTTGGGGGCCGGGGTCGCGTCAAGCTACATCAGCCTGGTGCCCGTGGTGGGCGTGAGCAGTGCTGTCCTTCTGCTGGGCGAGCCCTTGGGCTGGTCGCTGGCCGTGGGCGGCGCGCTGGCGCTGGCCGGTGTGGTCATGGCCAATCGCGCGCGTCGTTGAACAAGGAGTTGCAACCATGTTGCTCAGTGAGGACCATCTGGCCGTGCAAGACGCGGTCCGTGCCTATGTGCAAGACTGCATCGCGCCTCACGCCGCGCGCTGGGACAAGGAACACCACTTCCCGGCCGCCGAGTTGCGCGGCTTGGCCGAATTGGGCTGCTATGGGGTGGCCGTGCCCACCGAGTACGGTGGTGCTGGACTGGACTACCTGGCGCTGGCGGTGATCCTAGAGGAGATCGCCGCCGGCGATGGCGGTACCTCCACCGTGGTCAGTGTCAACAACTGTCCGGTGTGCAGCATCCTGATGGCCTGGGCCAGCGAAGCCCAGAAACAGCAGTGGCTCAAGCCCCTGGCCGCAGGCCGCATGCTCGGTGCCTTCTGCCTGACCGAGCCGCATGTGGGATCCCAAGCCGATGGTCTGAAGACCACCGCCGTTCGGGACGGTGATGCGTATGTGCTCAACGGGGTCAAGCAGTTCATCACCAGCGGCAAGCATGCGGATGTGGCCATCGTGATGGCGGTCACCGACAAGGCAGCCGGCAAGAAGGGCATCAGCGCCTTTATCGTGCCCACCCACACGCCGGGCTACGAAGTGGCGCGGCTCGAGGAGAAGATGGGCCAGCACAGCAGCGACACGGCGCAGATCCGCTTCGAGAATTGCCGAGTGCCGGCGGCCAACCTCCTGGCCGAGGAGGGCATGGGCCTGAAGATCGCCCTGTCGGGTCTCGAGGGCGGACGCATCGGCATCGCAGCGCAAAGCTTGGGGATGGCGCGCGCGGCGTTTGAGGCGGCGCTGCGCTATTCCAAGGACCGTGTGGCCTTCGACAAGCCCATCTTCGAGCACCAGAGCGTGCAGTTCAGGCTGGCCGACATGGCCACGCAAATCGAGGCCGCGCGCCAACTGATTCACCATGCGGCCGCCTTGAAGGACGCGGGCAGGCCCTGCCTGAAGGAGGCCGCCATGGCCAAGCTCTACGCCAGCGAAATGGCCGAGCGGGTGTGCAGCGATGCCATCCAGGTGCATGGCGGCTACGGCTATGTGAGCGACTTTCCCGTTGAACGCATCTACCGCGATGTCCGCGTGTGCCAGATCTATGAAGGTACGAGCGACGTGCAGAAGATCCTGATCGGCCGCGCGCTGGCCTGAGCCCCCCAGGGGTGCCCCCTTGGGGGGCGCACCCCGGGGAACGCACCCTCTTGCGGGATGGCGCTCGGGCGACGCGCTGGCTGAAATCCGTGCCGCACGCACCGCCCGCCGGGCCGGTGTCTGCGGTGCAGACCCTTGAATCCACTGGCTGGCCTGCACCAAGCGCCCGGCTTGTCGATCCCAGGGAGGGTTCATGAAACTCAAGTTCCTCGACCTCACGGTCATTCAGGGCGGCGCTGCCGCTTCTTCCGACATCAATACGGTGTTGCCGCAGCCCGGTGGGCTGAAAGGCCAGGCTCAACCGCAATCGGCCTTGGACACCGCGCAGCCGTGGCCCTCCTCGATCGCCGGTGCTGAAGGCCTGATGCCTTTGTTCCGATCATCCGACTCCATGCCGCTGCTGGGCGAAACCGGCGTGATCACCGTGGGTGTCAACGACCTCGGATGGGTGGTCTATGACTGGGCGCCCGGCCCCTGAGGACGCCTGTGGGGGTGTGACCCGCCTGGTGGATTGAGGCTAGGCGCAATGGCGAATGAAATGGCCTTTGCCGCAGCGTCTCGCCAGGTGCGTTGCGGCCACCGGGGCGGGCCTGCAGGGGGCTGATGGGCCCGCCCCGACGGCCCCAAGCCACGCCCGGCTGCTCACGCACACAACAAGGAGGAAGGCATGAGCACCACCACCTACTCAACGGACTACTGCACCCTGGCGCCGGACTCGCCCTTTGGGTTTTCGTTTGGCGCCATCTGTGCGATTCACGACGACAACTACGGTCCCAACTCCACTGTGTCGCGCCCGCTGGCCGACCAGATCTTCCACGCGGGCATGCGCAATATCTGCGACACGCAATACGGGGGTTCAGCCCTGTGTCACCTCATGGCGGACGTCTACTTCATCGGTGTCCGACTCTTCGGGGGGATTTTCTACGAAGGCCCCGGGGGCAACTGACCTACATTGACCGTGGGTCTTCGTCATGAATGACCCCTGCGGGCTCAGCCACGCCGGGCAACCGGTGGGTGGGCCCGCCCCAACATCGCATTCAAGGGAGGAACATCATGTTCAAGGAAGACAAGCCGACGCGCGCCGCAAGCCTGGGCACAGGCTGCATGCAGCTCTTGCTGGCGGTCCTGGGCCTGCTGGCGCTTGGTCGCGCCCAGTCCCAGCCTGTTTCGGCACCCGTCTCGGCGCCCGCATCAACATCGGCAGCGGCATCTGCACCCGCATCAGCAGCGGTCGCCCCCAGCTTCAAGCCCGACGCGGCCTTTCTCAAGGACGACCCCTACCGCAAGACCAAGCAGGTGGTGAAGCTCACCGGCCTGAAGTCCGAGGCGGAACTGGCCGTCGTCAAGGGCGCGATCAACGACGTCGTGGGATTCGTCCGTCTGTTCGGCATCACCGGCAGCAACCTGGGCAACGCCATGATCCCTGGGGGTACGCCGGAGAAGATGGCCGAACTCAAGGCTGCCCGTGTCACCTGGGAGGCATTCGCCAGAATGTCCACCACAAAGGGCCGCGAATCCATGCCCATCGAGCCCGCCAGCGGTCACATGGTCGTGGACATGGACCAGTGGGCCGTCGAGTCCGACGGCGCCTTGTCCGTGCGGGTCGACTTTCGCCAGACGGCCTATGAGCTCAAGATGGTGAAGGACCCTCCACCACGCGTGTACCGGCTGCGTTTCCTGAAGCAGGAGGGCAAGTGGCTCTTCGACGGGGCATCTCCGCCCATTCCCTGATAGGCGAGGCCGAGGGCTGGAACTAGAATTGACGTTTACGTAAACGTAAGCCCGATCGCCATGCCCGTCCTCGCCTCACAGCTCAACCCCCGCAGCGACGACTTCAAGGCCAACGCCCAGGCCATGCAGGCCTTGGTGGACGACCTGCGCGCCCGGCAGGCCCAGTCGGCGCTGGGTGGCGGGGCCGCCGCCCGCGAACGCCACACCGCACGGGGCAAGCTGCTGCCGCGCGAGCGGGTGGAGCGGCTTCTGGACCCCGGAACGCCCTTCCTGGAAATCGGTGCATTGGCCGCGCTGGACATGTACAAGGAAAAGGGTGGTCAAGATGCCGCCCCCAGTGCCGGCGTGATCGCGGGCATCGGCCGCGTCAGCGGCGTGGAATGCATGGTGGTGTGCAACGACGCCACGGTCAAGGGCGGCACCTACTACCCGATGACGGTCAAGAAGCACCTGCGCGCACAAGAGATCGCGATGCAGAACCGCCTGCCCTGCATCTACCTCGTGGACAGTGGTGGCGCCAACCTGCCCAATCAGGACGACGTGTTCCCCGACCGCGACCACTTCGGCCGCATCTTCTTCAACCAGGCCAACATGAGTGCCCAGGGCATCCCGCAGGTGGCGGTGGTGATGGGCTCATGCACCGCCGGCGGCGCCTATGTGCCGGCCATGAGCGACGAGACCATCATCGTCAAGAACCAGGGCACCATCTTCCTGGCCGGCCCACCCCTGGTGAAGGCGGCCATCGGCGAGGTGGTCAGCGCAGAAGACCTGGGCGGTGGTGATGTCCACACGCGGCTGTCGGGTGTGGCCGACCATCTGGCCGAAAACGACCTGCATGCACTGTCGATCGCGCGCCAGATCGTGGCCAACCTCAACTGGAAGAAGCCCGAGCCCCTGCGCGTGGTGGCTCCGCGCGCGCCGGCCTTCGACTCGGTTGAGCTCTATGGTGTGATTCCCACCGATTCGCGCAAGCCCTATGACGTGCGCGAGGTCATTGCCCGCATCGTCGACGGTTCCGAGTTCGATGAGTTCAAGGCCCGCTTCGGCGCCACGCTGGTGTGCGGCTTCGCCCACATCGAAGGCATGCCGGTGGGCATCGTGGCCAACAATGGCGTGCTGTTCAGCGAAAGTGCGGTCAAGGGCGCGCACTTCATCGAACTGTGTTGCCAGCGCAAGGTGCCCTTGGTCTTCCTGCAGAACATCACCGGCTTCATGGTGGGTCGCAAGTACGAAAGCGAAGGCATCGCGCGCCACGGCGCGAAGATGGTCACGGCTGTGGCCACGGCCACGGTGCCGAAGTTCACGGTCATCATCGGCGGCAGCTACGGCGCAGGCAACTACGGCATGTGCGGGCGCGCCTATTCGCCGCGTCAGTTGTGGATGTGGCCCAATGCGCGCATCTGCGTGATGGGTGGCGAGCAGGCCGCCGGCGTGCTGGCCACGGTACGCAAGGACGCGCTGGCGGCCAAGGGCCAAACCCTCAGCGCCGAGGAAGAGGCCGCCATCAAGCAGCCCATCCTCGACCAGTTCGGCCAGCAGTCCCATCCCTACTACTCCAGCGCTCGCCTGTGGGACGATGGCGTGATCGATCCGGCCGACACGCGCCGCGTGCTGGCCCTGGGTATCAGCGCGGCCCTCAATCAGCCGATCCCCGACAAGCCCCAGTTCGGCGTGTTCCGGATGTGAAGGCCATGGACAGCATTTTCATCACCCACGACCACGAACTGCTGCGCGATCAGGTCGCGCGCTTCATCGCCACCGAGGTCGAGCCGCACGCCCAAGCCTGGGAGCGCGAGGGCAAGGTGCCCCGAGAGGTGCTGCGCAAGATGGGTGCGGCCGGCCTATTCGGCCTGATGTACGAACCGGAATACGGCGGCGCCGGGGCCGATGCCCTGACCAACCTCGTCTTCGCCGAGGCCCTGAGCCAAAGCACCTACGCGGGCTTCATCATCACCGTGTTGGTCCACACCGACATGGCCAGCCCTCACCTGCACCATGCCGGCACGGCGCAGCAGAAGGCCCGCTGGATGCCCGGCGTCACCAGCGGTGAGCTCATCACGGCCGTGGCGATCACCGAGCCCTCAGCCGGGTCGGACGTGGCGGGCATCAAGACCACCGCGCGCCTGGAAGACGGCCCCAGTGGCCCCGAGTGGGTGATCAACGGCAGCAAGCTGTTCATCACCAACGGCGTGCACGCCGACCTCTATTTCGTCGCCGCGCGCACGGGCCCAGGCAAGCGCGACATGTCCATCATCGCGGTGGAAAAGGGGGTCGCCGGTTTCACCGTGGGCCGCCAGTTGGACAAAACGGGCTGGCTGTGCAGCGACACGGCCGAACTGCACTTTGACAAGGTGCGCGTACCGGCGGCCAACCTGCTGGGCGAGCCGGGCAAGGGCTTCTATGCGGTGATGAAGAACTTCCAGACCGAGCGCATCGCCCTGGGCGCCATGGCGGTAGGCCACTGCACACGGGCCTTGGAGTTGACACGCGACTACCTCGTGCAGCGCCAGGCCTTTGGTCAGGCCCTGTGGGCGCAACCCGCGATCCGCCAGCGCATCGCCATGCTCGATGCCAAGACCCGCGCTGCGCGTGCCTTCATGTACGAATGCGCCTGGCGCGTCACGCAGGGCCAGGACATCGTGCAGGAGGTGTCCATGCTCAAGGCCCTGACCGGCGAGTTGGTCAACGAGGTCGTGCAGAACTGTCAGCAGTTCCATGGCGGCATGGGCTACATGCGCGGCACGCCCATCGAACGCCTGTGGCGCGATGCTCGCATCCTGGCCATTGGGGGCGGTGCCACCGAGGTGATGCTCGAAGAAGTTGCCAAAAGGTACCGACATGCCCACGCTTGAAATCCTGCGCCCCACGCCCCACACCGCCGAGGTGTGGCTCAACCGCCCCGAGGTGCGCAACGCCTTCAACGATGGCGTGATCGCCGAGCTGATGCAGGCCTTTGGCGAACTTGGCGCGGACCCCCATCTGCGCTGCATCACCCTGGCCGGGCGAGGCAAGGCCTTCTGTGCCGGCGCCGATCTGAATTGGATGAAGGCCATGGCCGGCTACGACTGGGAAGGTAACCGCGCCGATGCGCAGGCCCTGGCCGACATGCTCCACACCCTCTACACCTGTCCGGTGCCCATCGTGGGCCGCGTTCATGGCGACTGCTATGCCGGTGGTGTGGGCCTGGCCGCGGTGTGCGATGTGCTGGTGGCTGCGCAAGGCGTGCAGTTCTGCCTGAGCGAAGCGCGACTGGGGCTCTTGCCGGCCACGATCGGCCCGTATGTGCTCAAGGCAATGGGCGAGCAGGCCTCGCGCCGCTACTTCATCACCGCCGAGCGCTTCAGCGCCCAAGAGGCGCAGCGCCTGGGATTCGTGCACGAATGCGTGCCGGCCGAGGAACTCGATGCCTGTGTGCAGGGTCTGGTGCAGACCTTGGTGAACAATGGGCCCTCGGCCGTCAAGGCCTGCAAGCAGTTGGTGCAGGACCTGGCCGGCCGTCCTCTCACGCAAGAATTGCGGGCCGACACCGCACGCCGAATCGCCGACATTCGTGTCAGCGATGAAGGCAAGGCTGGCATCCGCAGCTTTCTCGAAAAATCCACGCCGCCCTGGCTGAACTGAACCCCTCATCATGTCGACCCCCGTCCTGAACGACTCGCCGGCCCAGCGCCCGCTCAACCAAGTCCGCACCCTGACCCCCACCGGCGATGCCGACCGCCGTCAGGCCACACCTTGGACAGTCGATGCGGTGGCGGCGCTGTTCGAGCTGCCCTTCAACGACCTGCTCTTCCGCGCGCAGCAGGTGCACCGCCAGCACTTCGACGCCAACGCGGTGCAGCTGTCCACCCTCTTGTCCATCAAGACCGGCGGTTGCGAAGAGGACTGCAAGTACTGCCCGCAGTCGGCCCATTTCGACACCGGTCTCAAGGCCGAGAAGCTGTTGCCGCTGGAGGAAGTGCTGGAGGCCGCGCGGGCGGCCAAGCACAGTGGCGCCACGCGTTTCTGCATGGGCGCGGCCTGGCGCTCACCCAAGGAACGTCACCTCGAACAGATCGGCGAAATGATCAGCGGCGTGAAGGCCCTGGGGCTGGAAACCTGCCTGACCGCCGGCATGCTGGCCGACGGCCAGGCCGAGCAGCTGCGCGAAGCGGGGCTCGACTACTACAACCACAACCTCGACACCGCACCGGAGTTCTACGGTCAGATCATCACCACGCGCACCTACCAGGACCGGCTCGACACCCTCGACCGTGTACGCCAGGTGGGCTTGAAGGTATGCAGCGGCGGCATCGTGGGCATGGGCGAAACCCGCCGCCAGCGTGCAGGCCTGATCGTGCAGTTGGCCAATCTTGACCCCTATCCCGAATCGGTACCCATCAACAACCTGGTGCAGGTGGAAGGCACGCCGCTGGCCGGCACCGCGCAACTCGACCCCTTCGAATTCGTTCGCACCATCGCCGTGGCCCGCATCACCATGCCGCGCGCCATGGTGCGCCTGTCGGCCGGGCGTGAAGAGATGCCCGAATCGTTGCAGGCCCTGTGCTTTATGGCCGGTGCGAACTCCATGTTCTACGGCGACCGTTTGCTGACCACCGGCAACCCGCAGGCCGACAAGGACCGTGCCCTGTTGGCACGCCTGGGCATGCGCTGCAGCACGGAGGACGAGCTGTGTTCAAAAGGATCCTGATCGCCGCAGGGCCCCGGCATGTTTAAGAAGATCCTCATTGCCAACCGTGGCGAGATCGCTTGCCGCGTGGCCGCCACCGCGCGGCGGCTGGGCGTCAAGACCGTGGCCGTGTATTCGGACGCTGACGCGCAGGCCCGCCATGTGCATGCCTGCGACGAATCGGTTCATGTGGGCGGCAACGCCCCGGCCGACAGTTACCTGCAGTGGCAGCGCATCATCGACGCGGCCCTGGCCACCGGCGCGCAGGCCATCCACCCCGGCTACGGTTTTCTCTCTGAGAACGAAGACTTCGCGCAGGCGTGCGCGGCTGCAGGCCTCGTCTTCATTGGCCCGCCCGCTTCTGCCATTGCCGCCATGGGCAGCAAGTCCGCGGCCAAGGCCCTGATGGAAAAGGCCGCCGTGCCCCTGGTGCCCGGCTACCACGGCCAGAACAACGACCCCAGCTACCTGCAGGGGCAGGCCGATGCCATGGGCTACCCCGTGCTGATCAAGGCCAGCGCGGGTGGCGGCGGCAAGGGCATGCGCCGCGTGGATCGGCGCGAAGACTTCATCGCCGCCCTGGCTTCCTGCCAGCGCGAAGCCAAGGCCAGTTTCGGTGACGAACACGTGCTGGTCGAGCGCTATGTGACCCGCCCGCGGCACATTGAGATCCAGGTGTTCGCGGATACACAGGGCCATGCGGTCTACTTGTTCGAGCGCGATTGTTCGGTGCAGCGCCGTCACCAAAAGGTATTGGAAGAAGCGCCGGCGCCCGGCCTTTCCGAACTGCGCCGGGCCGAGATGGGCGCTGCAGCGGTGGCCGCGGCCAAGGCCGTGGGCTATGTGGGCGCCGGTACTGTGGAGTTCATCGCCGAACCGGTGGATGCGGCGCAGCCCGATGGCGACTTGCGTTTCTACTTCATGGAGATGAACACACGGCTGCAGGTCGAACACCCGGTCACCGAGGCCATCACCGGCCTGGACCTGGTGGAGTGGCAGCTTCGCGTGGCCGCCGGAGAGCCCTTGCCCTTGAAGCAGGAGCAACTGCAGCGCCGCGGGCATGCGATTGAAGCCCGAATCTGTGCGGAGAACCCCGAGGGCGGCTTCCTGCCGGCCACAGGCACCTTGCAGGTGCTTCGGTGGCCCGAGCATGTGTCCTTTGAGCGTGGCGGGGAGCGGCCGCGCGTGGATGCCGGCGTGCGTGAGGGCGACGCCATCAGTCCTCACTACGACTCGATGATCGCCAAGCTCATCGTGTGGGGCGAGGACCGCGCTCAGGCCCTGGCCCGCCTGGACGCTGCCCTGGCGCAGACCCACATCGTGGGCCTGCACACCAATGTGGCCTTTCTGCGGCGTGTGGTGCAGTGCCCGGCGTTCGCCACCGCCGATCTGGACACGGCCTTGATCGAGCGCGAGCGGGCATTCCTCTTTGCGCCTTCTGGTTTGCCCTTGCCGCTGGCGGTGGCCGCCCTGGCGCTGGCCGAGTTGCAGGCTGAAGTGCAGGCCGAACGGCAGCGGGCCGATGCAGTTTGCTTATCGGCCGTGCACGACCCATGGGCAAGCCGAGACGGCTGGCGTGTACACGGCCAGGCCACGCGTTGGCTGTCGTTCACCGAAGGCGAGGAGGCCGTTGAGGCGCAGCTGCGCCAGTCCCCTACAGGGCTTCAGCTCCTGATGGGCCATGAGGCATGGCCCCTGCAGGCCCAGGCCATGGGAGATGACCGTGCGGGGCTGTTCGACATCCACCTGGGCCCATGGCGGGCCACGCTGCAGGCCCATGTGCGCGGCGATCAGTGCGCGGTGTTTGCTCAGGCCGGAGCCCGCGTGTTGCAGCGTGTGGACCGCATGGCACAGGCCGGCGCTTCCGAAGGGCATGCCGGTGGCCTCAAGGCGCCCATGCCGGGCAAGGTCACCGCCTTCTTGGCCGCCGCTGGCCAGTCGGTCACCAAGGGTCAGGCCGTGGCCCTGATGGAAGCCATGAAGATGGAGCACACCTTGGTGGCGCCGCGCGATGGCGTCATCGAAGCGCTGCTCTATGCGCCGGGTGACCAGGTGGCCGAAGGCGCCGAGCTCGTGAAGTTGAGTGCAGCCTGACGATGCACATCGGCTTCTGCTGCCCCGGCGTGTCCCCCGAGCCTTGGCAGGACGAACTCGCGCGCCACTTGCCGCAGGCACGGCTGAGCGTGTGGCAGCCCGGGGCACCGGCTGACCTCGATTTCGCCCTGGTGTGGATGCCGCCCCAGGCCTTCTTCGATGAGCAGGCGCAGTTGCGCGGCGTGTTCAATGCAGCCGCGGGTGTGGACGCGCTGTTGCGTCTGCGGCTGCCGCCGGATTTGCCCATCGTGCGCTTGGAAGACGCGGGCATGGGCGTGCAGATGGCGGAGTATGTGTGCCACGCGGTGATGCGCCACTTCCGCCGATTCGACCTGATGCACGCGCAGCAGCGGCAGGGTGTTTGGAAGCAGCCTCCCGCGCCCGACCGCGCGTCATATGCCGTGGGTGTGATGGGCATGGGCGTGTTGGGCCGTTGCGTGGTGCAGGCCCTGCGGGCGTTCGACTACACCGTGCACGCCTGGACGCGCACCCCCCCGGCCGACATGCCCCCGGGCGTGTTCAGCCATGTCGGGCCGCGGGGCTTGCCTGCCTTCCTGGCGCAAAGCCACAGCCTGGTGTGCCTCTTGCCCCTCACCCCACAAACCGACAGCATCCTGAACCGTAAGACCCTCGCGCAGTTGCCGCGCGGCGCCCATGTCATCAATGTGGCGCGTGGCGCGCATGTGGTCGATGAAGACCTGTTGGCCTTGATCGATGAGGGTCAATTGGAAGGTGCCACGTTGGACGTGTTCCGTCAGGAACCGCTGCCGCGCGAGCATGCGTTTTGGGCTCATCCCGCGATCCGCCTCACACCCCACACCTCGGCACGCACCCTGAGCAGCCGGGCGGTGGGCCAGATCGTGGGCAAGATCGCACAAGCTGCCGCAGGCACGCCCTGGGCCCAGATCAATGGCTTGGTGGACCGCGCAAGAGGCTATTGAGGGATGAACCCCTGGCGCAGCCTTGTCTGCAGGGCCGTGCAGGGATGGCCACACTGCAGGACAATCCCGCCAGAACAGGAGTTGGCCCCATGAGTTCCCTGCCCAGCCACGTCACCCTGGTGGACGTTGGCCCGCGCGACGGCCTGCAGAACGAGAAGCAGCCCGTGGCCGCGGCCCACAAGATTGAGCTCGTACACCGCTTGCAGGCCGCGGGGCTGCGCGAAATTGAAGTCACCAGTTTCGTGAGTCCCAAGTGGGTGCCGCAGATGGCCGACAACGCAGAAGTCATGGCCGGCATCCATCGAAAGCCCGGTGTGCGCTACGGCGTGTTGGTGCCCAACACCAAGGGACTGGAAGCCGCGCTGCCGACCCGGCCCGACGAGGTGGTGGTGTTTGCTGCGGCCACCGAGGCCTTCAGCCAGCGCAACCTGAACTGCAGCATCGAAGAGAGCATCGCGCGGTTCGCCCCCGTGGTCGCGGGCGCCAAGGCCGCCGGCCTGAAGGTGCGCGGTGCGATTTCCTGCGCGCTGGGCTGCCCCTATCAGGGCGAGGTCCGTGCCGACGAAGTCGACCGCGTGGCCGCCCTGCTTCAGCAGATCGGCGTGGACCATTGCTATGTGGGCGACACCATCGGCGTGGGCACGCCGCGCAAGACGCAGGCCGCCTTCGAGCGCGTGCTGCGCCATTTCCCATTGCACGAGGTGAGCGGCCATTTCCACGACACCTACGGCCAGGCCCTGGCCAACATCTACGCCAGCCTGGAGCTGGGCGTGGCCACCTTCGACGGCAGTGTCGGGGGGCTGGGTGGATGCCCTTATGCCAAGGGCGCCACAGGCAATGTGGCCACCGAGGACGTGGTGTTCATGCTCAACGGCCTGGGCATCGAGACGGGCATCGACATCGAAGCCCTGGTGGATGCAGCCGTGGGCATTTCGGCCGCCTTGGGACGTCCCGTGGGTTCGCGCACCGGGCGGGCGCTGCTGAGCAAGCGTGAGAGGGCCACGGCATGAGCGCCTTTGCACCCCGCGCGGCCGCGGCACCTGGCGTACCCAGCCCCTGCAACAGCGTGTGCCGCATCGACCCCGCCACCGGTTGGTGTCAGGGCTGCGCCCGCACCTTGCCCGAGATCGCGGCCTGGGCGGGCTTGGATGATGAAGGCAAACGCCAGCTGTGGGCCCTGTTGCCGGCCAGGCGCCAGGCCTTGGGTTCCCGCTTCCTGGGCCCGCGCTGATGCAGCACCTGAGCTTTTGGTTCGACCCCATTTCGCCCTACGCCCACCTGGCCTTCGAGCACCTGCCGCAGGCGCTGGAAGGCCACTCGGTCGTGATCGACTACAAGCCCGTGCTCTTCGGTGCGCTGCTCAAGCACCATCAGCACAAGGGGCCGGCCGAGATCGAACCCAAGCGTGCCTGGACCTTTCGCCAGGTCGCGTGGCACGCCCACACGCTGGGCATCCGGGTGGACCTGCCGTCTCAGCACCCCTTCAACCCCTTGCCGCTGCTGCGCCTGTTGTTGGCCGCTGCGGGGCCGATGGGGCTGCCCAACCGGCATCAGGTGGAGGCCGTCTTTCGACATGTGTGGCAGGGCGGGGGGGATCCGCTGGACGCCCCACGTTTGCTGGCCCTGCAGGATGCATTGGGCCTGGGTCGCGAGTGGGGCACGGGTGCGGCCGCCGCCGCGGTGGACGCACTTGGGTCGACAGGGCCTTCGGTTCCCTCGCTGGAGGCTGTGAAGGCGCGTCTGAAATCCCTCACCGATGAGGCCTTGGAAAAGGGCATCTTCGGCGTGCCCACGCTGGAGTGGCGCGGCCGCCTGTTCTGGGGGTTGGACGCCTTGCCCATGTTGCGCTCGGCCTTGGGTGGCGACCCCTGGTTCGACCAGGAATGGGAACGCGCGGCCAAGCCCGTGCCGGGGATTCGGCGCGAACCCTGAGAAAATGCATTATTGTGCTTTACAGAAGTTGAGTAATGCACAAAAATGCATATTGTGAAGTCCCGTTCCACCCCGACCGCGGTGATACCCATCGCGCCCATCCCCGCACCCGCACGCCCGACCGCGCCCTTGCCCCTGCGGCACGGCCCCAAGGGCCGCACGCCCAGCCCTCAGGCCCGTGAGCGGGTGCAGGCCCTGTGCGAAGGGTTGGAGCCCCGGCGGGACCTCCTGATCGAGCACCTGCACCGCCTGCAGGATGCCGAGCGCGGCCTGCGCCCCTCGCACCTGGCGGCCTTGGCCGAGCGGCTGCGACTGAGCCAGGTCGAAGTCTTCGAGGTGGCCAGCTTCTATCATCACTTCCGCTTGTTGGAAGACGACGCAGCCGCGCCCACCGTCACGGTGCGCGTGTGCACCAGCCTGTCCTGCATGCTGGCCGGCGCCACCGATCTGCACACCCAACTCGTTCAAGCCTGCGCATCCGTTGGGGTGGAGGTCCTGGAGGCGCCGTGCATCGGCCGCTGCCACCAAGCCCCGGCGGCTTGCGTGGGTCAACATGAGCTGGGACATGCCACGCAGGACCGCGTGGTGCAGGCCCTGCGAGACGGGCACACCGATCCGGTGGAACTGCCCGATGTGATCGGCTACACGGCCTACCGTCAAAGGGGCGGCTACCACCTGGTGCAGGACCTGCATGCAGGGCAGCGCAGCCGCCAGCAGGTGCTCGACGCACTGCAGGCCTCGCAGCTCAAGGGGCTGGGAGGCGCCGGCTTTCCGGCCTTCCGAAAGTGGAGCCTGGTCGGGGCCGAGGCCGGCCCACGGCACCTGGTGGTCAACCTGGATGAAGGCGAGGTGGGCACCTTCAAGGACGGCCACCTCTTGGCCACCGACCCGCACCGCATGCTCGAGGGCATGCTCGTGGCTTGCCGAGTGGTGGGGATCGACAGGGTGTGGATCTACCTGCGCGACGAATACCACGCGGCGCGGCAGGTGCTTCAGCAGGAATTGGATCGGTTGCGCGCCGATCCGCCGATTCCCACTGAAGCCATGCCCACGATCGAACTTCGGCGTGGCGCGGGGGCCTACATCTGCGGCGAGGAATCGGCCCTCATCGAATCCGTGGAAGGCAAGCGCGGCCTGCCCCGCCTTCGGCCGCCCTATGTGGCGCAACTGGGGGTGTTCGGCCGGCCCACACTGGCCCACAACCACGAGACCCTGAGCTGGGTGCGCGACATCGTCGAGCGTGGCGGCGCCTGGTTCGCCTCGCACGGCCGCCGCGGCCGCACGGGCCTGCGCCGATTTTCGGTGTCGGGCCGCGTGCAGCGGCCCGGCGTGCACCTGGCGCCGGCGGGCATCAGTGCGCGCGAACTCATCGACGAGTTTGCTGGCGGCATGCTGCCCGGCCATGAGCTGTATGCCTACCTGCCGGGTGGTGCCAGTGGCGGCATCCTGCCCGCTTCCTTGTCCCACCTTCCCTTGGACTTCGACGGCGGCGCGCCGGCGGGTCAGGAGACGCTGGCCACGCATGGCTGCTTCGTGGGGTCGATGGCGGTGGTGGTGCTCAGCCAGCACGACCGTGCGCGCGACGCCGCGCTCAACCTCATGCGCTTTTTCGAGCATGAAAGCTGCGGGCAGTGCACGCCCTGCCGCGAAGGTACGGGCCAGGCCGTGCGGCTCATGCAGCAGCCGGTTTGGAACGCAGCGCTGATGGACGACCTGTCCTTCGTGATGCGCGAGGCCTCGATCTGCGGTCTGGGACAGGCGGCGCCCAATCCCATGGACAGCGTGCGGCGTTTCTTTGCGCACGAGGTGCAGCAGGCGGAAGCTCGACCATGAACGCGCCCCGCGAACTCAAGACCCTGAGCATCGAGATCGACGGCCGGGCCGTCACCGCCTTGGAAGGCCAGACCCTCTGGCAAGTCGCGCGCGGCCAGGGCACCACGATTGCCCATCTGTGCCACGCGCCTGACCATGGTGAGCACGGGCTGCGGCCCGACGGGAACTGCCGCGCCTGTGTGGTGGAGGTGCAGGGCGAGCGAACCCTGACAGCCTCCTGCTGCCGCCAGGTTCAGGCCGGCATGGTGGTCCGCACCGATTCCCCTCGCGTGCAGCGCGCGCAGCGGCTGGTGCTGGAACTGCTGCGCGCCGATGTGCCGGCCGTTCAAGGCGGCGCGAACCCCCTCAGGCAGGACAGTGAACTCGACCGCTGGTGCGATGCACGCGATGTGCGGCAGAGCCGCTTTGCCCCACGCGCCCAGCCCGCGCCTGACCTGTCGCATCCGGCCATGGCGGTCAACCTGTCGGCCTGCATCCAATGCAGCCGCTGCCTGCGTGCCTGCCGCGACGAGCAGGGCAATGACGTGATCGGTCTGGCCTTTCGCGGTGGCCAGGCCCAGATCGTGTTCGACCAGCGCGACCCCATGGGTGAATCCACCTGCGTGGGCTGCGGGGAGTGCGTCCAGGCCTGCCCTACCGGCGCCTTGTCGCCGGCCAATGGCAGCGCCGCAATGGGCGACACCAAGGCCGTGGATTCGGTGTGCCCGTTCTGCGGCGTGGGCTGCCAGTTGACCTTTCATGTGGCCGCGCCGCAAACGCCCGCCGAGCGCATCGTCCGTGTGGAAGGCCGCCGTGGCCCGGCCAATGCGTCTCGCCTGTGCGTCAAGGGCCGCTTTGGCTTCGACTACGTCCACCACCCGGATCGCTTGACCCGGCCCCTGATCCGCCGACCCGACGCCGCCAAGAACCCCTTGCACCTCAAGCCCACCCACTGGTCGGAACTCTTCCGTGAAGCCAGTTGGGACGAGGCGCTGGACCGGGCCGCGCGGGGTCTGCTGCGGGTTCGCCAGCAACATGGCCCCCAGTCCCTGGCCGGCTTTGGCTCGGCCAAGGGCAGCAACGAAGAGGCCTATCTCTTTCAGAAGCTGGTGCGCACCGGATTCGGCAGCCACAACGTGGACCACTGCACGCGGCTGTGCCACGCCTCCAGCGTCTCGGCCCTGCTCGAAGGCATCGGCTCAGGGGCGGTCAGCAACCCGGTGCGTGATGTGGCCCAGGCCGAGGTGGTGCTGCTCATCGGCGCCAATCCCACGGTGAACCATCCGGTGGCGGCCAGTTTCATCAAGAACGCGGTGGCCCGCGGCACCAAGCTGATCCTGGCCGACCCGCGGCGCACCGAGCTGCAGCGCCATGCCTGGCGGACATTGGCCTTCAAGGCCGATACCGACGTGGCCCTGCTCAATGCCCTGCTGCACACCATCGTCGAGGAGGGCCTTGTGGATGAGGCCTTCGTGCGTGGGCGCACCCAGGATTTCGAACAGCTCCAGGAGCACCTGAAGGACTTCAGCCCTGAGGCCATGGCGCCGATCTGCGGAGTCGACGCCGCCACCCTGCGCGAGGTGGCCCGCACCTTCGCCACCAGCCGCGCCAGCATGATCCTGTGGGGCATGGGCGTGAGCCAGCATGTGCACGGCACCGACAACGCGCGTGCGCTTATCGCGCTGGCCATGGTGACGGGCCAGATCGGTCGGCCCGGTACCGGCCTGCACCCACTGCGTGGCCAGAACAATGTGCAGGGCGCCAGCGACGCGGGCCTCATCCCGATGATGCTGCCCGACTACCAACACGTCAGCGACCCGGCCGTTCGGCAACGCTTCGAAGCCGCCTGGGGCCTGGCCGAAGGCACGCTGAGTGCGCAGCCTGGACTGACCGTGGTGGAGGTGATGAAGGCCATCCACGCCGGCACCGTGCGCGGCATGTTCATCGAGGGTGAGAACCCGGCGATGAGCGATCCCGATGCCGCCCACGCACGCGCCGCATTGGCCGCTTTGGAGCACCTGGTGGTGCAGGACATCTTCCTGACCGAAACCGCGGCCTTGGCCGATGTGGTGCTGCCGGCCACGGCTTGGCCGGAGAAGACGGGCACGGTGACCAACACCGACCGCCTGATGCAGCTGGGCCGTCCCGCTGTGAAGCCACCTGGCGACCCGCAAACCGGCGCCCGCGCAGATGCCTGGATCCTGGAGCAACTGGCCCAGCGCCTGGGCCTGCCGTGGTCCTATGGCATTGACCCGCTGGGCGGCGAAGCCGGTATCGCAGCGGTCCACGACGAGATGCGTGGGTGCATGCCCTCGATTGCCGGCATCACCTGGGCGCGCCTGCAGCGCGAAGGGGCCGTGACCTATCCCTGTGCCGACGAAGGCGACCCGGGCCAATCGGTGGTGTTCACGGAGCGCTTCCCCACACCCAGTGGCCGCGCGCGCCTGGTGCCGTCGGCCTTGACCTTCGCCGCCGAGCGACCCGATGCCCACTACCCGATGGTGCTCATCACCGGACGGCAGCTGGAGCACTGGCACACCGGATCGATGACGCGCCACTCCCAGGTGCTGGATGCGCTGGAGCCCCAGCCCACCGCCTGCCTGCACCCCCTGACGCTGGCGCGGCTGGGAGTTGCCCCGGGTCAGCGGCTGCGCGTGCGCTCCAGGCGCGGTGCGATCGAGTTGGTGGCGCGCGCCGATGAGGCCACGCCGGACGACACGGTCTTCATTCCTTTCGCCTACGCAGAGGCCGCGGCCAACCTGTTGACCAACCCGGCCCTGGACCCGATCGCCAAGATCGCCGAGGTGAAGTACTGTGCGGTGTCGGTGGAGGCCTTGGGCTGCGGGTAGGCTTAGCATTGCGGTGTGCGCACGCCCATCCGCTGACGCAACCCGCCACACAAGCCTCACACCATGCCCGACTCCACCGCAGCCCCTGCCGCTGATCATTCGAATCCCCGCGTGGCCCTCATCACGGGCGCGGCCCGAGGCATCGGTCTGGCCAGCGCCTCGGCGCTGCTGGCCGCGGGCTGGTGCGTGGTGTTCAGTGGACGCGACGCTGCGGCGCTGAAGGCAGCCGTCCAACAAGCCACCACACACGCCGCAGCACAGGCGGGCAGCCCGGATGTGGCCCAACGCGCGCTGGCCGTGGTTGCGGATGTGACAAACGAAGCTTCCGTGGCCGCCCTCTTTGACGCCACCATCCAACGCTTTGGTCGGCTGGACCTGCTGTTCAACAACGCGGGCCTGTTCGCGCCCAAGGGCCTGCTGGAAGAGATCGATTTCTCGGCCTGGAAGCAGGTGGTGGACACCAACCTCAACGGCGTGTTCCTGTGCACACAGCACGCTTTCCGTGTGATGAAGGCGCAGAACCCTCGGGGTGGGCGCATCATCAACAACGGGTCGATCTCGGCACATGCCCCACGGCCCAACTCATCGGCCTACACCGCCACCAAGCATGCGGTCACTGGCCTGACCAAGAGTGCCTCGCTGGACGGGCGCAAGTACGACATCGCCGTGGGTCAGATCGACATCGGCAACGCCGCCACCGACATGACCACGGCCTTCACCCAGGGTGTGGCCCAGGCCGACGGCAGCGTGAAGGTCGAGCCGGTGATGGACGTGTCGCACGTGGCGCAGGCCGTGGTGTACATGGCCAACCTCCCGCTGTCGGCCAATGTGCTGAACATGACGGTGATGGCCACCCACATGCCCTTCGTGGGCCGAGGCTGATCGAGGCCTGCACGAAGTTTGAGTTCGCGCTGAATGCCGGGGCGCTGTCGCGCCTAAGGTTCGCTCTTCCCCAACCCCACGAGGAGAAGTGAATGAACCCCAGCATGGATGTTCAGAAGGACAAGTTGATCCAGGATCTGCGCGTGGTGATGCGCGACGCGGAAGAAATCCTCAAGTCATCGGGTCAACAGCTTGGCGATGGCGCTGCTCATTGGCGTGAGCGAACGCAAGACCGTTTGGCGCAGGTGCGTGAGCAGATCAGCGCGCTGCAGGAGCAGACCACCGACCGGGTGGTCACCGCCGGGCGCAGCACCAACGAGTTCGTCCATCGCAATCCCTGGGCGGCGGTCGGGGTGGCCAGCGGAATCGGTTTGCTGGCGGGCTTTCTGATGAACAACCGACGCTAGGCGGTTTCCGGTGTGGGCCTTGGTCCATGACCTGCTGCGCGAGCTGTTTCGGCTGGGCATGGCCTTGGGCCTGGAGCGCGTCGACCAGTGGCGCGCCGATTGCGCAGCCGCCCTGGCCCGCGAGCGCCAGCGCCTGTTTGAGGTGCTGGCGCTGCTGTGTCTGGGCTTGATGCTGTTCGCACTGGGGTTGGCTGGCCTGCTGCTGCTGGCCTGGTGGGCGATGCCCCTGGCTTGGCGACTGCCGGCCATGGGTGCCCTGCTGTTGTTGCTGGCCGTCAGCGGGGCGCTCGTGCTGGCCATGGCCCGCCGCCGTTGGGCCCGCGCCCTGTGACCCACATCCTGCCGGCGCAGGCCCTGAGCCGGCGTTGGCACCAGGAGAAGTACGCGCAGCCCACCGAGCTGCTGAGGTGTGACACCCAACGCCGCGTGGCCCATGCCCTGGCCCAGGTGGAACCGGTGGCTCGGCGAGCGGCCTGGGCCAAGCGCTTCGAGGCGGCCATGCGCAACGGCCTCCTACCGGGTGGTCGCATCATGGCCGGCGCCGGCGTTCAGACGCGCGCAACGACCTTGATGAACTGCTTCGTGGTGCCGGCGCGCGACCTGCCCACGCTGTGGCCGCAGCTCAGGGCCACGCTGAGAGCGGGCGGCGGCGTGGGCATGGACCTCTCCGACTTGCCGACCGGCGTGCTGCAGGCGATGGAGGGCTGCGAGGCGGTGGCTTGCTCCCTGGAGCGGCCGCCACCTGCCCAGCGCCGCGCCGCACAGATGGTGGTGTTGCGGGTCGATCATCCGGAGATCGAGGCCTTCATCAAGGCCTCGGCGTCGGCTCACCCTCATATCGCCCGCGCGGTTCGCATCAACGATGCGCAGATGCAGGCTCTTGCGTCATCGGCTTGCACCTTTGGATCCCACATCGCCCAGGCCATCTGGGCCGGCGGTGAACCGGGCCTGCTTTTCAGCACACGGATGCAGTCCGACGACAACCTGGGCGATGTTGAAGTCCTGCAGGCCACCAACCCCTGCGGCGAGCAGCCCCTGCCGCCCTACGGTGCCTGCGCCCTGGCCTCCATCGACCTCACCCGCGTGGTGCAGCAGCCCTTCACACCCCGGGCGCACATCGCCTGGGGCCTGCTGTCGGCCTTGGTGCATGTGGGCGTTCGCGCACTCGACAACGCCATTGAGCTCAGCCACTGGCCCCTACCACAGCAGTCCCGCCAGATGCAGCGCCGTCGCCGCATCGGCTTGGGCATTACCGGGCTGGGTGATGCGCTGGCCCTGTTGAACCGCCACTATGCGGCGCCTGAAGCCCGGCAACAGGCCGCACAGGTGATGCGCTTCATCTCGCATTCGGCCTACCGTGCTTCGGTGCGCCTGGCGCGATGGCGCGGCGCCTATCCCGATTTCCGTGCGGCTGCCGTACTCAACAGGCCCCACTTCGCCTCCCGCCTGCCGCCTGACCTGCAGCACGACATCCGCCTGCACGGGTTGCGGCACTCACACCTGCTGGCCATCGCACCGGCGGCCAGCATCAGCGTGGCCTTTGCCGACAACGTCAGCAGCGGGGTGGAGCCCATGGTGGCCGCCCAGTGGCAGCGCCACTGGCGCGACCCCGACGGCCGCCCGGCCAGTGCGTGGGTGCAGGCCCATGCCTACCGCCTGTGGCGGGCCACCCGGGGCATGGTCGAGGACCCGCCGCAGGGTTGGGCCTGGCTGTCCACGGTGTCGCCCGAGCATCAGCTGGCCATGGTGGCCGCGCTGGCCCCGCATGTGGACGGTGCCATCAGCAAGACCCTGTCCGTGCCTGAACACACCACGCCCCAGGCGATCGATTCGTTGATCCGCGCCGCGTGGCGCCTGGGACTCAAGGGGATTTCGGTGTTTCGCCGTGGCAGTCGTCCCGGCGTGCTCTCTGTCTGAGCGGGGACTTCTACAGGAACCGATCCAGCAGCTTGCGCGATGCGCGATCCATGGCCTTGAGATCCACCACCCGGAACACCAGCCCGTGGTTGTCGGTGATCAGCAGCCCCCCATCGCGCAGGCGGCGAATGTCTTCCTCACCCTTGAGGATGAAGTTGGTGCGGCCGCGGTCGGTGTCCACCGTCCAGGTGCTCGGCGTGGAGAAGGTGGACACCGCCACCAAGCGCTCGACCGTTGGCATGAACTCACGCTGGGCCAGTTCCTGCTCGATCAGCCCAAGCGTGGGCTCGGTCAGATCGCCCCAGCGGTCGACCCATTCCAGCTCATGCCCGTCCGGGCCCACAAGGGACAGGCCCTCCAGCGGGGCTTCGATGGGGAAGGCCCTCACGGTTTGCACGCCGGTGTGTGTCACCCCTTGGGCATCGGTGTACACCAGCCGACCATGCGCGTCGCGCTGCAGATGACCTTGCAGCATCGCCGTCATGCCTGCCTCACCAAGGGGTTGGGCGTGGGCTCGGGCGGTGCGTCTTCGGTGTCGACGTTGCGGGCTTGCGCCTGGTACAGCCGCCAATAAGCGCCTTCGCGGGCCATCAGCTCATCGTGCGGGCCCACCTCCACCACCTCGCCGCGGTCCATCACCACCAGGCGATCGGCCTTGCGCAGGGTGGAAAGCCGGTGCGCAATCGCAATCGTGGTGCGGCCCTGCACCAGGTTGTCCAGGGCCTTCTGGATTTCCTTTTCGGTTTCAGTGTCCACGGCCGAGGTGGCCTCATCCAGGATCAGCAGGCGCGGGTTGATCAGCAGTGCCCGCGCAATCGAAATGCGCTGCCGCTCACCGCCCGAGAGCCCCTGTCCGCGCTCGCCCACGAGCGAGTCGTAGCCCTGCGGCAGGCGAAGGATGAACTCGTGCGCGTGTGCCGCTCGGGCCGCCGCCACGATCTCCGCCCGCGTGGCATCGGGCTTGCCGTAGGCAATGTTCTCGGCAATGGTGCCGAAGAAAAGGAAGGGCTCCTGCAGCACCAGACCGATGTGCTGACGGAAGTCACTCACCGCATAGCGGCGAATGTCGACACCGTCGACCAGGATGGCGCCATCGGAGACATCGTAGAAGCGGCAGATCAGGTTCACCAGGGTGCTTTTGCCCGAGCCGCTGTGGCCCACCAGACCGATCATCTCGCCAGGCTTGATCTCCAGGTCCATGCCGCGGATCACCCGCCGGCTGCCATAGCGAAAGCCCACATCGCGAAGGCTGATGGACCCCTCGACCTTCTTCAGCGGTACCGGGTTGACCGGCTCGGGCACGTTGCTCACGTGGTCGAGGATGTCGAAGATGCGCTTGGCGCCGGCCGCGGCCTTCTGCGTCACGCTCACGATGCGGCTCATGGAATCAAGCCGGCCGTAGAAGCGACCGATGTAGGCGATGAAGGCGGTGAGCACGCCCACCGTGATGTCACCCTGGCTGACCTGCCAAATGCCGAAGGCCCAGACCACCAGCAGGCCGATTTCGGTGAGCAGCGTCACCGTGGGGGTGAACAGGCTCCAGGTGCGGTTGATGCGGTCGTTGACTTCCAGGTTGTGCTGGTTGGCCGTCTTGAAGCGGCCGGATTCGCGCCGCTCCTGTGCGAAGGCCTTCACCACGCGGATGCCCGGAATCGTGTCGGCCAGCACGTTGGTGACCTCGCCCCACACCCGGTCGATCTTTTCGAAGCCAGTGCGCAGGCGGTCGCGCACCTGATGGATCATCCAGGCGATGAAGGGCAGGGGCAGCAGCGTCACCAAGGCCAGCCAGGGATTGATCGAGGCCAGGATCACCGCCGTCATCACCAGCATCAGCACGTCGTTCAGGAAGTCCAGCGCGTGCAGCGACAGGAACACGCAGATGCGGTCGGATTCGCTGCCGATGCGCGCGATCAGGTCACCCGTTCGCTTGCCGCCGAAGTACTCGAGGCTGAGCGTCATCAGGTGGCTGAAGGTGCTGGTGCGCAGGTCCGCCCCGATGCGTTCGGACACCAGCGCCAGCAAGTAGGTGCGCCACCATCCCAAGCCCCAGGCCACCAGGGCCGAGGCCAGCAGGCCCCCCAGGTAAAGCGTCACCAGCTGCGGGTCGATGGCCTGTCCGTTCTGGAACGGAATCAGGATGTCGTCCATCAGCGGCATGGTCAGGTAGGGCGGCACCAGGTGCGCCGCCGTGGACAGCAGCGTCAGCAGCAGGCCCAGGGCCAACTGCCCCTGGTAGGGCTTGGCAAAGCGCCATAGGCGCAGCAGCACCCAGGTCGAAGGCGGCTGGAGCAGCTCACGGTGACAAACCTCGCATTCCTCGCTGTTCTCCGGCAGTGGGGCGTTGCAGCTGGGGCAGCGCGCCGCGTCGTCCTCGGCTTCGTGGGTGTGTGCCTTGCCCTGAAGTTCCAGCAAGGCGCGGTCGAACTGCTGCACCAGCCGCACCGCGGCCACGTCCCGCTCCAAGGTGAACCGCCATTGGGCCAGGCGTTGCTGCTCGTCGTGCAGCGACAGCAGCCCCACGCCACCGCGGTCGGTGTGCTGAAGGCGAAGGCCGCTGCGCAGGGGCCAGGTCTGCCAGGCGCAAGTCGCATCGCGTCGCCAGGCCAGGCCGCTGGAGGTCAGCACCAGCTCGCTGGCCGTGAATCGCCCCTCCAGGTCCAGATCCAGCTCAAGGCTGGCCAACACGGGCGCGTCGAGCCCATCGGGCACACGCCTGTCATCGGATGAAGACGATGTCGCGTTGAATGCCGAGGGCGCCGAGGGTGCCGGCTGGATCAGATCGCTTGGGGAAACAGACATGGGTGCAGAAGGGCGGCGCAGCGCCGCTGCCGCGGCCAGGGTGCCGAAGCTCGGATTGTCCGACATCACGGTGTCATCTTGGCCCATGGCCTTTGAACGCTTTCAGGCCGCTTCGGGTGGACAATCGGCGGCCATGAACGACGAACGCCCCGACTCCGGCCCGAATGGCGCCACTGCGGCCGCTCAGGCCCAGGCGGCCTCCGCCGGTGTACCTCCCGTACTGGACTTGCGCATCCTGCGCGTGAACTTCCTGCGCGGCCCGAACATGTGGACCTACCGCTCGGTGTTGGAAGTCTGGTTGGACCTGGGTGAGTTGGAGCAATTCCCCACCGACAAACTGCCTGGCTTCACCGAGCGGCTGTTGGGCATCGTGCCCGGCGTGGGCGACCACCATTGCGGCGTGGGCGAAAAGGGCGGTTTCCTGCAGCGCCTGCAGGGCGGCACTTGGATGGGCCATGTGCTGGAGCACGTGGTCATTGAAGTCCTCGACCAGGCCGGCATGCCCACCGCCTTCGGTCAGACCCGCGAAACCTCCACCGCCGGTGTGTACCGCATGGTGTTCCGAGCCCGCGACGAGAAGGTGGCCCGTCAGGCGCTGTCGGTGGGTCACGACATCATCCGAGCCGCGCTCCATGCCCGCCCCTACGAACTCAAGCCCGCCCTTGACGCGCTGCGCGACAAGATCGATCAGGTCTACCTGGGCCCCAGCACCGCCCACATCGTGGCCTGTGCCGCCGAACGCGAGATTCCCCACATCCGCCTGAACCGGGGCAACCTGGTGCAGCTGGGCTACGGCGCCCGACAGAAGCGCATCTGGACGGCCGAGACCGACCGAACCAGCGCCATCGCCGAAGGCATCGCCAGCGACAAGGACATGACCAAGGAGCTGTTGGCCGGCTGCGGCGTGCCCGTGCCTGAAGGCCGCCTGGTCGAGGACCCGGACGATGCCTGGCGGTTGGCGCAGCGCATGGAAGGCGCGGTGGTGGTCAAGCCCACCGACGCCAACCACGGGCGTGGTGTCACGCTGGACCTGACGGGCGAAGACGAGGTGAAGGCCGCCTTCGCCGTGGCCGATGCCGAAGGCAGCGGCGTGATGGTCGAGCGCTACATCCCCGGCGAGGAACACCGCGTGCTGATCGTGGCCGGCCAGGTGGCCGCTGCCGCGCGCGGTGAAACCGCCTGGATCACCGGTGATGGCACCCACACCGTGGAAGAACTGATCGCGTTGCAGATCAACAGCGATCCGCGCCGCGGCGATACCGAAGACCATCCGCTCAACCCCATCCTCATCCGCCAGGAAGGCGAGGTGCTGATCACGGTGCAAAAGCAGGGTTTGCAGCCCGAGTCCGTGCCTGAGGCAGGCCGTCGCGTGCTGGTCAGCCGCAAGGGCAATATGGCCAACGACTGTACCGACGAGGTGCACCCCGAAGTCGCCCACGCCTGTGCCCTGGCCGCGCGCATCGTGGGCCTTGACATCGCCGGTATCGACCTGGTGTGCGAAGACATCTCCAAGCCGCTGCAAGCGCAGGGCGGTGCCATCGTCGAAGTCAATGCCGGCCCGGGTCTGCTCATGCACCTCAAGCCTGCCAGCGGCCAGGCCCGTGAGGTGGGCAAGGCCATCGTCGAGCACCTGTTCCCGCAAGGCGAGTCGGGCCGCATTCCCTTGGTGGGCGTGACGGGCACGCAGGACACCTCGGTCATCGCGCGCCTGGTGGCCTGGATGCTGCAGATGTCCGGCCCCGTGGTGGGCGTGGCCTGCCGCGATGGTCTGTTCGTGGGCAACCGCCGCGTCGAGCGCGGAGATGCCATCGGCTGGCAGGTCGCTGAGCGCCTGTTGATCAACCGCAATGTCGAGGCGGCCGTGTTCGAGAGCAATCCGGTCACGATCCTGGAGGAAGGTCTGGTGTACGACCGCTGCAACGTGGGCATCGTCACCGACTGCGAACCGTTCACCGGCGCGGTGCGGCACGATATCGCCACCCCCGAGCAGCGCTTCAAGGTGTCGCGCACCCAGGTGGATGTGGTGCGCGCGGACGGTGCAGCCGTGCTGCATGCGGTGCATGAACAGGTGCTGGCCATGGCCGAACTGTGCGACGGCGAGGTGATCCTGTACGCCGAGGACGGCGGTCTGGCCGCCCTGCGCACGCATGCGGCCGGCGGCGGTCGCGTGGTGTACATGGAGGGCCGAACCATCATGCTCGCGCGTGGCGAACAGCTCATTCCCGTGCTGGACATCGACCGCGACCTGCGGGTCACCGCCCGCGAGGTGCCGGCCACGGCGACGCTGGCCGCTGTGGCGGCCGCCTGGGCCCTGGACCTCTCCCCTGAGTTGATCGTGGCTGGCCTGGAGACCTTCGAGCTTCGACGGCCAGAACTGCGACCCGACCAGTCGGTGATCGCCTGAAGGCCAGCCGATTCGCGCCACCCGGCCCGCATCACGTGACCCAAAACCCCCGAAACCCCGAATCGCCTTCATGGACATGATCCGCACACGGGCCCTGCGTGGCCCGAACCTCTGGAGCCGACACACAGCACTCGAATTGGAGGTGCGCTGTGGGGCCGATGAACGGTCGATCGAGGCCCATGCCGGTTTCGAAGACCGCTTGCGCGCCCTCTGTCCAGGCCTGGGCACCCTGCGCACGCCCACACGTCGTGGCGCCATCACCATGGCGCATGCCCTGGAATCGACGCTGCTGGCCCTGCAGGCCGCAGCGGGTTGCCCGGTCACCTTCAGCCATACCGAAGCCACCGCCGAAGACGGCGTGTACCTGGTCGTGGTGGAGTACACGGAAGAGGATGTGGCCCGCCGCGCCCTTGAGATGGTGCAGCTGATCCTGCAAGCCGCCTGGTCTCCCGAGACCGCTACCCAGGAGGCCGCCAACCTGGACGGCGTAGCCTGCGCCACGGAGCTGCGTGAGCTCGATGAAGACCTGCGATTGGGCCCCAGCACCGGGGCGATCGTGTCGGCTGCCGTGTCTCGCGGCATTCCCTTTCGGCGCCTGACCACCGGCAGCCTCGTGCAGTTCGGTTGGGGCCACCGGCAGCGCCGCATCCAGGCAGCCGAAGTCGACAACACCAGCGCTGTGGCCGAGGCCATCGCACAGGACAAGGACCTCACCAAGCACCTGCTGCAATCGGCAGCCGTGCCGGTGCCCATCGGTGCGCCGGCAGCCACACCCGAAGAGGCCTGGGCCATTGCGCAGCGGGTGGGCCTGCCGGTGGTGATCAAGCCCCAGGACGGCAGCCAGGGCCGCGGCGTCACGGTGAACATCACCACCCGTGAGCAGTCGGATGCCGCCTTTGCCACCGCCGCCGAGATCGGAGACGTGCTGGTGGAGAAGTTCCTGCCCGGCAGCGATTTCCGCCTGCTCGTGGTGGGCGAACGACTGGTGGCGGCGGCACGCCGTGATCCCCCTTTCGTGATCGGTGATGGCAAGCACAGCGTGCGTGAGCTGGTGCAGATCGTGAATGCCGACCCGCGTCGGGGCAGCGGCCATGCGACCTCCTTGACCAAGATTCGCTTCGACGACATCGCCAAGGCGCGGTTGGTGCAGCAAGACCTCACACCTGAATCGGTCCCGGAGAAGGGCCGGCGCGTGGTGCTGCGAAACAACGCCAACCTGTCCACCGGCGGCAGCGCCACGGACGTGACCGATGATGTGCACCCCGAAGTGGCTGCCCGCGCGGTGGACGCCGCGCGCATGGTGGGCCTGCACGTGTGCGGTGTGGACGTGGTGTGCGAGACCGTCCAGCGGCCGCTGGAGGACCAGGCCGGCGGGATCGTCGAGGTCAACGCCGCGCCGGGCCTTCGCATGCACCTGAACCCGTCGTATGGCAAGGGCCGTGACATCGGCAACCCCATCGTGTCCGAGCTCTACAGGCCCGGCGACGATGGCCGCGTCCCGCTGGTGGCCGTGACCGGCGTGAACGGCAAGACCACCACCACCCGCATGATCTCGCACGTGCTGGCCCAAACCGGGCTGTGCGTGGGCATGACCAACACCGACGGCGTGTACGTCGGCGGCCGCCAGACCGACAGTGGCGACTGCAGCGGCCCCAAGAGCGCGCGCAACGTGCTGTCCCATCCGCATGTGCAGGCGGCGGTGCTGGAGTGCGCGCGCGGCGGCATCCTGCGCGAAGGCTTGGGCTTCGACCGCTGCTCGGTGGCCGTGGTCACCAATGTGGGCACCGGCGACCACTTGGGTCTCAATCACATCCACACCGTCGAGGGCATCGCGCGCGTCAAGAAGGTCATCGTGCAGAACGTGGCGCCCAGTGGCTATGCGGTGCTCAACGCGGCCGATCCGCTGGTGGCCGCCATGGGAGATGAGTGCCCCGGGCAGGTGATCTTTTTCGCGCGTGATTCACACCATCCGCGCATCGCCTCGCACCGAGCGCGTGGTCGCCGCGTGGTGTTTGTCGAAAAGGGTGAATTGGTGGCGGTCGAGGCAAAGGTGCAGCACCGGCTGCCCTTGTCGTCCGTGCCCATCACCCACGGCGGCGCCATCGGCTTTCAGGTTGAAAACACCCTGGCAGCGGTGGCAGCTTGTTGGGGCCTGAACATGCCTTGGGCCGACATCGTCCAGGGTATATCCAGCTTCGTCAGCGACGCGGCCAAGGTGCCCGGCCGCTTCAACATGATGAACTACCGCGGCGCCACCCTGGTGGCCGACTACGGGCACAACCCCGACGCCATCAACGCGCTTGTTCAGGCTTTCAAGGCCTTGCCCATCGGCGAGGCCGGCAGGCGCACGGTGGTCATCAGCGGAGCGGGTGACCGGCGCGATGAAGACCTTCGCGAGCAGACCCGTATCCTGGGCGAGTCCTTCGATCAGGTCATCCTCTATGAAGACCAATGCCAGCGTGGCCGCGCCGATTGGGAAGTGGTGAAGATCATGCGTGAAGGTCTTCAGGGCGCATCGCGCACCACCCAAATCGAGGAGATCCGTGGCGAGTTCGTGGCCATCGACACGGCACTGTCCCGGCTCAACAGCGGTGACCAGTGCCTGATCCTGGTAGACCAGGTGGAGCAGGCGGTGGCCTACCTTGAGGAGAAGTGTCGGGCTTGATGTCCCGGTCCACGGCCGCCGCTCATGCCAGGCGACAGCCGCTGAGGTGACTCAGGCGAACAAGCCCTTGTGCGCGTCGCGCAGCAGGTTCTTCTGCACTTTGCCCATGGCGTTGCGGGGCAATTCGTTCTGAACGAATACGCGCTTGGGCACCTTGAAGTTGGCGATGCGGGCCTTGAGCGTGGAAACGATCGAGTCCGCATTCAGCGTGGCGCCGGGTTTGGCGATCACCACCGCCACCACCGCTTCGCCGAAGTCGGGGTGTGGCACGCCGATCACCGCGCTTTCGGCCACGCCGCTCATGTCGTTGATCACGCCTTCGATCTCGGCCGGGTAGACGTTGTAGCCGCCGCTGATGATGAGGTCCTTGCTGCGGCCCACGATGGTCACGCGTCCCGACTCATCGATGACGCCCACGTCGCCCGTCTTGAACCAGCCGTCGGCGGTGAACTCCTCGGCGGTCTTTTCCGGCATGCGCCAGTAGCCGGCAAACACATTGGGCCCGCGCACCTCGATGCCGCCGATCTCTCCAGGTGGGCAGGCACCCCCCTTGTCGTCGTGCACTCGCACGCCCACGCCCGGCAGGGCAAAGCCGACCGTCCCGCCCAGGCGCTGCCCATCTTCATCGCGATAGGGGTTGGAGGTCAGCATCACGGTCTCGCTCATGCCGTAGCGCTCCAGGATGGTGTGCTCGGTGCGCTCCTTCCAGGCCTGGAAGGTTTCGGTGAGCAAGGGGGCCGAGCCGCTGATGAACAGCCGCATGCTCGCGCACGCCTTCTTCGTCAGCGCTGCTTCGCCCAACATGCGCACGTACAGCGTAGGCACGCCCATGAACACCGAGGCCTGCGGCAGTCGGGCAATCGTCGCCTTCGGGTCGAAGCGCGAGAACCAGATCATCTTCGAGCCGTTGATCAGCGCACCGTGCGAGGCCACGAACAGCCCGTGCACATGGAAGATGGGCAGGGCGTGCACCAGAACATCGCCCGCGCGCCAGCCCCAGTAGCGTTGCAGCACTTGCGCATTGCTCAGCAGGTTGCCGTGCGTGAGCATGGCGCCCTTGCTGCGCCCCGTGGTGCCGCTGGTGTAGAGGATGGCCGCCAGGTCATCGGCCTTGCGTGCCACCACCTCGTGGTCATCCGAATGCGCAGCGGCACGCTCCAACAGCGTACCCGTCCGGTCGTCTCCCAGGGTGAAGACGTGCCGCGTGCCCTTTTGAAAGGCGATCTTGCTGATCCAACCGAAGTTCTTGGGCGAGCACACCACCAGCGCCGGTTCCGCGTTGCCGATGAAGTACTCGATCTCAGCGGCCTGGTAGGCATTGTTCAGGGGCAGGTAGACATGGCCTGCGCGCAACACGGCCAGGTACAGGATCAGGTTCTCCACGCTCTTGTCCACCTGGACCGCCACGCGCGACTGTGGCGGCAAGTCCAGAAAACCAAGCAGGTTGGCGATGCGGGCGCTGGCGCGGTCCAGGTCGGCCCAGGTGTAGTACAGGGGCGAGAAGGACTGCCCCGCCGGGCCATCGGCGGTTTCCACCGCCACCGAGTTCAGGTCGACGGGAAAGCCCGCGCGCAGCGCGGCATAGAGGTTCTGATTGGACATGTCAGCGTGCAGAGGAACACAGCGTGAACCCGGCCGCGCCAGCGCGCTGCCGGGCTGCGGCGGTCAAGCTCAGTCGAGCTTGGCGCCGGAAGCCTTGACGACTTCGGCCCACCGCTTGATCTCACCGGACACGAAGCGGCCGAAGGCATCCCCGTAGAGATTGGGCGTTTCGGTGCCCAGGCCGGTCCAGGTGTTGCGCAGCTCGGGCGACTCAAGCGCCTTGCGCATCTCCGCCTGCATGGCCGCGATGATGTCCGGCGGCGTGCCCTTCGGCGCCCAGACACCGTACCAGGTGGCCACCTGGTACTGGGGCATGCCACCGTCCTTGGCCGTGGGCACATTGGCGAAGCCAGGTGCGGGCTTGTCGGCGGCCACGGCCAGCGCCTTGATGCGGCCGCTCTTGATGTGCGCGGCACTTGAACCCAGGCCGTCGAACATCACGTCCACCTGTCCGGCGATCAGGTCTTGCAGGGCCGGGCCTGCTCCGCGGTAGGGGATGTGGGTGATGAAGGTCTTGCTCTGCAGCTTGAACAGTTCACCGGCCAAGTGGTGCGAGGTGCCGTTGCCCGCCGAGCCGTAATTCAGCTTGCCCGGGTTGGCGCGCACGAAGGCGAGGAATTCGGGCAGCGTATTGGCCTGTACCTTGGATGGGTTCACCACCACCACCTGGGGTACGCTGGACACCAGGCCCACCGGCACGAAATCGGTCTCGATGTTGTAGTCCAGCTTGGGGTACATCGACGGTGCGATCGCGTGGTGCACAGCACCCATGAAAAAGGTGTAGCCGTCCGGCGCGGCTTTGGCTGCGATGCCTGCGCCCAGGGTGCCACCGGCACCGCCCTTGTTGTCGATCAGGAACTGCTTGCCCACCGTCTTGGTCATGGCCGCGAACAGGGGCCGCGCGAAGGCGTCGGTGCCGCCGCCCGGCGGGAAGGGCACGACGATGGTGACGGGCTTGGCCGGCCAGGCCTGGGCCTGCACGGAAGCGAACGGAACGACAATGGCGGCTGCCGCAGTTGCGGCCAGCAAGGCACGGCGCGTGATGAAGCGCATGGTGGTCTCCTGTTGTTGGACGTTTCGTCGGACGGGGGGATTGTGGAGGATAGTCAATCCCCCTTGGGCGGGGCGTCTTCCGGAACATCTTGCAGCTGCGCATGCATGACGCGTCGCACCACGGCCAAGGCGGGGTGCTCGGTGCGCCCGGCCAGGGTCACCAAGCCGAACCTCGCCGTGGCCTGCAGCGCAGGCCTCATGCGCAGCTCCACCAAGTCCGGTGCTGCATGCCGTATGGCCACCAGCACCGCATCGCTGCGGCGGGCCACCTCGACGAGACTGGATATCTCTTCGCATCGCAGCGTGACACATTCACTGGGGTTGGCTTTGGGCCCATATCGCTCGACCATGATGCGCGCCACTTCGTCGCTCAAGGGGGTGGACGCGATGGGGTAGGGCGCCAGCTCCGCGAAGCTCAGGCCACGGCCCTCGGCCATGCGCCGCGACAAGGGGTGACCCCGCCTCACCATGAACGCGCCGCGCATCTCATGGTGGAACTCGGTGTTGAGGTCACTGGCCGGCTTGAGCGAGCGTGAATCGACCACCAAGGCGTCCAGGCGGCGTTCCCGCAGGGCCTGGACCAGCAGGTCGGTGCCGCTTCGGGCGATGTCCAGGTGCAACTGCGGGTGCTCTCGAGCCATGGTCAGCAGCAACGGAGCCATCAGCATGGCCCCGGGGCCTGAACCCAGGCCGATGTGGAGCGCACCGGCTTCGGCCGATGTGAACTCTTGCCCGGTGCGGCGCAGTTCCTGGGCGTCAGCCAACAGGCGCTGTGCACGCGGCAAGGCCTCGCGGCCATAGGGGGTGAGTTCGATTCGCCGACCCACCCGGTCAAACAGCGGGGCCCCCCACTCGTCCTCCAGCGACTGGATGCTGCGGCTGAGCGCCGGTTGCGTCAGAAACACCCGTGCGGCCGCGCGGCTGAAGGAGCCGGCTTCAGCCAGGGCCACGAAGTGCTTGAGCTGGACAAGTGTCATCGCGAGTACTATGAGTCAGATGCATCGTAAATCAAAAAACAATGCATTGGACGTTCGATCTGTCGACTTCTACATTCGCCACCAGAGGCCAATATCTTGAAGCGGGACCACCCGCCTGGGCCCGATCCACCGACCGCATTCGGCGCACCGAGGACACGTTGCACCGAACCCCACCGTTGAAGGAGACCCCGATGAACACCACCCGCTTCACCCGTCGCGCCATCACCCTGGCCGCCACCTTCGCCCTGGTGGCCGGCGCCGCCACCGCCCAGGCCCAGTCCGGCAAGCCCATGAACCTCATGGTGCCTTACCCCGCAGGCGGCCTGTCGGACGCCATCGCACGCATCGTCGAGCGTCCGCTGGGCAAGGCGCTCAACCAGATGGTGATCGTGGAAAACCTCGGCGGTGTCGGCGGTGCCCTGGGTGCCCAGAAGGTGCTGGGTTCACCGGCTGACGGGTCCTGGATCTACCAGGGCTCGCCCAACGAACTGATCCTGGCCCCCATGGCCCTGCAGGCGGTGAAGTACAAGGCCGAGGACTTCCGCTTCGTGCAGATGATCGGCGCCTTCCCCATGGCCGTGTTGGCGCGCCCCGGTCTGCCGGTCAACAACATTGACGAGTTGGTCGCCTTGGCCAAGAAGGCGTCGGCCGAAGGCAAGCCGCTCACCTACGGCAGCGTGGGCATCGGCTCGCTCTACCACGTGGTCGGCGCACATTTCGCCAACCTCATCAAGGCCGACATGGTGCACATTCCCTACAAGGGCATGGCGCCGCTGTTGCAGGACATGGGCGGCAATTCGGTGGACGTCACCTTCCTGGTGGTGGGTGAGCAGACGGTTGGCCTGGCCGACAGCGGACGTTTGAAGATCCTGGCCACCTTGGCGCCGTCGGGCAAGGTGGAGGCCCCCTTCCTGGCCAAGTACCCCAGCATCAACGACAGCAGGTCCATCAAGGACTTCTCCTTCAACACGTGGACCGGCTATTTCGTCCGCAAGGACACGCCGGAATCGGTCGCAGCCAACTTGAATCGCGCCTTGGCCACGGCCATGGGTGATGGCGAAGCCAAGGCGGCGCTCACCAAGTTGGGTGGAAGCGTCCCGACGATGCTGAACCTGGCCGAAGCCACCAAGGAGTACGAGGTCCAGACAGCGCGCTTTCGCGCCATTGCCCGGGCCATCAAGCTCGAAGCTCAATAAGCCCTTGGCCGACTCCTCCAGGCAAGGCCACGCCGTGACCACCGTTCTCGACGAACTGCGCCCCAAGGCTGAGGCCTTCACGGCCTTGCGGCGCGAGATCCACCGTTTCCCCGAGCTCGCCTTCGACGAGCACCGCACTTCGGAGATGGTGGCGCGCAAGCTGCAGGACTGGGGCTACACCGTCACGCGTGGTCTGGGTGGTACCGGCGTGGTGGGCACGCTCCAGCGCGGCACCTCCGGCAAGCGCCTGGGCATCCGTGCCGACATGGACGCCCTGCCGATCGCCGAGGAAACCGGCAGGCCCTGGACCAGCACCCGACCGGGCCTCATGCACGCCTGCGGGCATGACGGCCACACCGCCATGCTGCTGGCGGCCGCGCAGCACCTGGCCGAAAACGGCGGCTTCGACGGCACGCTGCACCTGATCTTCCAACCGGCCGAAGAAGGTGGCGGCGGGGCGATCAGGATGATGGAAGACGGTCTCTTCGACCGCTTCCCTTGCGACGCGATCTTTGCCATGCACAACATGCCTGGCGTGCCCCAGGGCCACCTGTGGCTGCGAGAGGGGCCGATGATGGCCTCCAGCGACTACGCCACCATCACCGTGCGCGGCAACGGCGGCCACGGCGCCATGCCCCACAAGGCCAGCGACCCGCTGGTAGCCGCAGCCAGCCTGGTGATGGCGCTGCAGACCGTGGTCAGCCGCAATGTCGACCCGCAGCAAACGGCCGTGGTCACCGTGGGCGCCTTCAACGCCGGCCAGGCCAACAACGTGATTCCCGGCAGCGCCAAGCTTGAACTCAGTGTGCGCGCACTCGACCCTGCCGTGCGTGAGTTGCTCAAGCAGCGCATCCACGCCTTGGCGGCGGCGCAAGCCGAGAGCTTCGGGGCCAAGGCCGAGATCGACTGGCGGCCCGGCTATGCCGTGCTGGTCAACGCCCCCGCACCCACCGACTTCGCCCACGGCGTGGCCCGCGAACTGGTGGGTGACGCGCGCGTGAATGCGCAAGCTCCAGCCTTGACCGGCAGCGAAGACTTCGCCTTCATGCTGCAGAAGGTGCCGGGCAGCTACCTGCTCATCGGCAACGGCGACGGCGCCGGCAGCTGCATGGTCCACAACCCGGCCTACGACTTCAACGACGACAACATCGCCATCGGCAGCGCCTATTGGGTGCTGCTGACCCGCCGCTACCTGGCGGCCACGGCCGATGGGGCCGACGCCACCGCCCACCCCTCCCGCAGCGCCACGGAGCTTGCATCATGAAGGTCATCGTCCTGGGAGCCGGCCTGCTCGGCGTCACTTCCGCCTACTTCCTGCGCCAACAGGGCCATGAGGTCACCGTGGTGGACCGCCAGGCCACGCCGGCCGCAGAAACCAGCTTCGCCAATGGTGGCCAGATTTCGGTGAGCCATGCCGAGCCCTGGGCCAACCCCAGTGCGCCACTGAAGGTGCTCAAGTGGCTGGGCCAGGAAGACGCGCCCCTGCTGTTTCGCATCCGCGCCGATCTGCGCCAGTGGATGTGGGGCTTGCAGTTCCTGCGCGAATGCACCCCCGCACGCACCCGCCACAACATCGAGCAGATCGTGCGCTTGGGCACCTACAGCCGCGACACGCTGCAGCAACTGCGCGTCGAGCGCGGCATCCAGTATGACCAGCGCACGCAAGGCATCCTGCACTTCTACACGAACGAGAAGGAATTCGAAGGGGCCGAGGCGCCTGCGCAGCAGATGCGTGACCTGGGCTGCGACCGCCGCGTGATCAGCGCCGACGAGGCCGTGCGGATCGAGCCAGCCTTGGCCCACATCCGGCCCCAGTTGGCCGGCGCCACCTACACCGCCGAAGATGAGTCGGGTGACGCCAACCAGTTCGCCCGCGAACTGGTCAAGCGCTGCGAAGAAGACGGTGTGCAGTTCCTGATGAGCCACACCGTGACCGCCCTGCGCGAGGTGGCCGGCGCGATCGACCATGTGGAGGCCACCGACAGCGAGGGCCGCTTCCAGCGCCTGAGGGCCGACGCCTATGTGCTGGCCATGGGCAGCCTCTCGCCCCTGATCGCCAAACCCCTGGGCATCGAGCTGCCGATCTACCCGGCCAAGGGCTATTCGGTCACCATGCCGGTGAAGGATGCCCGCATGGCGCATCAGGTTTCGCTCACCGACGACGAGTACAAGCTGGTGTTCAGCCGCCTGGGTGACCGCCTTCGCATCGCCGGCACCGCCGAGCTCAATGGCTACGACCGGGACCTCAACCGCGTGCGCTGCGAGGCCATCGTGCGCCGGGTGGAAGAACTTTTCCCGGGCGCCGGCGACACCGAGCGCGCGCAGTTCTGGACCGGCCTGCGTCCGGCCACGCCCAGCAACGTGCCCCTCATCGGCCGCTCCAAGGTGAAGAACCTGTTCCTGAACACCGGCCACGGCACCCTGGGCTGGACGCATGCCTGCGGCTCTGGCAAGAGCATCGCCCGCATCGTCAGCGGCCTGCAGCCGGAAGTGAACTTCGCCTTCACCGGGCTCAGCGCCCCCACGGACTGGCCGCAGCAGCTCAAGCCCGTGGTCTGAGCCCGCCCGGGCCCTCGCCGATCCGGCCTCAAGGGTCGACAACTGGCGGGGTCATTCGCGGCCGCTCCAATCTTGAAGCACACTGGAGGATTCGGCTGCCCACTGGTCCCCGCCAAGGGGGGGTGGGCGCCCTCCCACTGGTGACCCTTCACGGCTTCCATGACCTCCGGCCTGATCCACATCCGCGGCGCCCGCCAACACAACCTCAAGAACCTGGACCTCGACATCCGCACCGGCGAGATGACGGTGGTCACCGGCCCCAGCGGCAGCGGCAAGAGCAGCCTGGTGTTCGACACGCTCTACGCCGAAGGCCAGCGGCGGTATGTGGAAACCTTCTCGGCCTACGCGCGGCAGTTTCTCGACCGCATGGACCGCCCCGCGGTCGACCGTGTGGACGGTGTGCCCCCGGCCATCGCCATCGACCAGACCAACCCGGTGCGCACCAGCCGCTCGACCGTGGGCACGATGACCGAAGTCAACGACCACCTGAAGCTGCTCTTCGCGCGTGCGGCGCAGTTGGTGGACCGGGTCACGGGCTTGCCCGTGCGGCACGACACAGCCGAGACCATCGCACAGGACCTGCTTGAACGGGCCGCCCAGGCGGGTGACCCGCGCCTGGTGCTCACCTTTCCCGCCGTGTTGCCGGCCAACACCTCCGAGGCGCAACAGGAGGAGTGGCTGGCCGCCAGCGGCTTCACCCGGGTGCAGGCCGCGCGCGTCGACGGTGACCGCAAGGTCCTGGAGGTGGTGGCCGACCGCTTCCGCGCATCGTCGGCCGAACGGGTGCGCCTGATGGAGGCCATCGAGCTGTGCATCAAGCGCGGCCTGGGCCGCATGGCGGTGCATGTCGTGGCCGAATCCGGCGCAGACGAGCCGACCGGCGCATCGGCCCCGGTGGTCTGGCGCTATTCCACCGGCCTGCACTGCCCCGAAAGCGACATCCGGTACGCCGATCCCCAACCCGCACTCTTCAGCTTCAACTCGGCCTTCGGCGCCTGCGAGGCTTGCCGCGGCTTCGGTCGTGTGATCGGCGTGGACTGGGGCCTGGTGATTCCCGACGAGCGCAAGACCCTGCGCAACGGGGCCATCAAGCCCCTGCAGACACCCGCCTGGGCCGAATGCCAGGACGACCTGATGCGGCATGCGGGCACACACGGCATCCCGCGCGACACCGCCTGGTCGCAACTCTCCGAGGCCCAGCGCCATTGGGTGATCGAAGGCGATGCCGACTGGAAGGGGCAGTGGAACAAGCAGTGGTACGGCGTGCGCCGGTTCTTCGAGTACCTGGAGAGCAAGGCCTACAAGATGCACATCCGCGTCTTGTTGTCCAAGTACCGCAGCTACACGCCCTGCACCGTGTGCCACGGCGCGCGGCTGAAGACCGAGGCCCTGCTGTGGCGCATCGGCAGCAAGCAGGACGCCGACGCTGCCTTGGCCAGCGCGGATGGCCGTTACACCCGTTTCCTTCCTGCGGGCGTGAACTGGACACGCGAGCAAGTCGAGTCCTTCGACGGCCTGTGCCTGCACGACCTGATGCAGCTGCCGCTGTCTCGATTGCGCGCCTTCTTCGACGGGCTCAGCCTGCCCTCGTCGATGCTGGACGACGCACTCAAGCTGCTGCTCGACGAGATCCGCAACCGCCTGAAGTACCTGTGCGACGTGGGCCTGGGCTACCTGACGCTGGACCGGCAGAGCCGGACACTGTCCGGCGGCGAGGTGCAGCGCATCAACCTCACCACGGCCCTGGGCACCTCGCTGGTGAACACCCTGTTCGTGCTGGACGAGCCCAGCATCGGCCTTCACCCGCGTGACATGAACCGCATCGTGCAGGCCATGCACCGTCTGCGCGATGCGGGCAACACGCTGGTGGTGGTGGAACATGACCCCGCGGTGATGTTGGCGGCCGACCGCCTGATCGACATGGGCCCGGGCCCCGGTCAGCGCGGTGGGCAGATCGTGTTCGACGGCACGCCGGAAGACGCCAAGGCCGCCGACACCCTCACCGGCGCCTACTTGGGCGCGCGCCAGCACATCGGCAGCGGCTTCAGCCGCCTGGTCGATGCGGCCACGCCGCGCCTCATCCTTGAAGGCGCGCGCGAGCACAACCTGCGCAACGTCCACATCGAATTCCCCTTGCAGCGCCTGGTCTGCGTCACCGGCGTGTCGGGCAGCGGCAAGAGCACGCTGATGCAGGATGTGCTGTACCCCGCGCTGGCCCGCCACTTCGGCAAGGCCACCGAAACCCCTGGCGCCCATGACCGGCTTTTGGGGGCCGATTGGTTGGCCGATGCGGTGTTCGTAGACCAGAGCCCCATCGGCAAGACGGCCCGCTCCAACCCGGCCAGCTATGTGGGGGCCTTCGACGAGATCCGAAAGATCTTTGCCGATGCGCCCACGGCGCGCGAGCGCAGCTACACCGCCGGCATGTTCAGCTTCAATGCCGGAGACGGCCGCTGCCCCAGTTGCGGCGGTTCTGGCTTCGAGCATGTGGAGATGCAGTTCCTGTCGGATGTTTACCTGCGCTGCCAGGATTGCGATGGCCGGCGTTTCCGCTCGGAAATCCTGGAGGTCAAAGTCCTTCGGGGCCCGCGCGAACTCAGCGTGGCCGATGTGCTCGAACTCACGGTGGCCGAGGCTGTCGAGCTGTTCCGTCAAGACCGGGAGGTGGTGGCCAAGCTGCAGCCCATCGTGGACGTGGGTCTGGACTACATGCGACTGGGCCAGCCTGTGCCCACGCTCTCCGGCGGCGAAGCCCAGCGCCTGAAGCTTGCCGGCTTCCTGGCCGAGGCGGCCTCGTCGCCCGCTCAGCGCGTGGCCAAGAAGGGCACGCTCTTCCTCTTCGACGAGCCCACCACCGGCCTGCACTTCGACGACATCGCCAAGCTCATGCGCGCCCTGCGCAAGCTGCTCGAGGCAGCCCACTCCATCATCCTCATCGAACACAACCTTGACGTCATCCGCGCCAG